>OGUD01000402.1_pt1 | contig 37993 bp, 48 predicted proteins | sample 1573671 | NCBI WGS metagenome assembly OGUD01 (sample SAMEA2582065, study PRJEB24529) | metagenome | biome: Human gut stool | place: China | collected 2011 | reverse complement strand
AGCAATCTATAAGCTGCTTTATCGTTTACGCCAACTTCGATTGGTTTCTAATCAAGTTATTTATTTCTTCTTTTTCGGTTTTGAAGCTGACAGTTCATCATACATAGCACAAAACAAACCTGCCAAAAATTCCTTATTATCAACTTCATCTACTAACAACATTTCTTTTGCTCCCTCATAGGGTAATTCATAAGAAGCTATCGTCATATAGCTAATTGCTGATTTTACTGGTTTAACAAGTAATCTATCATCATAGATACCACCTACAATCTTTCCTCGATAATAAATAATAAATTCCCCCATCATAGCTCTATAAGTAATTTCTTCTAAATCAGATAGCTGTCCTAAAATGAACTCTAAATACTCTTTGCTTGATGCCATATTTTCACCTCAACTTCTAAGTTTAGTAAATTATATCATATATGTATATAAAAGGCAGCTTAAAACATCAATAATTTTATATTCAACACTGCTTTACAAAAAGGCTTCAACTTATAGTCAGTGACCTTTTGGGCCACTGACTTTCTCATATTCCTGTATCTTCCTGTAAAAAGTGGAACTGCTCATGTGCAATAACTCCATCGCTTTCTTTGCAGTAATCTTCCCATTTTTCCATAAGGTGTATACTTCTTCCATTTCCTCTGGTATCTGGACTCTCGGTCTTCCAAGATGTTTTCCTTTTTCCCTTGCTGCTTCGATTCCTTCTCTCTGTCTTTTCTTTATCGTCAAACGCTCCTGTTCTGCAATACTAGCCATAACTTCAATCAAAATATTCTGGATCATATCTAAAATCCATTTCTGTCCTTCTGGAACTTCGATCAATGACGTTGGCAGATCTAATATCTTCAATCGGATATTCTGTTCCTTAAACCATTGCAGTTCTTGTTTTATATCTGTTTTATTTCTTGACAAACGATCTAAAGATGTAATAACCAATGTATCACCGCTTCTTAATCCCAGTGCTCCTTTTAGTGCTTGATAGGATGGACGGTTTAAGTTTTTCCCACTTTCTTTATCGGTTAAAATATGTTCTTCATCGACATATTTTTTCAATGTTTGTATCTGTCGATCTAAATTTTGCTCCCGACTACTCACTCTAGCATAGCCAAACATTCTACCCATTTTAATTCCTCCCATAAAAAAAGAGATGGACTTTATTCTATCCATCCCCAGTCATAAATTATTTTTTTAATTGTCAAAAGTAATTCGCCCCATTAAGTAAATTGGTACCGTATATTTTTTCTTTTCAACACATCCTCCATGGGTATCTCCTTTAAAAAGATAAAGACAATCTGCTTTTCCATCCTTTAAAATCATATTTGCTGTCTTTCCTATATTTTTACCCGATTTTACTTCAATAGCATAATCCTTGTCATTTTCAAGGCTTCTAACAAAAAAGTCAATTTCCCCACCCTTATATACGCCAAATGCCGGAGATGTCCCTGCAAGTTTACTCTCTCGAATTAATCGTTCCAGATAAAAATAGACAAAGTTTTCGTTGATAATACCATCTACGGTAGCCTGATCTGCGCCTGCTATACGCAAGAAATGTCTTGCCACTCCTATGTCCCGAAAATAGAAGCGGCTATGATAAGACACATCCATAAAATTACATTCACTTAATTTGTCACAATATCCAATGATATGAGAACGATATAACCATGCAATTGCCTGATTCACGCTCTTTTTAGTAATTCTATCGCTTTCATTCTTAAATATGATTTTAGACAACTCCGATATCAGATCACTAGAACCCTTGCTTTCCTTAATCATACTTTGTGCAATCGATGGAAAAAGCTGTTCAAATAAATTTATTTCCAAAATATCATCAAAATACCGTTCGGACTCATTCACAAAGATACGAATAATATTTGCAAGTTCTTCTTTACATTTCTTCATATCTTTTGTTTCCAAATAACATTTAACAACTGCTGGATAACCGCCAATCTGAGTATAAATGTCATACCACTTTTTTAATTCTTCATAAGCTTTTGTTTCACCCTGTCCAAATAAATCAAGGTTATCATAAACATCCCGCAACCCAACTGTTCCAAGAAATTCTTCATAGGAAAGTGTATCCAAAACCAGTGTATCAATATCTCCTGCCGGCAAAAAATATTCCTTACTCAACGTTTTTCCAAGATAACTTCCAGTCACAACAAAATGACAAGAAAACTCTCTGGCAAACTGTCTTATCATAGAATATACCTCTGCTGATTCCTGAATTTCATCAATGACTACAATTGTATTTTTATTATCTACAAATGTATCATCAAACAATTCAAATGTCTTCTGTAACGGTCTTTCAATGCGTTTCTCTCCCGGCTGCCACTTTGTAGCAGCATGATAACACTCCAAAAACTCCTTTCCGGAAGTCTGCATCATATTGATATAAAAATATCTTTTGTAATTCTCACGAGCAAACTTATCTAAAATAAAAGTCTTTCCGACCTGACGTGCACCATTTAATTCTAATACTTTCCCGGAATCTTGTTTTTTCCATTCTATTAACTTTTCGTAAATATCACGTTTTAGTTCTAACATGCCATCACATTCCCATCTCCATATTTGTATCTATTATGACTTAGAGGCAGACAACATCATCTGCCTCTGTATAAAATAGTTTTACTTCACATCAAAAATCATATTTTCCGATACCATAAATCGGTATTGTATGAACATTATCCTTTATTCCGCCATGTGTATTGCCTTTCGCATAGAGCACATAATCTGCCTTCTCTTTTTCCAAAATCATTTGGACTGTCTTACTGTTCTTTTTTCCTGCTTTTACTTCTATGGCGTAGGTTTTCTGTGTTTTCAGAGATTTTACATAAAAGTCAATCTCTCCCTGCCCCAATGTTGCAAAAGCAGGTGTTTCCAAAGCAATCTCTGCAGGAGGAACCAGACGTTTTTTCAAATCAAGATATACAAAGTTCTCATTCACAATCCCTGCAATATCGCCCTCATTACAACCGATATGTTTCAGGAAATAACTTGTTAATCCAATATCCATAAAGTAGCATCTTGATTTTGCCTTAAAATCTAAGATATTGCAATCTTTTATTTTCCCTGCAAATCCTATAATTCCCGAACTGTATAGCCAGTCTATTGCACGATTTACAGATACCTTACTGATATTACTGGAATAATCTTTTACTACAATACTCTGTAATTCTTCACTAAAGCTGTCTTTTTCAAAACCTTTTTTCTCTTTTACAAGAACTCTTGCAACTCCTGAAAAAATGTTATCATATACCTCATGGTCTAAAATATCCTCAAAATAACGCTTACTTTCATTCGTGAATAATTTAATGATTTTTAATAATTCTCCATTTGCCTGTTCGATAGAATGAGAATCTAAATATCTCAAAACTACTGCCGGATAACCTCCAATCTGTGTATAGGCTTCGTATAATTCCGATAGTTTTTGATATTCCTCTTCTGTACTTCCTCCATAAAGGTCTAATTCTTTATACAGAGTTTCTTCTCCACAAGCCTTCAAAAACTCTTCAAAATCCAATGTATGAATTTCTAAGGAATCTAAATCCCCTGCTGAGTATTTAAACTCCTTATTCAAGATACGCCCTAAATAACTTCCTGTAATAATAAAATCACTTTTTAATTCTCTTGTAAATTCACGAATTCTGTTATAAATATCTGACGACTCCTGTATTTCATCAATAATCACTACGGTATCTGAAGAATCAACAAAATCTGGATAAGCTCTTTTAATCAACTCATATACTGGATTTACACATTGCAATCCATGCAGAATTTCATTCCGCAGTTCTTTGTATCGTTCCAAAAATAATTCTCCTGTAAAATCAAGAAGATTAATATATATCTTACGCCGATACTGTTCATCTGCAAATTTATTTACAATATAGGTCTTTCCAACCTGACGTGCCCCTGAAACTTCTAGTGTTGCATGATGTTCGCTTTTTTTCCACAAAAGCAGTTTCTCATACGCATTCCGTTTCAAATATTTGTCCATACTTACTCACTCCAGTCAAATCTCTTCGTTATTTCATATTATAACCGATTTCTCTTTCTTTTCCTATCCTTATTTCTCATCCACTCATAATTATCTTTCGCATCTGTTTAAGTAACCACTTTCTCCGGCATTTCACATCTAATCCGAAACTACTTCCACCTCTCCGGTATAGCGGCTAAAATAATATACATCATCCGACAGGCGTTCCTCCACTGCCACCTGTTCTTCATTTACTGTTTCTACCATATCCCTCAATTCTGTTTTCGTAAAATCATGTTTATCCGGTACGAGAATCAGTTCATGCAGGGAACTTGGCAGAATATAAAAATCACAGCCCTGTTCCTCTGCAAACTGACGCAGCAAATCTGTACGCAGGATTCCAGCCGCACCATAAAATTTATCGTTATTCGTTAGTACAAACTGCATCCCATCCGTCTCCTCCGGCTTTGGTTTTCCTAAGATTTCAAAGATGACTTCCTCTAAATCTCGAATCGTATACTCTGCCTTCCGCAAGTTTGCCAAAGCGGTCTCTGCGACCTCTTCCTCCGTAATTCCCCAGTGTTCCAGCATTTGATATTCGATGTCATATCCTGTCAACGTTCCATCAGAACTCTGATATTCCATCCGAAAGGTCATAGCAAGATTACAGAATACCCGGTGTGGAAGGCGTTTCAGTTGCTCACGGTTCCATTCCCGGTTTACCATGCGTATCCGCACATAGGCTTTCTTTTCCTCCCAAGTTCCCCAAATTTCCTCTAGCTTTATCGGCTTTTTCATTTCCAGTACTTCCTTTACAAATTCCACACACGCTTCCATACTTTTCCCATTTTGAAACTCCTCATACAAATCCTGTAAATGGATTGCCGGAATAATATTTGTACCTTCCATACGGACAGTTAGCATCTCTTTCTCATGCTGGTTATTCTTCTTTTCCGTCCGAAAACAAACCTCTTCCTCCACAACTTTCTGTACTTCCCAACGCAATATTTCCTTAAATTCCATATATCCTAACATATCCTGTTCCTCCTGTTGTTCCACTCTGCATCTTTTGTTTACGCTGTCTTTTCCCGATACTCCACATCCCAAATCTCCTGACTGTGAATCTCACTCATATCCTCTGAAAACTCTGTCTTAATCGTCTCATCATTCGACAATGCCTTTCGGAAATCTGTCTTTAACGGTGCATATTTCAAAGCCTGTTTGATAACTGTCTTCTTTGCCATTCCAATATAATTACTCTTCCAAGGACTAAAGGACGAATCAAATGCTTTTGAATATTCCTTTGCATATTCATCCATTGCAGTTTTACTCATTACCTCAAAGCCAAATCCTCCATTCACAAGTTTAAATAAACCATAAAACAAACGGACTTCCCCTCTTTCTCCTAATGTTGGACGATGTTCCAGTTTGGGATTCAAGCCTAATTCATACGAAAACTCGTCATTTTCATAGACTGCCTGTGCAGATATGATCTGCATCTGAGGATTGCGATAGCTTAGGTCAATCAAGCCTTTATATCCAATCTGAAACTGACATTCCATCACACCTTTATTATTGTAAGGAATCAGATACGCCTGCCCTAGTGGCGTATTCGGTTCTAATCCCAGTTGTGCTGCATTCATAAGTGCCGCAAGAAAACTCATCTGCGTACATTCCCTTAATTTCGGTGTCGTATTTAAAGCAGACAATGCCATCCTTGTAAATCGTTCTGGCGTAATGACTTCTGGCAAAGCTTTTCTAATCTCCGGCTCCATTGCTTTGATCAAATCCGCAATACTCATGGATTTTGTTAATTTTGTTTCACCTTTTGTACTTTCTGCCTTTTTTGCTAATTCTTCTTTTACTCCTGCCATCTTTTCTCCTTCTTTCTTATGCTGCTTTAACCGAAAATCTTCGGCTTAGCACCGATTTCTTATACTTCTCATATATTTCCGGCTGTTCTTCTTTCAGACGTTTCTCATCCAAACGATTACTCTCCACTGCTTTCCACGACACACGATACTGCTCATTTTCAGCAATCTCAGCCTCTCCAAGGTACAGCTTTAACTCTTGTTCAATCTGTCTTTTCTCCGTATCCATCTTTCCAATAATCTCCGAAAGTTCCTGACGACGTCTTAATTTCTCATTAAATCCTGTCAATGGAATTGTCTCCGCAACAGCCTGTTTATAATATTCTGCAATGACGCTATCTGCGATTTTAGAACCATCCGGACTAGGCATCTGTCGTTTCAGGACATGATTTTTCCAAAAATCCTGCTCAATCCGAATCAAATCTGAAATCATCTCTTCGTCACGCTCTAACTTGTAATAGCGAAATCCTTTCCCAAAAATCACCACTGCAATGTACCACGCATCTGTCCCGCAGACTGCCATATAGTGATAGCACTGGATTTGATATGACAATGGAATCTTTCCATCCTCCCACTTATCTGCCATATAAGGACTCGCTGTTTTACATTCCAATCCTGCATTTTCTCCTACTACCAAACGGTCTACATCCGCAAGCATAAATGGATACTGTTCGTGATAAAACATTGCATTTGCACGCCTAACCTTTTTCCCTGTTGCCTCTGTAAATCTTCGGGCTACATAATCCTCAAATTCTCTGCCCTGCCGCATAGCCTCATTATCAATCTCTTCTATCTCCTCAGAAACCTTATCCTGATACACTTGCATGGCAGTACGGTACGGGTTCAGTCCACAGACTGCCCCCGCATCCGAACCGCCAATCCCTTGTTTTCGGTATTTCAGCCATTCTTTTTTATCAAGTTTCAACGTCGATACTAATTTTTTCATGCTACTTCCTCCTGTTCTACCTCTTTTACTTTCTGATACTTCTCTTGAAGTTTACCCACATTTTTCTCAAGAGCATCCTGCAATTCTTCTATATGGGAATCCTTCACTTTTAGCCATCTGTCATAAAGAAAAGCCAAAAGATTAGGAAACACAAGAAGTATTTTTAATACGTCCGGTTCCATCTTTTGGCTCATCTCCATTAAAAGTTCATATAGGTTAATCATCGTATCTATTTGATATGCCCGCTCAAACAATACTTCTGCACTTTGCTTTAACATTCTCTCTTTAAATCGGGCATTCTCCAATCCAATCTTGATACAGAACAGCTCTCTTAATTCTTCTTCCATTTTTTCTCTCCTTATGCTGCTTTCATCATCTGATATGCTTTATCAATCAGCGGATTTCCTTCTACCGTTCTTGCAAACAGATTTTCTTTATAGTTTGCTGTCCTGCGTAGCGGTTCTGCATGAGTAGCAAAATCGCTGACCGCATTGACAAACGCATACGCATTTTTGCCCACGTCTTTTAAATCCGGTGCATCAAAATACCTCATTTTCATATCTTCCTGAAGACGTTTCATATTCCTTATCTGCTGAGGGGTAGAATCTTCTTCCAACGGTAATAAAATTTCAATGTAATCCAAGACCTGCTGATCTGTCAGTTTCTTTCTGCGCAGTGTTTCAAACTCTTTTCCAAGACTATCCATATATTTTTCTGCCATGAATAAAGTATCTTTCGCCTCCTGCATCTTCCCTTTAATATCTCCCGTATGGATCATAGACCAAGAGCGTTTCGCCGTAGACAATGCCAAATTTAAAGTATTCTGACATACGACGCGAATCGGTGTAATTGCCACCTTGATCGCCCCTGAACCGTCATGTGAATTAAAAAACACTAAATACGGACTAATTCTCTCGCCAGAAATAATATACTCTTGCGGAAGATGTGCCAGTAACCATACTCTTCTTCCACCTTGCAAACTACCAGCAGTTTCATGTCGAACACCTTCTCCTAAAAGTTCATCTGTAAATGCAAAAGCTTCCTGATTTTGTACAATCTTATATCGATCAGTGACCACTCCCAATACCTTGCGATCCACATCTCTGATATTTGCTTTATATCCCTCAACCAATTCCTCTATTTCTGTATAAATCGGTTCCTGAACCACATTCCAGTTTAATCCTGCCGCTATCAGTGCCTCCTTTGAATTTAATGCTTCATTTACCCTTGTTCCCAATCCATGCCATGGTGTTTCTCGCACGTAAAACATGTTCTCAACATTAGCTGCCATTTTGTTACCTCCTTATATTAAAAATAATTTATGCTATGATCACGTTGTTCTCTTTCCAACTATCCCAGTTCAGTATATTTGCAATGCTATGAAATTCATCGTCTCCCAGAACAATATGATCTAATACTTCAATCCCAATCAAAATTCCTGCCTGTCTTAATTTCTTGCTAATTTCCAGATCACTACTACTTGGATGACTGTCTCCAGATGGATGGTTATGAAAGACAATGATAGAAACTGCATTGCTCAAAATAGCATTTTTAAACACTTCTCTCATTCCTACCAAACATTGATTCACCATTCCTACTGCGACTACTTCCATGCTGACTGGTTGTGACTTTCCATCCAAACAGCACACCACTAGATATTCCTTGTCTGCATTTTCAAACAAAGGCTTTGCAAACTCTGCAGCATCCTCTGGACAACAAAAGCACTTTGCTTTGTTCCAGTATGATTTTTCACGTACTGCGATTGTCCGTATGATTGAAATTCTGTTCTGTTCCAGTTCCACTACACTCTGTAATTGCTTCTTTGCCATTTCTTTAGTCCTCCTTTGTCATTTCTTCAATTGCCACTGCAATGACGCCTAAGATTGCGATTAAGATCTTCGCCATTTAATATCAACCTCCGTTTCTACATAAAAATAGAGCAGAACCCCGAAAGATTCTGCTCTGTCAGATATTGTTTCATTGTAATAATATATCATTAAAAAAAGGAATTTTTACTTTTCTAATAAGAACTTAGCCCCATGCTCCGACATAACTCCCTGTTAAATCAATAGTATCCATATGTCCTTCAATTTCAAGTTTTTTACAATCTTCATTAAATTTTATTTTCAATTCACATTTCGGATTTTTATACTCTGCTGTCTTAGAATCAATAATTGTTGCAGATGCCGATCCTACTAATTCGCCTTCATAAGTCACAGAAAAGTGAATCTTGTCTCCTTCTATTCCGTCAAACAGCACCTTACAATTGTTTAACAAACTATCATAACCATTATCATTCAAATAAGGACTGATTGTAACTATATCTAATGGATGCTCTAGCACCTTAATAATATCATAAAAATATCCGCTTCCTGCACTGCACACAACATCTGTATTATCTTCAAAATTAAAAGGTTGTGTAAAATCAGAATAATCATATTCTGATACAGATTTTCCATTCCACAAATACTGATATATTATGTCACCTGCTTCATCATATTTTTTATTATCCGGATCTAATATACCATATTCGCCTTTTGCGACTTCTTGTGGAACTCCATCTACAATCTTATAAATAATGTCATAATAGTAATCCATTCTACCACCAGACACACAAAATGAATTTTCTTTCAATTTATATCTTAAAAATTCTCCTACTGGAGTTTCAACAACTTTTGAACCATCATATGTACACAAAGAAATACCTTTTGCGGCAATCTTGTAGTCAATCACCAATTCTGGTACATCATCCCCATCTATGTACTCAAGGCTATATCCATATTCGGTATTTTCAATCTTATTTAAGTAATCAAGATAAGCTTTTTTCCAACCAAGTGACTTATCTGTTGATGATTCCGTGTTTTCTTTCTGTACCGTTTCATTTTTTGATTGAGGTTTTGGTTCTTCCTGATCCAATATTTTCAATTCTTTATCATCCACATTAGCTTTAATGTCCTTGTATGTCAAATTTGCAACATCATCTTTCGTAAGATCCATTTTTTTCAAATCGTCTTCAAAACTCTTTATATCATCTTTTAATACAGATGAAATATCATCATCCTTAAATTGTTTTGCATACCCTTTCTTAAGCTCATACCTTTCTCCATCTACAATAAATGTAACTTCATCTTTTTTTACATCATATGTAATAACAGATAAGTCTTCTCCTTCAAATTCTGCATCACAGTACACATTCATGTTTTCATTTCCTAAGTTATATCTAACTGTTCCGTCATCACCTAAATCCGAAATCTCCAGCACTCCTTCAAAATATTCACTCAAAACGGAGTTTTGCATAATCACGAACATGGATTCTTCTGTATAACATAATGACCATGCGTTATCATGCTTAAATTCATATCTATTCTCTGTTTTACTAACCGTCGTAGAACTTTTTAGTTTTTCTACAATTTCTTTTGCCTTAGAGTTTCCTCCAAACATTTTCATTGCAAAAACGCTCACAATTATGACAATTGCTACAATTCCTAGCACAACTATTGCTTTTCCTGATTTCTTCTTTTTCGGTTCAGTATTAGTATTCTCACTTTTCACATCTGATTCCGTCAATGTTTTTTCTTCTTGCATTATTTTCTTCTCTTTCATTGCCTTTCCACAGTTTGGGCAAAATGCATCGTTATCGCCTATCTCTTTCCCACAATTTTCACAAAACACAAATATCACCTCTTAAATTTTATTTATTAATCTTCTTCATCAATATTAATTCCTCTATCAACTGCCCATTGATATGGTCTATGCGCTAAAATCATATACCTTGCTTCCATCAACAGAAATGTGAGAAATACCCATGGTTCTACAGATTTTGCCGGCAACGCAACCCAAGTCATCAAACTAAATAATCCTGTATCATCAATATAAGTAATTCCCTTAATAATCCATACTGCGAAAACTATAAAATCCACTACGTTTCCAATAACTTTTAATATTTTCGATATACTTATGATAGTTTCATCTTTCATATTAAATTTCAACATATATGGATTCCCAGCATAGTTTTTGTAATTTCGATATAACCAATAGAGCAACAATCCCAAAACTAAAGATATTCCAAAAGCTCCTGCATAATCCATCTCAGCTAACGATGCAAATGCCTCACTTACTCCTGGATTTAAGAAAAATGCTATAATAAATAATTTTAACAATAACCATCTTTCTGAAAACCTTACTTTTTCAGGTCTTGTATATTTGTACTCTTCTCTACTAGCACCATCTGTATTCTGCTGGCTTGTCTTTCTGAAATGCTGTTCATTATTATCCTCGATTACCTTACTACCACATTTGGGACAAAATATCGTTCCTTCACCAAGTTCATTTCCACAATTACTACATCTCTTTACGAACTGTTTTTCATCATTGTGAATCTCATCCTTATTCTTTTCTTGTTGCTCTAAAATATTATTTCCGCATTTTGAGCAAAACTTTGTACCTTCTTTGATTTCATTGCCACACCTAGTGCACTTTATCATATCCTTTTTTCCTTTTCATGTTAAATTTTAATAGTATAATCACTAAAACAATCATTTCTAATCTAATGAATGTTTCTCATCAGAATTAACAAATCCCTCTTCGTCTTGCTTCTTCTTCAATCAGTCGAATTGCCATTTCTTTGCGACTATAACGAGTATTATACAGATGCTCAATTTCTTGATCTGATTTGCTTCTTAACTGCCTTCTCATTGTTTTATCCAATTTTTCAACTGAATTTTCAACATGTTCTTCAAAAAGTCCAAATAATCCCATAATTTTTCTCCTTTTTTACATTAGTCTCTCATTAAATTAAATCCAATCATCTTTCCCTGATGCAATATCTCTCATCATTTTTCTTTCTTCATGTTCTCTTTTAATAATTCTTTTTGATGATTTCCACAAATCTCTCGGTGTCTCTTTCATATTAGCCTGCTTAGAGCGATTACAATGTTTGCAAATGCACTGCAAATTAAATTCTGAATCTCCACCTCCAAACTTTTTAGGAATGATATGATCTATGTCCATATCTCCCTTTCGAAAACTTCTTCCGCATTTCACACACTTATACCATCCATTGTTATTGTCATAAACATCATTTCTTTCAAAATATTTTTGCCTATATCCCATTTCTCCCCTCTCATCAATTATTTATAACTAATATTTTTATACTTACAGATAATTATACTCCAACTAAACAAATATTACAATGAGATAAATATCAGTTAGGAGTTTATTATATGGAGCATTTAAATTTTCAACAAATCGGCGAAAAGCTAAGAACAATCCGGCTATCTAAAAATCTGACACAAGAATATATTGCCAATGCTGCCGATGTAAACCCCAGCCACATCAGCAATATTGAAAACAACCGTGTCAAAGTATCTCTTTCTACTTTAGTTCAAATATGCAACGCTTTAGACACTACCGTTGATTATGTTCTCTCTGAAGAATACAATGATTCTTCTTCCGCTATTGAACAAGAAATCCTTCACGAACTGCACGCTTGTAGCAACGAAACAAAAGAACAGATTTTGAAAATTGTAAAGGCTTTACAGTAGTTGTTTTGCTGTATAGCACTCTGCCATCAACATCACTGCATACTGAAAGCCTTTAATAAATCCCGTTTCTTCTGCAAACTCTGTTACTGCAAACAATTCATCCCGAACTTCTTCATAGTTCTTTACATCCAAACATAACCTGTCTCTTTGTAATAAACTTTCCACTTCTCTTTCTATGTCCTTCCCAGCTTCTTTCAAGTAATCTGTTTCCGATAACAAAAACTGATAAATTTCTTTTGTTTTTTCATTCATAACTTTCTTCCCCTTTCACGGAACGTACCTATGTTCCAAATTACATAAAAAGCAGCCAATGAAGTTTCCCCCATTGACTGTTTCCATTCCTTCTAATCTGTATCCCTTTTTCTTCTTTCCTCATTATATTTCTTCTTTTTATTTATACATCTCACCTTTGCACGGGGACAATATTTGTCACAATGCTGGCAATACGTCGTATGTTGTGCATCCCTTCCCTTTTTACACTGCCCCAGCGCAATATAATATTTACATGGTATTTCCCTGTATTTCGCCATAGCTGCTCTCCTTTACTTGCTTCCGTCCTTGAAGTTGTAAATCGGTTTCAAGATTTTCTGAATTTCTACTGTATCCTGAATCTGTTCTGCAATCTCTCCCATTCCACGATAGGCAAACGGAGCTTCGTCTAAAGTTTCCTTTCCAATGCAGGAACAGTAAATACCTTTCATCTCTGCCTTGAATTGCGAAACTGTGTGCTGCTCCCGAATCTCTTCACGGTTCATAATCCGACCGGAGCCATGAGGAGCAGATTCATTCCACTCTGCATTTCCCAAGCCTTTCCCTAATAAAATCCCTGCCTTCATGTGAATCGGAATAGCTACGATTTCATCTTTCTTTGCAGAAATTGCACCTTTTCTTAGCATCAGCACATCTTCTGTCTGCTCCACGTAATTATGAGGAATGGAGAATTTTTCTTCCACTTTCCACTTCATTCCTTTTGCCAGTTCATCTAAAATGCAGGCTCGATTCAGCTCTGCAAATTTTTGTACAATCTGAATATCATGCAGATAGTTCTCCATCAGATCACTGGATAAATACGTCAGTTCATACGGGATTTTTATACCTTGTTCTTGAAGTATCTTCTGTCCCTCCCGCAGGTAATATTCCGCCACTTCTTTTCCAAGATGGCGGCTGCCTGAATGAATTGCTACATAAAGACGTCCATCTTCATCTTTCTCAACCTCAATGAAATGGTTCCCACCACCAAGCGTTCCAAGACTTAAATCTGCTTTTTCCTCATTGAGCGCTTTTCTGCAATACAGCTCTGAGAAATCAAATGTTTCCGAAAATCGGTGCGGTCGCTTCCTAATCTGAAAACTGGAAGGTACTTGTTCCCGAATGATTGTATCCAGTTTTTGGAACTCAATCTTCTTCTGTTTCAATTTTGCAATGGTAATCCCGCAGCCTATGTCAATTCCCACGACCATAGGCATAATCGTTTCCTCTATGGTAGAGGTAAATCCAATCGTTCCTACCCTGCCCGGATGGACGTCCGGCATCACCCGAATCTTGCAATCCTGAAATGCCTGCTGGTTGCAGAGAAGCTGTATCTGTGCCAAAGCGTATGTTTCTACGTTGTCTGTGAATATGTTTGCCGAAGTATAGACTCCATTTATTACTTGCATAATCTTTCCTTTCTTTTTAACAGGTATTTTTTCGTAAAAAAGGTACAAAAAACACCTCTGTCATTCAGAAGTGCAGATTATCCAAATATGCAAATGGATTAGATATTTGATATGATTAATCCGAAATATTTTATCTCCCACCATCCATAAGGATAACCCGACTTCTTTTTTCTTCTATTAAGTTATTGTGTGTATTCATTATCTGTATCATAATTATCCTCCTTTCGCGGCTGTTGTTGTTTTGTTACAACGCAACTATATTCTTTTCTTCCTGTATTGTCAATACATTTTTTCTTTTTTATCTTGACATCTGATAAAATCTAACATTAAATATTAAAATCTACGAACATCTATTTGAAACGTCCGTTACCGATGGTAACCATAAAAGGTTGTGGCACAAAATAAAGAAACTTTATCTCAGGATAACCTAAAATGCATCCTGAGAAATCTCTTTGTTTTGCCTATAATCTTTTGGTTACCTGCCAAATTATGCCAACCCCATTCTCTATTTAAACTCCGTTTCCTATCGCGTCTTATATTCATTATCTATATTCTTGTACTTCTATGTCTATAGTATCTATATCCTTGTCTCATATATATGTTATGTAACTATAATATGATACTTCTGAATATCAAACATTAAAATATAACAAAAAATATTACTCTTAACTAAGAAATAAAAATAGAAACTTCAGAAAGGACTCGATAAAAATGAAAACAACTAAATCTGCTGAAATCAAAACTCGCTGCACCACTGAATTGAAAGAAAAACTAAATGAAATTGCCAAACAAAAGAACGTATCTGTTTCTACAATTATTACCAGTTGTCTTGAAGCCTACATCTATTACGGTGATTCATCACTCAATGCTACATCTCTGTCATCCAAAGTAGAAATAAATATCATCAAAAATGCTGTCTCAAATTCCATTGCTATTGACAGCTCTATTCCACGAAAATCAAAAGAACGTCTTATGAAGGAGATGAACAAACTATGTTAAATATCAATTTGATTATTGTAGATGAATCTTATGATTCAAATAATGCCATAGAAAACACTATCAATTATATTTTCAGATTAGATAATAACCTACATTTTATTTATGGTGTATTTCCACCTGCCAAAGATAAAATCATAGATTTATATGAATCTCTTCGTAACTGCCTTCCTCAGAATACCTGTCCACAACAAGTGCAGCATTTGATTTTTTCTATAAAGAATTTTAATGTAGAACACGTAGATTTGCTCTTGCAGTTTTCAAACCAAGTTGCTATCTTGATTTCTCAATTCTTTCCTATCTGTTTTGCCTTACATGACGATACAAATAATCCCCACATACATTTTATCATTTCAACAACAAGTCATCGTCCTGACACATCACCTTTCATTGGTTCCGTATTTAAAAATTTTCTCGGACAAATATATTCATTAGCGTCTAATATGGGGATTAACTTAATGGAGGTGAAATAACATGCTTGAAGCTTATGATGACATTTTAACGATTCCGGAGGTTGCCGATATCCTTAAAATAGGCACCTCTCAAACATATAAAATTGTCCGCTCCGGGCAATTAAAAGGATTTAAGGAAGGAAAAGACTGGAAAATTCCTAAGAATTGCCTGATTGCGTATATTAACCAAAGAATCTGTTATTGATAAAACTTTTTATCATATTTACAATCTTCCTTTTTCTCGCTTTTATTTAGTGTAACACAAATCCTTAGTAGTAAAAAGAGAAGCAAAACCAAATTTCACAATTTTACGATTGTCTTTTTGTCTTTTTGTCCCTTCACCTCTTTAAGCTAGACTGGCTACTCATGTCAATTGTACTGTTGTGTATTATGGCAATGGGTCTGTATGCTTTGATTAATCTGTTGGAAAAATGGTATTTAAAAAAGTTCTAACTATCAAAATAGAGTTCAAGAAGTATTTCTCCAACTTCTCGAACTCTGTTTTTTCATCTTATTTTTTAAATAATGCCATAATGTCTTAATGCCTTTTCGATCCCATCATCTTCCAAATCTGCAGTCCGGTGTGCACAATATGGAAAAAGCTCTTTCATGCTGTTCCCCATCGCAACACTGTTTGGTACAAACTGAAGCATCGGAAGGTCGTTCGTACTGTCTCCAAACGCATAGCAATCTTCCAGCAAAATTCCATAATAATCCATCAGCATCTGAATCCCAGACGCTTTCGAAATCCCCTTTGGAACAATCTCATACATTCCAGCGCCTCTGTCTATACAGTCAAATTCCTCCGAAATATAATTGTAGAACGCCTTATAGTCACTCACCGTATTCACCCATACTACAAATTTATCAAATAAAATTTCTCCGTCTTCCAGAGACTTTGGAATATCAAATGCTTTCGTACCGAATCTGGCTCTTAAATCATGAAGAATTTTATGGTCTGGAAGCTCCTCATCAAAGAACACACGATTTTCCTCCTCAAACACCGCTGTGATATTGCATGTTCTTAACATCTCAATAATTTCCCTACAGTATTCTTTTGTAAGTGTATTTTTAAAAATCGTCTTTTCTCCAACATAAATTGCCGTTCCGCATCCACAGACATATCCATCAAAACCTATATTTTCTAAAAAATCATCAATATTAAATCTCGTTCGTCCCGTATTGATAAACGCCAAATGCCCATTTTCTCTTGCCTTGCGAATTGCATTCACCGCACTTTGCGGAAGGTAGTGTGTTCCCTCTGCCACAAGTGTTCCGTCGATATCAAAAAAAAGCATTTTTCGACTCATATTGTTCTCCTCCTTCTCCGTTCATGTAAACATTTAACTAAAAAAGTACCGCACCCCTTGGAAATACTGATTTTCCTTGAAGTTACGGTACTTCTAATCTAGTCAGCTGAAAATCGGACTTGAACCGACGACCCCTTCATTACGAGTGAAGTGCTCTACCAACTGAGCTATTTCAGCAAGTGATTAAAACAAATCACAAGCTTTATTATATCGCATTTTCAAAAATATGCAATACTTTTTTTCAAAAACTTACTGTTTAGCCTCTTCTTTCGGCAAATGCACAGTCATCTGCTGATAAGGTATCTCAATACCATTTTCGTCCATTGTCAGCTTAATCCTTTCTAACAGTCTCCATCGCGTCGGCCAATACTCCTCCGTCTTCACCCATGATCTTGTTCCAATCACTACAGAACTTGCCCCAAGACTATCTACAAACACTAACACTTCTTCCTCTTTTAATACCGCTTCCTCTTCCATTAGGAGCTGCTCAATCAACTGTTTTGCCTTTCTAAGATCTGCTTCGTAAGATATGTCTATCAAAAGATCCATTCGCCGCTCATTCTTTGCAGTCACATTGGTAAGGCTGTTATTTGCCAATGCACCATTCGGGATTACAATAGTCTTGTTGTCAACAGTGGAAAGCTTGGTATAAAAAATTTGGATTTCTTTTACAGTACCTTCACACTTATTCGTGTCTTCAATAATATAATCTCCCACTACAAATGGTTTCAAAACCAAAATTAAAACACCACCTGCAAAGTTCGACAGTGCGCCTTGCAAAGCAAGACCAATTGCCACACCTCCAGATGCCAGCAATGCCGCTACCGATGTCGTGTCGATTCCAAAATTGCTTCCAATTGAAAAAATCAAAATAATATACAATACAAACTTTAACATCGAATCGACAAACTGCTCGACTCCTTTATCTACTGTTGATTTTTGTAAAGATCGTCTGACAAGCTTCCGAAGCAGCTTGATAATTTTTGTTCCAATAAAAAATACAATCAGTGCAAGAAACACACGAATTCCAAAACCAATCAGTTCCGGAATATTATCATTCACATATTGTGCAAACTTTCCGACTTCTTGTACTGCCTCCGATGTAGCTTCCGTCACCTCTTTTGTAACTGCCCCATCTCCTACTGTATCTGCCAGTAATATCATATATACCTCCTATTTCAATGCCAAAAACGCTGCTAAATTTCCCCTCTTTCCATTGGATGCCCGATGTGAAAACAGCAGTTCATGATTGCAGCATGTGCACAAATTTGTCACAGCCAAATGTGTTTTCAAAATCCCGGCTTCCTTCAATATCAGCTCGTTTGCTTTCCAAAGATTCAGTTGATATTTGCCATTTGTTTTCCTATAAAACAGTTTTTCCCAGTACTGTTGGTGAAAATTTTGTCGAAACGCATCAATGACATCCTCGCTTACTTCATAACACGTCTGACAGATAGACGGTCCGATTGCCGCCAAGATATCTTCTGGATGACATCCATATTCGCTTTGCATCACTTCCACTGTCTTTTTCCCTATTTTCCCGACAGTTCCTCTCCAGCCGGAATGGCTTAGACCAATCACTTTTTTCACCGGTTCCAAGAAAAACAGAGGGACACAATCCGCATAGAATGTCGTCAGACAAAGTCCCGGTTCATCTGTCACAAGACCATCCACATCCGAATAGTCAAGCGGTGTAGCCAAGCCTTTCCCCTTGTCTTTTGACGTGACAACGCGAATATTTGTCGTGTGTGTCTGCATGGAAAACACAAAACTATCATTCTCTACACCGATTGCCTTTGCCATCCTCCGATAGTTTTCCCGGACAGCCGCCTCATCATCCCCTCTTGAAAAGCTTAAATTCATCGTACTGCAGACACCTTCGCTGACGCCCCCAAGCCTTGTCGAAAATCCATGACGGACCAATCCGGTGTCTGCCAGAAGTGGGTATTCCAAATACGGAACACCATTTTCTACTTTTTCCGTAAAAATTTTTTTATCGTTTTTATATAAAAACCCTATACTCATATTCTATCTTTCACTCCACAAAATCAAATGCATTCTTTAAAAGCTGTACTTCTGTTCCCAAAATACCTACCACATCAAAACGGCATGGCATCTCATGCCACTGATTTTTATAAACATAATACTGTGCACATTTTGAAATTCTTCGCTGTTTCGCCAGCGATACCGCTTCCATCGGGTACCCTGCTTTCGCCGTCTTTCTGTATTTCACTTCACAAAAGACAAGATACTCCCGATCTTTCGCAATAATGTCAATTTCCCCTGCATTGCATTTGAAATTATATTCTATAATCTGATATCCGTGTGCTTCCAGATATTTTCCTGCAAGCCTCTCATAGTTCGTTCCTATTTTTCGTCTATTTTCCACTATATATCTCTTCTATTACAACTTAACGCTTCAGTCACAAACAAAATTCTTAATAAAGCTCATTCTATGAATCGGTGTAGCTCCAAGCGTTTTCAACGCCGTGATATGTTCCGCAGAACCATATCCTTTGTTACTGGCAAATCCATATCCAGACAGCACATCATCATACCAGACCATAAGACGGTCTCTTGTAACCTTTGCAATGATACTTGCCGCCGCAATAGAAACACTTTTCGCATCACCCTTGACGATTGGCACCTGACGAATCGTCACTTCCGGAATCGTCACAGCATCATTCAATAACAGATCAGGCTCTGTTTCTAATTGTTGAATTGCTATACGCATTGCCTCATAAGTCGCCTGCAGTATATTGATCTCGTCAATTCGTGCCGGACTCACAATGCCAATTCCTGTCGCAATGGCTTTTTCCATAATCTCATCATACAACTCTTCTCGTCTCTTTTCAGAAAGTTTTTTCGAGTCATTCAGATAAAGAATCTCGCAATCTTTCGGCAAAATCACCGCACCAGCAACTACTGGTCCTGCAAGCGGTCCTCTCCCCACTTCATCAATGCCGCATATATATGAAAAATCTGCGTATTTTCTTTCGTAAATACGCATATTCTCAATTCGTTCTCGCTCCTTGCAAAGTTTTTGTTCCTGTTTTTTATATTTTTGAATCAGATTAACTACTCCTGTGCGCTCGTCCTTCTCATATTTTGCGTATAGTTCGTTCAGCATCGCTTTATCTGCCGCTTCAAATTCTGCTTTGATTTCGCTAATTTTTTTATTCATGAGGTATCACCCCAATACTATCTAATGGCCAGATCCGAACCCATGCCCTTCCAATCAACTCATCTCTGTGAAGAATTCCAACGCTTGGATCACGGCTGTCTGAACTGTGATTTCTGTTATCGCCAAGCACAAAATATTCATCCTCACCAAGTTCAATCGGCTCTGCCGCAATCCCGGCATCTTCCATCACTTCCAGCCCATAGTTTTCATCCAGCTTCTCTCCGTTAATATAAACATATCCATCCTTCACCTGAACTGTTTCTCCCGGAAGCCCTATGATTCTCTTGATATAATATGTATTTTCTTTATGTCTATACGGGAATACAATAATTTCAAATCGCTTCGGTTCTCGGAAATGATAAGACAGCTTATCCACTATCAAGTTATCTCCATCATGCAAAGTCGCCTCCATAGAATGTCCGCTCACGCGCGTACGCTGTCCCACAAATGTGATAATCAACCAGGTCAACCCTATAATTATTGCAATATATACAATCCATCCTAATAATTCTTTTACTATTCCCTTTGGTTTTTCCATCTAATACTCCTCTTTTCTGACTATCTATTTGTAATCTTCCGGAAATTCTAGTGTAATCTTCCCCAGTCTTCCGTTTCTGAAATCATCAATCAAAAGCATTGCTGCTTTATTGGTATCCAGTTCACTTCCCCTTAACAGGCAATGTCTGTTCTTTGCAACGTCAGCCAGACATGCATAAGGGTCTTCATTCTCTGCAATATCATATTTTTCTGCCAAAACACCTACGTAGTGCTTTTTCATAAACTGAATCAGTTCTGCTGCCAACTCCTCGGTATTTAAAATCTCATCTTTAATCGAGCCGATAAATGCAAGTCGCAGTCCCACCATCTGATCTTCAAATTTCGGCCACAAAATTCCAGGTGTATCCAATAATTCTACATTCTTATTCAAACGGATCCACTGTTTTCCTTTTGTAACTCCCGGTTTATTTCCAGTCTTTGCACATGCCTTTCCCGCCAACGAGTTGATAAATGTAGACTTTCCTACGTTCGGAATTCCAACAACCATGGCGCGCACCGGACGGTTCAAGATACCTCGTTTTCGGTCTCTTTCCGTCTTTTCTTTACAAGCTTCCTGAATCACTCCCTGAATGGATTTGATTCCACCGCCTTTTTTAGAATTTACTTTTACAACTGCAAATCCTTTTTTCTTAAAGTATTCTGCCCATGCGTCATTCTGTTTATCTTCTGCCAGATCTGATTTATTCAGCAAAATTAATCTTGCCTTATTTTTTCCCAATTCATCAATATCTGGATTCCTGCTGCTGATCGGCACTCTTGCATCCACAAGTTCAATCACAAGATCAATCAGCTTTATATTTTCCTGCATCATACGCTTTGCTTTAGTCATATGACCCGGATACCACTGAAAATGCATATCTTCCTCCTCTATTTCACAAAACCAAAGTGATCCTTTGGCGCTATTACAAACCACACTTTTCCTTCAATCTCTGTTCTTTTCACATTGCCAATATCCGCCATACGGCTGTCTTCACTATTCTGTCTGTCATCTCCCAAAACAAAAAATTCATCACCGCCCAATGTAATTGGCTCTTCTACAATCCCCGGATCGTCGATTTTCGTCGTCTTATAGTCTTCCTCAATCTTTTCTCCGTTAATCAGAATCTCTCCGTCCTTAATCTCTACCGTCTCCCCCGGAAGTCCAATGATTCGCTTGATATAATAATGCGAATTTTCATTTCCATTCGGTTTAAACGCAATAATGTCCCCTCGTTTCGGACTGCTTGCATTATATACAATCCGATTGATGAGTGTGATATCTCCATTTTCTAATACCGGTTTCATAGAATCTCCGATCGTACTCACTCTCTGCCCAAAATACCACACAAATACAAAGGCAATCAGACATACGACGGCAATCTGAAAAGTCCATATTCCCACTACACGAAGCAGATCAAAATTCACTCTCTTCTTTTCTTTTCCAAATTTTAAACGACCCATCTATTCTCCCTAATAACACAAAAGGGACAATATACAGTATGTACTTGTCCCTTCCTCACATTTACTATTTTACTAATTCTTTTACTTTAGCTCTCTTACCAACACGTCCTCTTAAGTAGTTCAGTTTTGCTCTTCTTACTTTACCTTTACGAATAACTTCTACTTTTTCTACGTTTGGTGAGTGTAATGGCCAAGTCTTTTCAACACCAACTCCGTTAGAATTCTTTCTAACTGTAAATGTTGCTCTTGTGCTTCCACCTTGTTTCTTAAGCACTGTACCTTCGAAAACCTGAATTCTTTCACGGTTTCCCTCTTTGATCTTACCGTAAACTTTTACAGTATCACCTACGTTAAATTCTGGCACTTCAGCTTTTAATTGCTCAGCTTCAATTTTTTTAATAATATCGTTCATCTTGTGTGACCTCCTTATAATTTGGACGTTCTTAATACATATTCTGTATCAGAGGACCATCTCTTTCTTCTCACAACGCTCTTTATTCTACCATACTTAGTTTTCCTTGACAAGTGTTTTTACTAATTCTTTTTCTTTTTGTGTCAAATCTGCTTTTTCTAACAAATCGGGTCTTCTTTTCGCTGTACGAATCACAGATTGTTCTCTTCTCCACTTTTCAATATTTGCATGATGCCCGGAAAGCAGAATCTCCGGCACTTTCTTTCCATGCCATTCTTCCGGTCTTGTATACTGTGGATATTCCAACAGATTATCCTGAAAACTTTCAAATTCCGCAGATGTATCATTATGGAGCACCCCAGGAATCAATCGCGATACCGCATCGATCATTACCATCGCCGGAAGTTCCCCTCCTGTCAGCACATAGTCCCCAATTGATACATAGTCTGTTACTATTTCTTCTAGAACGCGTTCATCAATCCCCTCATAATGTCCACACAAAAAGATAAGCTCTTCTTCTTGTGCGAATTCCTCCGCCATACTCTGCGAAAATGTCTTTCCCTGTGGTGAAAGATAAATCACTCTCGGCTTACTCTTTGCCTTTTCTGCCACCGACCGATAAGCGCCGTAGACAGGCCCTGCCTGCATAAGCATTCCTGCTCCTCCGCCGTATGTGTAATCGTCCACACGATTATGTTTGTTTTCTGCAAAATCTCGGATGTTCACTGCTTCAATCGTCAAAAGCTCATTTGCCATTGCTCTCCCGATAATACTCGTGCTCAATCCGTTCATCACCATATCCGGAAATAATGTTAATATATGAAAATGCATCCTCTATACCAGCCCTTCCAGTAAATGAATTACCATCTTTCTATTCTCAATATCTACATCTAAAATACACTGCTTGATTGCAGGGACAAGAACTTCTTTTCCATCTGTCATCTCGATGATATAGACATCATTTGCGCCTGTTTCCATCACATCCTTCAACGCTCCAAACAGTTCTCCCTCTTCCGTGAATACGTCCATCCCAATCATATCAGCAATAAAATATTCATCTTTTTTTAATTTCACTGCATGTTCACGGTCAACCAAAAGACTCTTCCCTTTATATTTTTCAATATCATTTATATTATCAATCCCTCTGAATTTCAGGATTACAAATTGTTTAAAAAATTTAACTCCTTCAATTTCCAACGGCAATTGTTCTTTTCCTGTATCCAAAATTACTTTTTTTAACTTTTTAAATCGTTTCACATCGTCAGTTGTCGGAAATACTTTTACTTCTCCACGCACACCGTGTGTGGAGGAAATCACTCCCACCTGCAATAACTGCTCCATGAAATTCTCCTTTCCACTCTACGTTTTATGATAAAATAGACACCGCAATTACGCGATGTCTACGATTACTTTTTTATCTTCTTTAGCAGCCGCTGCCTTTACGACGGAGCGAATTGCTTTCGCGATTCTTCCTTGCTTGCCGATTACTTTTCCCATGTCAGAATCTGCCACACGCACTTCAACGATAATAGTTTTTCCTTCCACTTTTTCCGTAACGACAACGCCTTCCGGATCATCTACTAATGCTTTTGTAATTACTTCTACTAATTCCTTCATTACACCCACCTCCGTGGTACAGCCTATTTCTCAATACCAGCTGCTTTGAAAATCTTACCAACCATCTCTGTTGGCTGAGCTCCGTTGTTCAACCATTTTTTAGCTGCTTCTTCATCTACTTTGAATACGCTTGGTTCCTGATTTGGATCGTAAGTACCGATTTCTTCGATAAATTTACCATCTCTTGGAGATCTTGCATCTGCAACAACGATTCTGTAAAAAGGAGCTTTTTTCTGTCCCATTCTTTTTAATCTAATTTTTACTGCCATTTGTAGTCACCTCTTCTTTTAACTTTCTTTTTCTTTTTTATCTATGTGTTAAAAAGGAAGTCTGAACTTTCCTTTCTTACCACCAATGCCACCCATCATACCCGGAAGCTGTTTCATCATCTTCTTAGACTGCTCAAACTGCTTCACGAGCCGGTTCACTTCACTGATGTCCACCCCTGCGCCTTTCGCAATTCTGCGCTTTCTGGATGGATTTAAAATATCCGGATTCCGACGTTCTTTGATTGTCATCGAGTAGATAATGGACTCAATCTGTGCCATCTTTTTCTCACTCTCTTCTGAATCAATGTCCTTCATCTTAGCTCCGCCAAGTCCCGGCATCATACTCATGATGTTCGCAAGACCGCCCATCTTCTTCATCTGCTTCATACTCTCAAGGTAATCTTCAAAATCAAACTGTGCTTTTTTCAACTTCTGCGACATCTCTTTGGCTTTCTCTTCGTCAATATCTTCTCCAACCTTCTCAATCAGACTCAAGACATCTCCCATCCCCAATATACGGGAAGCCATTCTATCTGGATAAAACTGTTCCAAATCGGAAAGTTTTTCACCCATACCGACATAAAGAATCGGTTTTCCGGTAACTGCTTTGATGGAAAGTGCAGCACCACCTCTTGTATCACCATCTAACTTTGTGACAATCACACCGTCAATTCCGATTTTCTCATTGAAACTGCTCGCCACATTGACCGCATCTTGTCCGGTCATGGCATCCACAACCAAAATCGTCTGATGCACCGTCACAGTTTCTTTAATCTCCTGCAGCTCTGCCATCATATCTTCATCAATATGAAGCCGACCCGCCGTATCTAAAATCACTATATTGTTGCCATTCTTAGCCGCATGTTCCAAAGCTGCCTTGGCGATATTCGCCGGTTTATGATTCTCTCCCATAGAGAATACTTCCACACCTTGCTTCTCACCGTTAATCTGCAGTTGCTTGATCGCAGCCGGTCTGTACACATCACACGCTACCAACAATGGCTTTTTCCCTTTTAATTTTAACTTTCCGGCAATCTTAGCAGTTGTTGTCGTCTTACCGGCACCTTGCAGACCCGCCATCATGATCACGGTTGTCGCCTGTCCAGGTTCCAGCTTAATCTCTGTCGTCTCAGAGCCCATCAGCTTGATCAACTCTTCATTTACGATCTTGATTACCATCTGCCCCGGATTCAGTCCATTCATAACGTCCTGTCCTATTGCACGTTCCTGAACATCCTTCACAAAGCCTTTCACTACTTTAAAGTTAACATCTGCTTCTAAGAGAGCCATCTTCACTTCTTTGAGCGCCGCCTTGACATCAGTCTCCGTCAAACGTCCCTTGCTCCGAAGATTTTTGAATACATTCTGTAGTTTTTCTGATAAACTGTCAAATGCCATATTATAACTCCTCTATTATCTCTCCTGAAATCTTTCTGATTTCCTGTATCAATTGGTCTTCCCCGCTGTTTCTCACATCTTCCTTTTCCAAAAGCTCATTCATGCGGTGAACCTTTTCTTTGATTGACAGAAACTTTTCCACCAAATGCAGTTTTGTTTCATAACCTTCCAGCGTCTTGTTGCAACGTTTAATCAGATCATGCACACCCTGTCTGCTGATCCCTGCATCTTCCGCAATCTCACTCAGAGATAAATCCTCCAATACGAACTGCTCGTATATTTCTTTTTGGTGACTGGTAAGCAGTTCACCATAAAAATCATATAATAGTGCCTGTTCTAGAATCTCATTCATTTTCATCACCTTTGCTATCATAAACGATTTCAAATAAGGTGTCAAGCTTTTTTTCTTGACACCTTTACTTTTTAACGAAATGTAATTGTTTTATTTACACAATCCATATCTTCTATGATTGCAAGCGATTCCAAATGCAGCCCTTTGCTTCGAATCATATCCCCGCCTTTTTGCTGTCCTTTTTCAATCACAATTCCAATTCCCTCAACAGTCGCTCCTGCACTTTGTACTAAGTCAATCAGCCCCTCCATCGCACACCCATTTGCAAGGAAATCATCAATGATTAAAATATGATCTTCCGGACCAATGTATTTTTTTGATACGATGACATCATATACTTTTTTATGCGTGAACGATTCAATCTTCGTGGAATACACTTCTCCGTCAATATTGATGCTCTGTGTCTTTTTTGCAAACACAACAGGAACACCAAAATGCTGTGCTACTACACAGGCAATCCCGATTCCGGATGCTTCAATTGTCAAAATCTTGTTGATTGGTTTGTCTGCAAACAGACGCTTAAACTCTTTTCCCATCTCATTGAACAAATCAATATCCATCTGATGGTTCAAAAAGCTGTCTACTTTCAGAACATTTCTTTCCTTTATTATTCCATCCTTTTTGATTCTTTCTTCTAATAGTTTCATATCGGATACCTTCCTCGACCTGTCTTTTTATTCGCTTATTTTCTTTGAGTATTTCTATCTATCATATAAAAAAATGTTTTTACTGTCAATTTAAAACTGAAATTATTCTAAAAGTTTTTTCATGTTCAACTGCCCCCACCCTTGACGATTGTGATCTGCCCCCATATCGCTGCTGCTCTCGCGAAGTTTGAGTTTGACTTCCACATTAGACATTTCTGGATATTTACTCAATAAATCCGCAATCGCACCGGATACGATTGGTGTTGCCATCGATGTGCCGCTTTTCACCACATACGGCTGTCCTCTCTGCCTCGCAAATTTCGCATTGCAGGAGCGAATATAGGATCCGGGCGCTACAACATCCGGCTTACATACACATTCTTTTGTAGGCCCCCTTCCGGAATAGTGTTTCTTCGTGTTTCCCCTTTGGTCTATATAATACTGGTCATCAGAAGATCCAACCGTGATAATCTTTTTGCTGTCCCCTGGTGTTGTAATCGTCCCCTCCTTCGGTCCTAAGTTTCCCGCAGCAGCCACAACAACCATCCCCGCATCCCAAAGCGCCTCCACGCCATTTATTAATCTTTCTTCTTCACTCTCATCTGATTGCGGCAGCATTCCCACAGAAATATTCACAATACGTATATGATATCTTTTTTGATTTTCTAAGAGCCATCGAAACGCCTTCATCACTTCCGTTACATTACCATTTCCTTTTTGATCTAATACCTTTAAGACGATCAAATCACACTCCGGAGCAATTCCCCCGTATATTCCATCAGAGGAATTTCCATTCCCAGCCAGGACTCCGCACACATGTGTCCCATGACCATTGTCATCATAGATGACTTCCTGTCCATTTACAAAGTCTCGAAATGCCAGCACTTTATTTTGAAAATCCGGATGGGGAGCAATCCCCTCTTGTGTCAAGTAGTTGCAGGTAGTTTTCTTTTACTTTTTTCACGATTTTATCAGGTTTTTCAACGCTTTTAGTTCAAAATACCGGCTGAGTGTTAAATAAATGCTATAAATTCTCAAACGGATTTGATGAATAAATGCAAATAGCAGACAAACATTTCGTTTTACTGTTTCTCCAATGCTAACCCAATCAGCCGTTCAGCCTGATCAGCCATAAACAAAGGTATGTTCAGCACATCGTCATCCAGTTTCAGATTATCCAGAGAAAATCGGATACGAAGTTTCACTTTATCTGGGAACAATTCCTTAAATTTTTTCATGCTCTTACTGGATGTATTGGCTTCGGATTTGACTTCAACAGGGAAAATGTCATTTTCTCTCTGAACCAGAAAATCCACCTCATACGGAGGATTGGTCTGTGTCCAATAGCGAGGAACTACTTCAAACTGCGTAATCAAGGTCTGCAACACAAAGTTTTCAGTTAATGCACCCTTGAACTCGGTAAACAGACGATTACCTTCTCCAAAAGCTGTAGGCGCCAGCTGTGCCAGACGGCGAAGCAAACCTACATCCACCAGATAAATCTTGAACGCAGAAAGGTCATCGTAAGCAGCTACTGGTAAACCGGGAGCAGAACTACGATATATCTTATGCACCAGTCTGGCATCCACCAGCCACTGCAGCGCATCCTCGTATTCACGGGCTCTTGCGCCTTCCTTGACAACCTTATAGATGAACTTCTTATTTTCTCTTGCCAACTGAGAAGGAATAGACTTCCAAATCATTGAAATCTTCGGGAACTCACTAATATTTGGATGCTTTGCAAAGTCTCGTTCATAAGCACCAATAATACCGGACAGTGCTTCCTGCATAGCAGAAACATCTCGAGCTTCTGTCCACATCAGCACTGATTCAGGCATACCGCCGGTAATATAATACATCTTCAATTTCTCGTACAAAGGATTAAAAAACGCATCTGGAATCGCCTCAATAGTGTCTACACTTTCTAAATATGCAACAAGATTTTCGTCTCCGTTTGCGATTAGGAACTCTGAGAAAGTCATAGGATCAATCTGCATAAAGTTAACCTTACCTACCGGAAAAGAAGATGGCTTTGCCAGAGCAATACCTAGCAGCGAACCGGCACAGGCAATATGATACTGCGGAGCATTCTCACAGAAATACTTCATAGAGTTGATAACCTTTGGACAGTCCTGCACCTCATCAAAGATGATGAGGGTCTTTTCTGCCATGATCTTCTGACCGCTGGCCAGCATCAAATTTTGCAAAATGCGATTCACGTCCTTTGTTGTCTCAAAGAACTGTTTGTATTCCTCGTTCTCATCAAAGTTAAAATAAGCAATATTCTCATAGTAACGTTTACCCAACTCCTTCAGAATCCAAGTCTTTCCCACCTGGCGCACTCCTTTCAAGATCAAAGGTTTACGATAAGGAGAATTCTTCCACTCCAATAGCTTTTTCAAAATAAACCGTTCCATAAATTCACCCCTTCACACTTTTATTGCATTTTTTATGTTTTGCAATCACGCTTTTATTATGATTTTCGTGTTTTTAATCACACTTTTATTATATGTAATTCCCTCATAAAATACAACCTTAATCACAAAATTATACAGATTTACAGTTTTCATAATCATACTTTGATTCCTATCAAGGACATCTGGAGCTGTCAACGGTGGGCGCACCCCATTTACTTGCCGTTGACTGGCTCGGCTGGGTTTGCTATTTATCAATTCTTCGTAACAGAATACTACACACAACAGCAGCTAAAACGAAAAGCAAGAGCAGTGGCAAAAGACTTTCAACCTTAAAAACATTTTCTGCCATTAGTTTATATCCCCATGTAGCCGGAAATAGTTTTCCTATTGTTTCAAACGTTTTTGGAAGTAGTTCAACCGGAAACATAATTCCAGAAAGCATGATTGACGGTAAAAAAACAATAATAGAAAACATAGAGGTTTTTGCTTGGTCTTTTACTGCTAAACCGATTATGCTGGCAATACTAAGTGATACTGCAATAAAAATAGCAAGACTGATGAAGTACCTACCCGGATTTTCTGGTATTTCAGCATCAAAAACCAGTGGCGCAGCAATATATAAAATAATGCTCATAAGGAACAAATGAATATATGCTGAAATGTTGGTTAAAGCAAGACCGAGATATAATGGAACACCATTTGCTTTATAGACCTTTTTTATATCACTGCTATAAATTTCAACAAGAGATGGAGGCAGACCAATCAACGCTCTCATTGTTACACCAAATACAGTCATTGACTGAATAAGCGTATATCTCGCTTCCGGCATAACTGACGCAAATATGCCACCCATGATTGCAAAGAATAAAAGCGGAACAATATAGCAGGTTATCAGTAATGTTTTGCTCCTTATATCTAATTTCCATTGTAAAGATACACCATATAGAAATGCTCCCATTGTTACGCCCCCTTTGCAATTTTTATAAAGTGTTGTTCCAGTGAACCGCGGTCTATCTGAATATCTATTATGGTTTCTCCTTTTTCTTTATACTCCGTAAGTAGTGTAAGCAAAGAGTCTCCAATATTTTTAGATTTATATTTTTCCATTCCATTTTCGGTTTGGATTGTAATATTATAATGCTTTCCGATTGTTTTAGCTAACTGTTCGACAGTCCCAATAAAGGCAATTTTGCCGCCGGAAAGAATAGCAATTCGGTCGCATAAATTTTCCACTTCTGTCATGTCGTGGCTTCCTAATATAATTGTCTTTCCGATTGCTTTTAGCTGCCGAATTTGCTCATGTAAGGATAAGCGTCCCTCAACATCAAGTCCTGCGGTTGGTTCATCAAGAAACAGAATATCTGGATTTCTTGTTAAAGCAAGAGATAAATGAAGTCGCCGCTTTTGCCCTGTTGATAATTGATAATACTGTTTTTTTGCAAATTCATAAATACCGAGAGCCTCAAGTGTTTCTTTATCAAGAGATACCTTATTCCATTTGGCAAACAGCTTGACAGCTTCCAGTGGTTTCATATGCTCCGGCAAAGAAGCTGACTGTAATTGAATACCCATGATTCCATTTATAGTAATGCTTCCGCTGTCATATTTTCGCAAACCCTCAATACATTCAAGAGATGTGGTTTTTCCTGAGCCATTTACGCCGAGCAGAGCAAAAATTTCTCCTTGTTGTACGCAAAAATCTAAATCATTCAGCACAACGTGAGTTCCATAACTCTTTGTCAAATTACTGATTTTTATAGCTTCATTCATTCTGTTTCCTCCTTAAATGGGTCAACGCCTAAATGTGAAAAATAGAAGTCCAATGCCTGCCCAACATATATGTTGGCAATTTCCTGCTTTTCTTTCCATTCATGGTCTGTATTTTGAAATTGTCCTAACTCAATAAGTTTGGGAAGCATACTCATATCTCCACCCGTAAAATCTGTTATCATGTCCCAATAGGCTTTTGCAAAAGTTTGTCCCTCATCACTTTCTGCGGAAACACCTGCATTTTGAAGCCTTATTGCTTTGTCCTGAAGCTGCATGAAAGTGTTCATAAAAGCCATTCCGCTATCTTTATCAAAACGGCTGCGAATATGGTCAAGCGTTCGGTCATCAAAATGCTTAATCAGCCAATAGAAATCGTTTTTCATCTGCAAATTAACGATAATATCAGCATATTTTTTGAAATCAACTGACTGCATTTGAAGAACTTCTTCCCTCAACACTTCCAATTCCCTCAGTGATTCAGATAGGCTTTCTATTTTCCGTTTGACAGCAGCTGCCTGCTCCATTAGAACATCAGCAATTTCATCTGGCGTATTAAGTGGAATTAGTCGGTTTTTTATGTCGTCCAAAGAAAATCCTAAATGTTTGAGGGATAAAATTTGATGAAGCTTTACTATGTCTTTATCTGTATATAACCTACGTCCTCCTTCACTCATGGAAGATGGGGAAAGTAAGCCCTCTCTATCGTAATGTTGTAATGTCCGTACAGTAACATCCATTTTTTTCGCGACTTCGCCAACGGTCATATAACCTTGTGGTATAATTTTATGTTTATTCATATCACACCTCCTGCTGCTTTATAGTATAACTTATTACGCTACGTCACAAGCAAGTGTTTTTGCAAAGATTTAATAAGAATATCTAAAATTCCAGATGATCTCCAGATGCTGCTCATCCCACACTTTCACCTTTTTTATAAAGATGTCCGCCACTTCTTGGTTCAGTTCATTGAACTTACATTCCTTCCAAATGATATGCTCTTGGATTTCCTTTTGCAGAGCAGATAAAATAATCTGTTCTAAAAAGAATACGTTCACTTGATATACACATTTTTCATTTCCTGTCACATAACGTTCATTACAATAGAAATAAGGATTTTTTGAATTACGATATCTTAGTGCCTTACCACACTCTTCACATACCACTTTCCCCTGTAAGACATGTGACCTTTTTGCTATATATGGCTTGGTTTTACCTCTTGTTTCACGAACTGCTTCAAATATTTCCCGTTCGATGATTGGTTCATGATGATTATATGTAATCTTCCACTCACTTCTCGGTTTTAAATGTTTTTTTCCGCCAACAGAGCCCTTTTCATATTTTCCATACACCACATCGCCTACATAAAAATCATTCTTCAATATATTACAAATTACAGAATGCTGCCATGAAAATTCCTTACCGACTGGTTTACGGTGTGTTGCCCCTCTCGCTATCAGATATTCCGCAGGTGTTTTTATGCTTTCCTGATTAAACTTCTTCGCAATCTCCACAGAAGTATATCCCTCTAATGTCAAGCGAAAGATTTCTCGTACTACTTCTGCTTCTTCTTCCACAACTTCCACTTGATTTCTGTCATCTGCTTTCTTACGATATCCAAACGGACAGTTTCCGCTGCAATAAATCCCCCTCTCTTTTTTAGAAGTCAACGAAGATTTTACTTTTACAGATAAATCCTTGGAATACAAATCATTAACCAGCGTTTTAAATGCCAGATTCATACCAATCGTCTTTTGATGGGAATCCTCACTATCGTAATGGTCATTTACAGAAATAAAGCGAACTCCCATAAATGGAAATATCTGTTCCACGTAGGAACCTGTTTCTACATAATCTCTGGAAAACCGGGAAAAATCCTTTACAATAATACAGTTTATTTTCTTCTGCCTGACACAAGTCAGCATTTCCTTCATCCCCGGTCTGTCCATACTGGTTCCACTGTAACCGTCATCCACAAACTCCATGATTTCATAGTTTTCAAAGTTCCGCTCTATATATCCTTTTAACAACAACCGTTGACAGGAAATACTATTGCTTTCCTGCGTAATCCATTCATCTTCTTTGGACAGACGCAGGTAAATTGCAATCTTCATTTTATTTTTCATCACACGTTCCTCCCAAGACTTTTCCAACCTCATCCTTCCACTTCCAGATAATCTTTACCCTCTTGTTGTCATACACCTCAATTCTTTCGATTAGATTTTGTACCAGCTCTGCCGTCAATTTTGTCTGTTCCCGGCATTTCACAACCGTTCCGATACATTGGTTTTGCTTTTCTACCTCCCTGTCAATGGAAGAATATCTGATATGCAAACCTTTGAGTGTCCGCTGATCCTGTTCTCGTTTTTCCTCCAGTCTCTTCTTTTCTTCCAAAAACTGCGCCTGTGTCATCGTCCCGTTCCGATATTCCAGATAACAGGAACTAATCCGTACATCTGTCCCATCCACAGATTTTTGCAAATCGTTCTGTGTCTTTCGTATCTGCATCTTCCTCTTTTCAGCCTGCTCCTTATTAAAAGTTGTAAGCTTTTTCATTTGAATACTGCTAAATGCAAATTCCTTTTTTAAAGTTTGAAGGATAATTTTCTGGAGCTGCAGAAATGTGATATGTTCACTCTTACATTTCTCCTCATCAATCCGCTTGATATTCGGACAACCATAAAATACAAAGGTTTTTACTTCCTTATAAGAAGTCTTTCTTTCTGTCACCATACGACCTAACTTATGCCCGCACTCTCCGCAATACAAAACACCCCGGAAAACATCTTCCATCGTATCCTTTCTAAGCGGTCTGCGGTTTTGAATTTTAATATTTCCTTCCATCCGTTTCCAGACACGATAAAATGTTTCATCCGAAACCAATGGTTCATGGGTATGTTCCACGGTCATTGGTTCTTCTACGTATTTGCTGGATTGGACAAGAGTGCCTACATAGACAGCGCTAGTTAGTATAAACCGGATGGTCTCCCTTCCCCATTGGCTCAACTTCTGTCCTTCCTGCTGATAAACCGTTTTATATTTTTTATAATCACCAGGTCGATGAATCTTTTGCTCATACAACCACTTTGTAAGAGATACAAAAGTCTCCCCGGAATCGTAATGCTCAAATAGCTGTTTGACAATTTCACTAGTCACAGGTTCCGGCACCAATGTCCGTTTCCCGCTTATTTTTTCCACCATATAACCATAAGGGGGAACACCGCCGATATATTCTCCCCGTTCCATTTTCATCCGTTTACTGGCAGTTACTTTCTCTGCAATATCCCTCGCATACAGTTCGTTGGCAATATTTTTCAAGTGCATAGAGAGTGCTTGATTGCAATCCATCTGTTTGATACTGTCGTACTGCTCTGTAATGGCAATAAACCGAACACCCATAAAAGAAAAAATCTTCTCCACAAAATTTCCTGTCTCAATATAATTCCTTCCGAGTCGAGAAAAATCTTTTACAATCACACAGTTTATCCATCCATCTCTCACATCCTGCATTAACCGTTCAAAATCGCTTCGTTCAAAATTTGTTCCGGTAGCTCCCAAATCTGAATAGCAATCATACAGTGTAATCTCTGTATGGGATTTCAAATATTCTTTTGCCATCTCGATCTGATTCTCAATGGATACTTCTTTTCCGTCATGATGATTCACAGATAATCTTGCGTAAATACCTGCCATGTATGTTTTCACTAGTACACTTTCCTGCAGAGATTGGCTTTCTAACCGAACCTTACGTTTGGATGTTCTTGCCATTTAGATCACCTCCTTCACTACTTCCGATTGGGAAGAAAGAAATTCTGACAACACTAACATTTTTTCGATTTCTTCCTGATAACAAAACTGTACCGATACTTTTTTCTCCTCGTATACTTCTATTCTGTCTACAAAGGCTAATAATGTATCCCTATCTAATGTGGTAATCCGCATCGTCTCTTTCAAGCGTTCCAGTTTCACACCGGACTGTACGCCATTGTAAAACAGCCTTTTTAACATCTCCTCCTGCTTTGTAAGCGCCTGTTCTGTCTCTATATAATGCTTTTCATAAATTTCGCTAAAGTTCTTAAAGTCTGCCTGTGTGATGATTTCTGTTTTCAAATCTTCATAAAGTCCTGCCCGCAGCTCCAGATACTTCTCCTGCTCATTCCTTAATCGTGTAATCTCTTTGTCAAACCCAACCACATCCTCAAAATTCATTTCTTTTGTCTGGAGATACTGCATCTGTCGGTTTACATCAATCAGCAATGCAACCTGTGACCGGATGGTCTGGAACACCACTTTTTTCAAATCCTCTTCTGAAATACTGTGTCTGCTGCACCCCTCACTCCGGTTTCTTGTAGAACAGATATAATATATTTTTTCCGTTTCCTTATATCGGTTCATTCGGCGAACCATCGGCTCTTTACAGTCTCCGCAAAACAGAAGTCCGGAAAATATGTGTGCTTTCTCTTTTCCCTTTCCTGCTCTGGTATCGACTCTCAAAAGTCTCTGCACATTTTGATAATCCTCTTTGGAAACGATTGCCTCATGAGTGCCCTCTACCTTAAACCACTCTGACTCCGGCTTTTCCAAAATCTTACCTACCTTATAATTAACTTTTTCCCGTTTCCCCTGTACCATCGTCCCGGTATAAATCTCATTGGTTAAAATACGCTTTACTGCCACCGCAGACCATTTTGGTACAATTCCGGCTTGAAAACCTGTGGAAAATTTAAGTCCGTGAGATTTTTTATATTCCAAAGGTGAGAAGATTCCGTTTTCATTCAAACGGTTCGCAATGGCAAGATTGCTCATGCCGTCCAGTTTCCATGCAAAAATATTTTTTACAATCTTCGCTGCATATCCATCTACGACCAGCTTATTTTTATCCTCATGGTCTTTTTGATATCCATAGACTGCAAAGGCTCCGATAAATTTTCCTTTTTCCCGTTTTAATCTCTGATGTGATTTTACCTTTTCCGAAATATCCTGACAGTAGGAATCATTCATAAAGTTCTTTACCGGAATGACCAAAGATGTGGTACTCTGATCCGCAGTCAGACTGTCATAATGATCTGTAATCGCAATAAAACGCACAGAAAAAGCCGGAAAGGTCTTTTGAATGAACCGCCCGGCTTCAATATAATCTCGTCCAAATCTGGATAAATCTTTCACCACGACACAATTTACATTCCCATCTTCTATGTCTGCCATCATTCTTTTAAAATCCGGTCGGTCAAAGTTTGCTCCCGAACATCCGTCATCAATATAAATATCAAACAACTCCATATCCGGCTGTTCTCTTACAAAGGAACGAGCCAACTCCCGCTGAGATGAAATGCTGTTACTTTCTCTTTTTGCGCTGCCATCAATATCTTCATCATCTCTCGACAAGCGAAGATAAATTGCAGTATGATAACATACATTTTTCTGCATTTTGCTTCCTCCTGATTTTGGAAAGAGTGAATCCAACTTTTAATATTTTGTTTCCGCAATTTTTGAAATGTACTGTTTCATCCGGTCATTCAATGTCTCTTTACAGTCGGAATATCCGATCTTCACAACATACTCCCCCACCCTGACAAGATACGGGTTATGTACCTGCTCCACATATTCTTCCACTCGTTTTTGTACTGACTGTTTCGTATTAATCTCAATTTCACTAATGTCCACAAGCGCATCTGGATTTACTTCTTTTATATTCGCTCGCTTCAATTCCTGCAAACTTTTCCCATCCAAAAGCATAGCCCCCTTCCTATTTGAGATTCTATGCACCCAGAAACTTGTCTCATTCTAAAAACCATAAAAGACAGGATATACTCCTTTTTACGGGAACACATCCTGCCTCATATTTCATATTTTCTTTTTATTTTAGTTCAGTTTTCGTATATTTTTTAAGTCATTTTTCTCTTATAAGAAAATTAACAGATATTCGCTTCATCTTTAAAGCAAGCATTTCCCCATCTTCTGGTATATCACATAAGGCTTGATCAATTATTTTTCACGCTTTTTTTATCGGATGCCGAATATTTGATTATTTGAATCATTAAACTTCAACAGTATCACCACAAGACATATAATGTAAATTATTCATATGTTCTTTCAAATAATAAAATGCTTTCTCCCCTGTACAATGACAAGTATAAAACTGTGTATCCTTATACCTCTGTAATTCCGTTGCAATAGCATTTAATAATTCCTTCGATACTGATTTCTTTGTAATAGGATTGAATAAGTGAAAACCACCAATACAAAAGGATGGTTGATATTTCTTTGCTTCTTCCATTATATTAACAACACCAGCATGTCCACACCCCATAATAAGCGCTATTTGATTTTCTGAAATAATTAGATTTTGTTCGTGGGCAAAAGTATCTTTTCCCTTTTCATCATAAAGAGCATTATTAACAGGAGAATAAAATTTATTTGTTTTAGTCACTGTAAATAGAGATAATTCATCATCAATTTTATAATCACCATCCAACAGCATAATCTGTCTATTTAATTTAAGGTTATTGTCAATTCCAACAGGTATTTTAAGAAATAAAGTTTTACTGTAATGTGGTTCAAAGGCTTCCCGTTGTACATAAATGTTTGCCAAGGAGTTAACATCTAAAAACTTTTTCAATGCTCCTCCGTGATCAATATGTCCATGAGAAATAATGACGGTATCTACCTTTGTAATATCTATATTTCTTTTAACAGCATTTTCAAATAATGTGTTGTCTGAACCTAAATCAAATAAAATTTTATGTAACCTTGTTTCTATATAAAAAGAAAGTCCATGTTTTGCCTTAAGTTCTGACTTTGTGGTGTTTTCTACCAATGAAGTAATTCTCATAAATCCTCTGCTCCAAATTCCGATTTTACTTAACAATGTGTGCTGTGATAATTGTATAACTATATGAATTGATAGTAATTTTGATATTTTCAACTTCACAATACCAATTTTTGCCCTGTTTGTATATGTTGCACTTCTTATCTAACATCTTATTTTTGCAATACTCAACAACATCTGCGGTATCTATTTTTAGGTTTCTTTTAATTCTATCAATTCCCATTTCGGTTGTATGAATTTTATTAATATTACCAAATAATATCTTCTTATCTTCCATTTTTTCTTTTTCTCAACTTCTAAGTGAACAAAATCGCTGCGCGATGGCCTGCCAAGGCTGTGGTGCAGTTTCTTATT
>OGUD01000401.1_pt1 | contig 38012 bp, 39 predicted proteins | sample 1573671 | NCBI WGS metagenome assembly OGUD01 (sample SAMEA2582065, study PRJEB24529) | metagenome | biome: Human gut stool | place: China | collected 2011 | reverse complement strand
ACCCAGAAACATTCCGAACCTGGAAGTTAAGCCCGTAAACGCTGAAAGTACTTGGGGGGAAGCCTCCTGGGAGGATAGGAACTTGCCAAGCTTTTTTTATTTTTTGTAAATTTTACTGTGTTTTATTGTTTAATAAACTATGGTATAATAAAAGCTAACTAGAATTTAAAAATATAGAGAAAAAAGAGGTAAAAATGAATAAAGCTATTATTTTAGATAGAGATGGAACTATAAATATAGAAAAAGATTATTTACATAAAATAGAAGATTTTGAATTTGAAGAGGGAGTAGTAGAAGGATTAAAAATTCTAGCAGATTTAGGGTATATTTTTGTAGTGGTTACTAACCAATCAGGTATAGCAAGAGGATATTATACTGAAAAGGATTTAGAAATTTTAAATAATTATATTGGAAAGATATTAGAAAAAGAAGGAGTAAAAATAGAAAAATTTTACTTTTGTCCACATCATCCAGAAAAAGGAGTTGGAAAATATAAGGTATATTGTAACTGTAGAAAACCTAATCCTGGGATGTTAGAAGAAGCTATAAAAGAGTTTAATATAGATAGAGAAAAATCTTTTATGATAGGAGATAATATAAGTGATATTGAGGCTGGAATAAATGCCAAAGTTACTCCTGTATTAGTAAAAACAGGTCATGGAATAGAGCATATAGAAAAAGTAAAAAAACTAGGAGTTGCTAACTTTGATAATATTTTACAATTTGCGAAAAGTTTAAGTTAAATTTATAAGAAATTATAACAAGTAGGATTTTTATATTGTATTCTACAAGCATTAATGATACAATAAAATATTGGTATTAAATACAAAGAAAGGTATGTTAATTTTTAAATTAATTTGGTAATATTTATGAAAATTCTTACAAAATTATTAAAAGAAAAATTTAAATTAGATAAGTTAGATGAAATTTTAAAAGTTGTGATGGATAGTAGAAAAATAGAGAAGGATTCTCTTTTTTTTGCTATCAATAATGGAAATAAATATATAGATGAAGTATTGGAAAGGGGAGCTACTTTAGTTATAGCAGATGATTATTCTGGAGATGATAGTAGAGTAATTGTTGTAGAGGATACCATAAAAGCTATGCAAGATTTAGCTCAAGAGTATAGAAAAGCTTTAGGAGTAAAAGTTATAGCTATAACAGGAAGCAATGGAAAGACAACTACAAAAGATATGATATATTCTGTCTTATCACAAAAATATAGGTGTAAAAAAACAGAGGGAAATTATAATAATCACATAGGATTACCATTTACAATTTTACAATTAGATGATACTGATGAGGTATCAGTTCTTGAAATGGGTATGAGTGGCTTTGGAGAGATAGATAGATTATGTGAGATAGCTAAACCAGACTATGCTCTTATAACTAATATAGGAGATTCTCATTTAGAGTTTTTAAAGACAAGGGAGAATGTTTTTAAAGCTAAAGGAGAGATAATAAAATATGTAGTTTCTGAAAATTTAATTATTTTTGGAGATGACTACTATTTAAAAAATCTTTCTGGGATTACAGTGGGATATGAAAAAAATTGTAAAAAAAGAATAGAAAATTTTAAAGATACAGATGAAGGAATAGAATTTTCTTTAGAAGGAAATAACTATAAAATAAATCTTAATGGAAAACATAATTGTATAAATGGAGCTATGGCAGTAGTAGTTGGAATGAGTTTAGATTTAACTTCTGAGGAGATTCAAAAAGGGTTTGATAACTTAAATTTAACTCCAATGAGATTTCAAAAAATTGTAAAAGGTGAAACTCTCTATATAAACGATGCTTATAATGCTAGTCCAATATCTATGAGATACTCATTAGAAACTTTTGATAAATTATATAATGATAGAACTAAGATAGCTGTTTTAGGAGATATGTTAGAATTAGGTGATAAAGAGATTGAGTTTCATAGAGAGATTATAAAAAAAGCTTTAGATATAAAAGTAGATAGAATATATATCTATGGAGAGAGAATGCAAAAGGCTTATAAGCTTATGGAGCAAAATAAAAAAATAATAACTAGCCTAGATAAAAATTTTATAAGAGAGAGCATAAAAGAGAGTATTAAAGGCTCAAAAGCGATTTTATTAAAAGGTTCTAGGGGAATGAAAATGGAAGAGATAATAGAAGGATAGGGAGATAGATGTTTTATTTAATAGGAGAGTACGTACATAGTTTACAATTTTTAAAATCAATTTATTTAAGAAGTTTTATGGCTTTTATGGTAGCCTTTATAATAGTATTAATAGCAGGAAAACCTTTTATTAATTATTTAAAGATAAAGAAGTTTGGAGAAAAAATAAGAGAAGAGGGACCAGCAACTCATATGTCTAAGAAGGGCACTCCTACTATGGGAGGGGTACTAATAATTTTGACAATATTAGTTACTAGCCTATTGATTTCAGATATAAGTAATAAGATAATAATATTACTACTTATAAGTATGATGGGATTTGCTGGGATAGGATTTATAGATGACTATAAAAAATTTACTGTAAATAAAAAAGGGCTTTCAGGAAAGAAAAAGCTGTTAGGTCAAGGGATAATAGCAGTTTTAGTGTGGGCATTTGTAAATTTCTTTGGACTTACAGGAAATAGAGCAGTAGATTTATCTATAATAAATCCAATATATGCAGAGAATATGCTGTATATTGGTGGAATTGGAATGTTGATATTTGTTTTGATAATATTGATGGGAACTTCTAATGCTGTAAATATAACAGATGGACTTGATGGACTAGCTATTATGCCAATGGTAATATGTTCAGCAATATTAGGTGTAGTAGCATATTTTACTGGACATATGGAGTTAAGTAGACATTTAAACCTTTTTTACATAGAGGGTTCAGGAGAGATAACTGTATTTTTATCAGCAGTGTGTGGAGCTGGATTAGGATTTTTATGGTATAACTTTTATCCAGCACAGATATTTATGGGGGATACAGGTTCATTGACACTAGGAGGAATCTTAGGAGTAGTGGCAATACTTTTAAAACAAGAGCTTATTCTACCTATTATTGGTGGAATTTTTGTAATGGAAGCATTATCAGTAATAATTCAAGTAGGTTCTTTTAAATTAAGAGGAAAAAGAGTATTTAAAATGGCACCAATTCATCATCATTTTGAATTGTGTGGACTTGCTGAAACTAAAGTAACAATGAGATTCTGGATAGCTACATTGATGTTTGGAATAATAGCTTTAGGAATAATAAGAATGAGAGGAATACTTTAAAAATAATATAACCACGGTAGATAAGCCGTGGTTATAAACATATCTAGGAGAGAAAATAAAGAGAGGTAATTTTTTATGAAAAAAGCAATGGTTTTTGGAGCTGGAATAAGTGGAGTTGGAGCGAAAAAACTTTTAGAACACTTAAATTATAATGTAATTTTAGTAGATGATAAATTGGGAGTAAGTTCAGAGGAAGGAAAAAAATTATTAGGAGATATAGAACTTTTTATAAAAAGTCCAGGGGTTCCATACAATGAATTAGTATTAGAAGCTAAAAAAAATCAAATAAAAATAATAGATGAAATTGAATTATGCTATGAATATATGGTACAATATAATGTTAATTCAAAAATTATAGCTATAACAGGAACTAATGGGAAGACAACAACTACAACAAAGATAACTGAACTACTACAATATTGTGGGTATAGAGCTGAATATGCTGGAAATATTGGAAAAAGTTTTGCTGAGTTACTATTAGAGAAAAAAGAGTTAGATTATATTGTTTTAGAGTTAAGTTCATTTCAATTAGAAAATTTGATAGAGTTTAAACCTTTTATCTCTATGGTAATAAATCTTACTCCAGACCATTTAGTTAGATATAACAGTGTAGATGAATACTATGATACAAAATTTAATATCTGTAAAAATCAAGGTGAGAAAGAGTATTTTATATTGAATACTGATTGTGAAGAGATAGTAAAAAGACTAGATTTAATTCCTACTAATAAAATAGAGATATCAGTAAACTCTAAAAAAGATTGTTATGTAGAAAATGGAAAATTATATTGGAGAGAAGAGGAGGTTTTAGAAACTGACAAACTCTCTTTAAAGGGAAGACATAATCTAGAGAATATACTTTTTATAGTATCGACAGGAAAACTTTGTGGTATAGAGAGTGAAAAGATAAGAGAGTTTTTATATCATACAAGGACTCTAGAGCATAGAATGGAAGATTTTTATAACTATGGAAAAATAAAATTTATAAATGATTCAAAAGCAACAAATATAGACTCTACAAGTTTTGCAGTAGAAGCATATAAAGATTGTACTTTAATATGTGGAGGTTATGACAAAAAATTAGATTGGGTACCATTGGTAGAACTTATAAAAGAACACGCTAACTGTGTTTATTTAATTGGAGATATAGCAGATGAATTAAATAGAAGGTTGTTAGATATTGGATATAGCAAGGATAAAATATTCCTTTTGAGAGAATTAAAAATTTGTTTAGAAGATATGAAGCAAAGATTTTCAAAAGAGGAAGAAAGAGTGGTATTATTTTCTCCATCTACATCTAGTTATGACCAATTTAAAAACTTTGAACATAGAGGAAAAGTATTTAAGGAATTAGTAAGAGAGATTTTTGGTAGGTGAGATATTTGAAAAAAGTAATCTTAACAACAGGGGGAACAGGAGGACATATATATCCAGCTCTTTCAGTAGCTGAAGGTTTGAGAAAAAAAGGTGTAGATGTACTTTTTGTTGGAACAAGCCTAAGAATGGAGAAGGATATAGTACCTAAATTTGGATTTAAATTTGTAGGTTTAAATATAGCTCCTCCTAGAACATTAAAAAATATATTTGGTTATATCAGAGGAGTATTTCAAGGAATAGCTTTAGTATTTAAAGAGAAACCAGATGCTATTATTGGATTTGGTAACTATATATCAATTCCAGTGTTAGTAGGTGGAGTGTTATCTGGGAAAAAAATATATTTACAGGAGCAAAATGCAAATTTAGGTGGAACAAATAAGTTATTTTATAGATTTGCAAAGAAGATATTTCTAGCTTTTGAGAAAACTTATGATGATATTCCAATGAAATATCAAGGCAAATGTATAGTAACAGGAAATCCTTTAAGAGAAGAGATTTATAGTATAAAAAGCTATAAAGAGAGAGAAAAACTAAAGGTAGAAGCTGATGAAAAAATTCTTTTAGTAACAGGTGGAAGTCTTGGAGCTAAAGAGATAAATGATGCTGTTCTAAAAAATTGGGAAAGAATTTTAGAGGATAAGAACATAAGGCTTTATTGGGCTACTGGAGAGAAAAACTATGATGAGATAGTAAAAAATATAAATAGAACTAAGATTCAAGATACTGTAAGACCATATTTTGAAAATATGATAAATATAATGGCAGCAGCAGACTTGGTAGTATGTAGAGCAGGAGCACTTACTATTTCAGAGATAATACAATTAGGAAAACCATCTGTTATAATCCCTTATAACTCTATAAAAGTAGGACAATATGCAAATGGAAAATTACTAGAAGAGGTAGGAGCAGCCCTTATGTATAAAAATTCAGAGGCAACTCTTGCAATAGAAAAAGCTTTTGAATTATTAGAAAATAAAAATGAGCTAGACTTGATGAAAATAAATATTAGAAATTTAAAGAAAGAGAATGCTGTGGAAAAGATAATAGAATCTCTTGATATTTGGAGGAATTAAAGTGAAAAAAATTTATTTTATAGGAATAAATGGTATAGGAATGAGTGGACTTGCTAAGATAATGAAATGCAAGGGATATGAAGTAGAGGGAAGCGACTTAAGTCGTTCTTATGTAACTGATGAGTTAGAGAGTATGGGAATAGTAGTTCACAATGAGCACTCTGAAAAAAATCTAGAAGGAAAAAACTTTGATATGATAATAGCTTCTAGTGCTATAAAAAAAGAGAATCCAGAGTATATATATGCTTTAGAAAATGGAATAAAAGTTGTAAAAAGAGGAGAGCTTCTAGCTATGCTTCTAAATGAAGAGTGTGGTATAGCAGTAGCAGGAACTCATGGAAAAACAACTACTAGTTCGATGGCAGCCTCTGTAATGTTACCATTAGATCCTACTATTGTTGTAGGGGGAATATTGCCAGAGATAGGTTCAAATGCTAAGCCTGGAAAATCAAATTATTTTATAGCTGAAGCAGATGAGAGTGATAACTCTTTTCTATATATGAATCCAACTTATTCAATCATAACTAATATAGAAGCTGACCATCTAGAAAATCATGGTTCTTTAGAAAATATTATAAAATCATTTTCTAAATTTATTGATCAAACTTCAAAAGAGGTTTTTATCTGCTCTGACTGTGAAATATTAAGAGGATTAGCAGCAATAAAAGAGAATAAGAAGATAACAAGATATAGTATAAAAGATAAAACTGCTGATATATATGCTGAAAATATAGAGGTAGGAGAGGGAAAAACAAGCTATGATGTAGTTATTAAGGGAGAAAAAATAGGAAGATTTACCCTATATATTCCTGGAGAACACAATATCTTAAACTCTCTACCTGTTATCTATTTAGCTCTAGAGTTTGGACTAGAGGAAAAAGATATAGAGAGAGCTTTTGAAAAGTTTAGAGGTTCAAAAAGAAGATATGAGGTACTTTATAGTGGAAATGGTATAAGAGTAATAGATGACTATGCTCATCATCCAACAGAGATAAAAGCTACTTTACAAGGAGCAACATCTATTGAGGATAGTAAGATAACAGTAATATTCCAACCACACCGTTATAGTAGAGTAAAATTTTTATTAGAAAACTTTAAAAATGCTTTTGAAAAAGCTGATGAAGTAGTTCTTTTACCAATATATAGTGCTGGAGAAAAGGATATATTTGGAGTAACAATTGAAGACTTACAAAATGTAATAGAAAATCCAAAAGCAGTAATAGAGAAAAATCCTCAAAATATAGATGATATGATAATGAATTTTGAAGGAAATAGAGTATTTATGTTTATGGGAGCTGGAGATATTTCTAAGATAGCCCATAGAGTTGCAGAAAAATTAGAAGGGAAATATAGATAATGAGAATACTTGAAAATCATAGCATGAAAAATCACTCTAATATGAAAATTGGAGGGGTAGCAAAAAGATTTATTGTAGTAGAAAATAAAGAGGAGTTAAAAGATATATTCGAAAAATATAGGAATATCTTTTTAATAGGAAATGGGACAAATACTCTTATTGATGAGGGAGATTTAGATATAACTTTTGTATCTTTAAAAGAATTAAATAAAGTAGAGGAGCTAGATGAAGGAATAGTAAGGGTAGAAGCTGGATTGGATTTTAATAAACTTATAGCTTTTATGAATAGAAATAATTACTCAGGATTAGAGAACTTAGCTGGAATTCCGGGAAGTGTAGGAGGACTTGTCTACATGAATGGAGGAGCTTATGGAAGCGAGATATTTGATTGTATTAAAGAAGTAGAAATATTTGATGAAAATCATCAAATTAGAACTTTAAAAAAGGAAGATATAAAATTTTCATATAGAAGTACAGAGATACAAGATAAAAAATGGGTAATTATAAGTGCTACTTTTGAATTTAAAAGAGGTTTTGATTTACAAAAAGTAATAGATATACAAGCCCTAAGAGAAAGTAAACAACCACTAGATAAACCAAATCTTGGAAGTACATTTAAAAATCCAGAGGGAGATTTTTCAGCAAGATTAATTTCAGAAGCTGGTTTAAAAGGAACAAGAGTAGGTGGAGCAGAAATATCTCCTAAGCACCCTAACTTTATAGTAAATCATGGAGATGCAACATTTGAAGATATTTCTAAAATATTAACTCTTGTAAAAGAGAAAATAAAAAAGTTATACAATATACAACTTGAAGAAGAGATAATCATATTAAAAAATAATAGAGTATTATAGAGGTGGGAAAATGAAAATAGCAGTGTTTATGGGAGGAATATCTTCTGAAAGAGAGGTATCTTTAAGAAGTGGAGCAGCTATACTAGAAAGTTTACAAGCTCAAGGATATGATGCTTATGGTGTAGATGTAACAGAAAAAAATTTAGTTTCAGCTTTTACAGAGAATGAATATGATTTAGCATATATAGCTTTTCATGGTGGATATGGAGAAAATGGAACATTTCAAGGGTTACTTGATATGCTAGGAAAACCATATACAGGGTCTGGAGCTATGGAAAGTGCCATAACTATGGATAAGGCTTATACTAAGGCAGTAGCTAATTCAGTAGGAATAAAGACAGCAAAAACTTATAATTGTGTTGAAGAGATAAAAGATTTTCCAGTAGTTGTAAAACCATCAAGAGATGGATCAAGTGTAGGAATATACTTTTGTAATACTCAAGAGGAAGTGAGAGAGGCTCTTAGAGCTTTAGAGGGAAGAAAACCTTTAATAGAAGAGATGATACAAGGAGAGGAACTTACAGTAGGAGTATTAAATGGAGAAGGACTTGGAGTACTAAGAATTATTCCTAAGAATAAATTTTATGATTATGAGTCAAAATATGCAGCTGGTGGTTCTATACACGAATACCCAGCCAAAATAGATAAAGCAGCTTATGATAAAGCCATGGAAAATGCTGTAAAAATACATAATGTTATAGGTTTAAAGGGAATATCAAGAAGTGATTTTATGCTAAAAGATGGAGAGGTATATTTCTTAGAAGTAAATACTTGCCCAGGAATGACTAAAACTAGTTTAATTCCTGACTTAGGAACACTTAAAGGATATACTTTCGATGATTTAGTAAAAATAATGGTAGATACTTTTAAAAAATAAGGAGTTTTCTTTTGAAATTTATATTTAGATTAGTATTTATATTTTTATTCAGTTGGTTGTTATATTTAATCCCTAGTAAATTTTTAACTTTAGATTTTTTTAAAGTAAAAGAGATAAAAATAGAAGGTAGTCCAAAAATGTTGTCAAGAGAATTGACAGAAATGATAAAAATAATTTATAATAGTAACATATGGGATATTGATTTAAAAGGATTAGAAGAATATCTAGAGAAAGATATGAGAATAGAGAGAGCTAAAATAAAAATTTTAGGTCTAGGTAAAATAGAGATAGATATAAAAGAGAGAGAGTTAGCATACTATCTTCAAACTAAAAATAGGATATACTTAATTGATACCAATGGGAAAAAGTTTGGCTATTTAAAAGAGAGGTTAGAAAAGGATACTTATTTTATAGTGATAAAGGATGAAAGTGAATTAGAAAAACTTTTGCAATTAGGTAAAAGATTAGATGATAGTTTACTAAAGATATTAATATCTCAAATTTATATAGAGGATGAAAATTGTATCGAAATTATTCTATTAGCTGGAACTATTATAAAGACAAACTTAGATGTGGAAGATGAAAAATATAAGGTTTTAGAAACTTTGTATAATGAACTTGCTAAAACCAAAAAAATTGAATATATAGATATAAGATTTAATGATTTTATAGTTAAGAGTTTGGAGGAGAAAAAAAGTGGTGATAAATAGAGATAAGATAGTAAAAACTGTAATAGATATAGGTAATGGAAAAATAAAAGCCATCACTGGAGAATTATCTTCCAATGGAGAGGTACTAAAAGTATTAAGATATATAGAGGGTCCAAGTTCTGGAATGATAAAAAATGAAATAAGAGATGGAGAAGCCTTATCTAAGTCTGTAAATGATGTTATAGAAAAATTGAGAGAGGATACAGAACAAGAGATAGAATCTGTAACAATTGGAATAAGTGGAGAGAGTATAAAATCAAGAACTGTAAATATGGAATATAATTTTTCAGAAGAGGAAGTAACAGAAGAACATATAAAGGCTCTGTTATTAGAAGCAGAGAAGAAAGTTTTGACTCCAGAAGAACAGATAATAAAAACTGAAATATATAATATGAGAGTAGACAATTCTGGAATTGTAAAAAATCCACTAGGGATATTAGGAAGCAAATTACAGGGAGATGTCCATTTAATATATACAGATAAGAAAAGAGTTGCAAAATTAGTTGAAACTATTAATAGAATATCAGTAGATGTAGAAAATATAGTATTAAATGCCTATGCATCAGCTAAAGCTACACTAGGTGAAGAGGATAAAAGAATGGGAGTAGCCCTTGCAGATATAGGAGAGGGAAGTACAGATATCATTCTTTATAAAAATGACAAATTAATATATACTAAAACTATTCCTTTAGGAGGAATGCATTTTAAAAGTGACTTAGTATATATATTAAAACTTGCAGATGAAAATGATGCTATTGAAATTTTAAATAAATATAGAGAAAAGGATATCTCTCCAGATGGATATATCTATTATGGTGAGGGAAAACATATAGCAGCTCTTGAATTAGAAGATTTTATAAATGCAAGAGTTGAAGAGATAATAGATTATATAAATGATACAATAGAAAAATCTGGATTTAATGGATATCTAGGTAAAGGTTTGGTTTTAACAGGGGGAGTTATCTCTGATAAAATAATAAATACAGAAAAACTACTAGAAAAAATTAATAAGAAAACTGGATATGTAGCTAGAAAAGTGTTGCCAAGTGAATTTAGTGGTTTGGAAAATGTTACAACAAGTATGGCGACAGCTATTGGAATCTTTTATGAGGTAATGGAAGAAGAGGACAGAAAAATAAGAACAGGTAGTTATACTCATCAAGAGATACAAGTAAAAAATGAGAAAGTTGTACAACTAGTAAGTACAGAAGAAGAGTTATCTAAGATATTAGAGGAAGAATTAGTAGAGCAAGAGAAAGAGAAAAAAGAAGGTGGAGTTGTGAAAGCTATAAAAAATTGGTTTTCAAACTTCATTTAAGAAAAGGGAGGGACAAAACTATGTTACTAGACCAAGATTTAGTTAAAATAAAAGTACTAGGGGCAGGTGGAGCAGGTGGAAATGCTATAAATGATATGATATCTTCAGGAGTAGGAGGAGTAGAGTATATAGCTGCCAACACAGATGCTCAAGATTTAGGGAAATCATTAGCAGATATTAGAATCCAATTAGGAGAAAAGTTAACAAGAGGACTTGGAGCAGGAGCTGACCCAGAGATAGGAAGACAAGCTGCTGAAGAGGATGTAGAAAAGATAAAAAATCTTTTAGAAGAGACAGATATGCTATTTATTACTGCAGGAATGGGTGGAGGAACTGGAACAGGTTCAGCACCGGTAATTGCAAGAGTAGCTAAAGAGTTAGGAGTTTTAACTGTAGCTGTTGTAACTAGACCGTTCTCATTTGAAGGAAGAAAGAGAAAAAATAATGCTGATGTAGGAATAGAAAATCTAAAGAAAGCAGTAGATGCATTAGTAATCATTCCAAATGATAAATTATTTGAATTACCAGATAAAACAATAACATTACAAAATGCCTTTAAAGAAGCAAATAATATCTTAAAGATAGGTATTAGAGGTGTAGCTGACCTTATGATAGGAAATGGACTTATCAACCTAGACTTTGCTGATATTAAAGCAACAATGTTAAACTCAGGTATAGCAGTATTAGGATTTGGAGAGGGAGAAGGAGAAAACAGAGCTATAAAAGCTACTGAAAAAGCATTACTATCTCCATTACTAGAAAAATCTATTCTTGGTGCTAGTAAAATACTTATTAATATTACAGGAGCACCAGATATAACATTGATGGAAGCACAAACTATCTCTGATATGGTAAGAGATGCTGCTGGTAAGACAGCTGATGACGTAATGTTTGGACTTGTTATTGAGCCAGATTTTGGAGATAGAGTTCAAGTTACAATAATAGCTAATAATTTTGCTAATGAAGAGGAGAAAAATGAGCCTTTTATAAGTGTGGATACAGCAAAAAGTGAGAAAGCAGCAACTGAAACAAAAGAGGAAACAGAGAAACCTAATTTAGATTTACCACCTTGGGTAAGAAAAAGATAAAAAATACTTGAAAATATTATAAAAGTTTGATATAATATTAAACGACCCTGCTCAAAAACGTTTGTGTTTTGGGCTAATACCATAGGGAGGAGGTTAAAAGATGAAAAAATACGAAATTATGTTCATTATCAACCCAACTATACTTGAAGAAGGTAGAGATGCTGTTATTGAGAAAGTAACTGGAGTTTTAACTGCTGCAGGAGCTAACATTCAAAAGAGCGAAAAATGGGGAGAAAGAAAATTAGCTTATCCTATCGATAAGAAAAAAACTGGTTTCTATGTATTAACTACTTTTGAAATTGATGGAACTGTTTTATCAGACGTTGAGTTAAAATTAAACATCGTTGAAGAAGTATTAAGATACATCATAGTTAAGCAAGACTAATAATCAGTTAATGAAAAATCAATAGGGAGGTTAAAAAAATGGCAGAATTCAGAAGAAGAAGAGCTAAATTAAGAGTTAAAGCTGAAGAAATTGATTATAAAAATGTAGACCTTTTAAAAAGATTCGTATCTGATAAAGGAAAAATCAATCCTTCAAGAGTAACAGGAGCTAACGCTAAGTTACAAAGAAAAATAGCTAAAGCTATAAAAAGAGCTAGAAATATCGCTTTAATTCCTTATACAAGAATTGAAAAGTAATTTTAGTTAATTAGACTGAGAGAAAATCTCAGTCTTTTTTCTTTTATAAACACCTAGAGTTTTAGAATCTATATATTTAGATTTTAAGACTCTTTTTTATTTATGTTTAAATTAAAAATGTATTTATTTTAAATTGAAAATATTTACAGTTGAAAAAAACTTCAAAATATGATAATATTATACCAAAATAATGGAGTTAAAATTTATAGAAAATAAGGAGAGTGATATGGTTCAAGATAAAATTTTATATAGTTATGCATATTTAGCAGGAATACTGTCTTTTTTCTCCCCTTGTATCTTTCCAATAATACCTGTTTATTTTGGTATTTTAAGTACTGGGAAAAGAAGTTCTATACTAAAGACACTATTTTTTATTATGGGATTGTCAGTGGCTTTTGTATTACTAGGATTTGGTTTTGGAATAATAGGTAATTTTTTAACTAGTGATATTTTTAGAATTTTTAGTGGAATTATGATAATAATCTTTGGAATGGTTCAAACTGGAATTTTAAAAATTAAGCTTTTGGAAAAAACTAAATTACTTCAAATAGAAACTGAGGGAAGTGGTATTATATCTAGTTTTCTATTAGGATTTGGATTTAGTCTAGGGTGGACACCATGTATAGGACCTATTTTAGCCTCTATTCTTCTTATATCAAGTAATGGGGATAATTCTTTATATGGTGCAGTTTTAATGTTTGTTTATGTATTAGGTTTAGCAACTCCATTTTTAATTTTTTCTTTTTCATCTCAATACTTTTTTAAAAAACTATCTTTTTTAAAAAAATATTTAGAAAGAATAAAAAAGATAGGTGGAGTATTAATAATAATAATGGGAATTTTATTACTTTTAAACCAATTAAATATATTTTTGTAGGGGTGATAGATATGAAAAAATTTTATAAAATATTTTTAACTTTTCTTTTTTTAATAGGAGGAACTATGGTATTTGCAAATAGAAGAGGAATAGAAAACTTCGAATTAAAAACATTAGATGGAAAAGAGTATACTTTACCAAAAGGTAAGAAAGTTTATTTAAAAGCTTGGGCTTCATGGTGCCCGATATGTTTGTCTAGTTTAGAGGAATTAGATAGTTTTACAAAAGAAGAGGACAGAATAGAGATAGTAACAGTAGTTTTCCCAGGAAAAAGTGGAGAGATGAGTAAGGAAGAGTTTAAAAAGTGGTATTTATCTTTAGGATATAAAAATATAAAGGTACTTGTAGATGAGAAGGGAGAGCTGTTAAAAAAAGCAAGAATAAGAGCTTTTCCAACTTCTATCTTTATAGATGAAACTGGAGAGATAAAAGGAGTTGTTCCAGGACAACTACCTAAGGAGCAGATTTTAAAAATAATGGGAGTAGACTCTCAAAAGAAAGAGGAAGTTGTAAAAAAAGAGGATAATATACCAGTAACTTCAAAGAGTGAGGGACAAAAAATTGAAGAGATATATTTAGCAGGAGGATGCTTCTGGGGAGTAGAGGCATATATGGAGAGAATCTATGGGGTTGTAGATGCTGTTTCAGGATATGCTAATGGTAAGACAGAAAATCCAAGATATGAGGATGTAGTATATAGAGATACAGGACATGCTGAAACTGTAAAAGTAACTTACGACAGTAATAAAATATCTTTAAGTACTCTACTGGAGTATTATTTTAGAATAGTAGACCCTACAAGCCTTAATAAGCAGGGAAATGATAGAGGAACACAATATAGAACAGGTATATATTATACAAAAGCTGAAGATGAAAAAGTAGTAACTCAAGCATTAGAAAATTTACAAAAGAAATATGATAAAAAAGTAGTTATAGAAAATAAACCTTTAGAAAACTTTTACTTAGCTGAAGAGTATCATCAAGATTATTTAAAGAAAAATCCCAATGGATATTGTCATATAGATTTAAATAAGGCTAATGATATAATAGTAGATGCAAGTAAGTATAAGAAACTTTCAGATAAAGAGTTAAGAGAAAAATTAAGTGAGAAGGAGTATAGAATAACTCAGTTAAATGATACTGAAAGAGCATTTGACAATGAGTATTGGAACTTTTTTGAGCCTGGAATATATGTGGATATAACAACTGGGGAACCTCTTTTCTCATCTAAAGATAAGTATAACTCTATGTGTGGTTGGCCTAGTTTTACTAAGCCAATAAATGAAGATGTAGTAACTTATCATACAGATAGAAGTTTTAATATGGTTAGAACAGAGGTTAGAAGTAGAGTAGGAGATGCTCACTTAGGACATGTATTTGAAGATGGACCAAAGGATAAAGGTGGATTAAGATATTGTATAAATAGTGGAGCATTAAATTTTATCCCAGTAGATGAGATGGAAAAAGAAGGATATGGATATCTTCTAAAATTAATAAAATAAAAATTATAAAAATTTTATTTTATAAAAAAATTTTTTAAAAATAAATTGACGTATTTTTAAAAAAGTGATATAATACTTTATGCTAACTAATAAAGTCTATATATTTGATAAAAGGGGAGGATATTATCAAAAATAGGAGGATTTTTAGTTTATGAAAAAAGTATTATTAGGATTAGCAGTTGTGTCATCAATGGCAATGGCAGGAGAGGGAACAAATCTTTATTTAAAAACAGGATTGGATATCTCTGGAAAATTTGATAAGGTAGAGATAGGAAAAGAGCCTGCTAATAAGTCAGAGAGTGATAGATTAGGATTTGATTTAATAGCTGAGGTAACTAGAGAGTTTTATCCAAATTTAGAGTTAGGACTTGGATTATCTTATCAAGATCATGGAAGACCAGAAAGTATTAATTTACAAGGAGAAAAAATACAAAATGCAGGATATAAATCGCTACCACTATATGGAGTAGTAAAATATAATATACCTTTAGAGAGTAATATAAAACCATATTTAAAAGCTGATTTAGGATATTCTTTTAACTTTGATGAAAAAGATTTAAAAGTAAATCAAGATTCATATAAAACTTCGGTAGAGAATGGATTATATTATGGATTAGGAGCTGGAGCTGAGTATAATAACTTTGTAGTAGAGTTAATGTATAAAGTAAATAAATCTGACATTAAATATGAAGGAAGCAAATTACCTAAAAAAGATTATGACTATTCAAGAACAACATTATCATTTGGATATAGATTTGACATCTAATAAAATCTCATACTATATATTTGTATAATTATTAGGGGATATATATGGAGGTTTTTATATGAAAAAAATATTATTTGGATTAGTAGTTTTATCTTCGATAGCAATGGCAGAGGAGGGAACGAATCTTTATTTAAAAACAGGAGTAGATATCTCAAGCAAGTTTAAAAATGATTATATTAGAGGCGAGGTATCAAATCGTTCTGCTGATGGAGATGGAGGATTTGAGTTTGCTATTGAAGGAACAAGAGAAATTTATCCAAATTTGGAGTTAGGATTAGGAATAGCATTACAAGATCATGGTGATCCAGATAAAGTAAATTTAAGTTATAATCAAAAATTTCAAGTAATAAAGAACACAGGGTATAAGTCTCTGCCATTGTACACAGTGGCTAAATATAATATACCTTTAGAGAGCAATATAAAACCATATTTAAAGGCTGATTTAGGTTATGCTTATAACTTTGGAGAAAAAGATGCCATAGAGACATGGGATGGACCAATAGCAAAAACGTCAGTAGATAATGGATTGTACTATGGACTAGGAGCTGGAATAGAGTATAATAACTTTTTATTTGAAGTTATGCATAAGGTAAATAAAGCAGATATAAATTACTCGTTTAATGATGGAGAAAAATTAAAGAAAAGTTATGACTATTCAAGAACAACTTTATCAATAGGATATAAATTTAATTTTTAATATAAGAGGCTTTAATGCCTCTTTTTTAACTAAAGAGGTGGTTTCAAATGAAAAAGATGTTAGGAATTTTGACTTTAGGAGTAATATTATTAGGATGTAGTAATCAAAAAGTCAAAGAGTATCAAGGGGTATATACCTATGGACACGAGGTAAGAATATTTCAAGATAGCAAGAGTAATCAAGAGTATTGGTTATATAGTGATGATGATACAGTTGAAAGTCTAAATGTAAAATTGAGAGAAGAGATTGAAACAAAGGGGGCTACTTATCCCGAAGTAAAATTAATAATAAAGGGAATAGATGAAGGAAAGGCAACAAATGGATTGGCTGAACCTAATGATAGAAAGATGAAAGTTATTGAGTATAGGATAATAGATAAGTAAAATAATGAAGGGGACTGATATAAATTGCTATAACAGTCCCCTTCTGTATTTTAATAAGAAAATTATATATTTTTTTGTTTAAAATTTCTTAAAAGTTTTTTTAGTAAAAGTATTGAGATAATTCCTGTCAGCATTGAAGTAATAGATGAGTTCAACCAAAGACCTGTAAGTTTTAAATTCCATAAAATAGGAATAGAGATTATTGGAAAGATAAAGCTCACGCACAGTGAAATAATAGTTGCAAAGCTAAATTTTCCAATGGCTGACATAAAACTTTGTATAGCAAAGGAGAACCATCTAGTAAGGTATGTTGTAGCATAGATTATAAGGGCAGGTATAGCCATTATAAAGGTTTCATCTTTTTTTATAATAAATAGGGAAGCAATCTCATCAGTAAAGAAAAAAAGAATAGAACTTGTAACTATAGAAGCTACAGCACTAGCAATTAAACAATATTTTTCTATCTCTTTAACACGAGAGTAATTTTTAGCCCCCCAGTTATATCCAAGTGCTGGTTGTAAAGCGTCGCACATACCATAGAGAACAGGTAGGATAAAAGCTTCAATAGACATCAATATTCCATAGACACTAACAGCTGAAACTCCACCTAGATAGAGTAATAAGTAATTAAATAAAATATTAGTGATACGGCTAGCTACATTATTTAAAAATGTGGGCATTCCATTTATAAATATTGATTTTAAAAGTTCTAACTCAATTTTAAATTTACAAAATTTTAAGCTACTATCTTTATAAAAAAATTGAGAAAAAGCTATAAGAGTACATATAAAAAATGCTATACAGTTAGCAAGGGCAGCACCTATTAATTCAAAATTTAAGAAATATAGAAATAAAATCTCAAGAGAGATACATAAAAATGACATTAAAATATTTAAGAACATACTAAATTTTATTTTTCCACAAATTCTTAAATAATTATCAACTGCAAAAGTGATAGTAGTAAGTGGAGAAAATAAAGCATATACTCTCAAATATCTTATAGATTGTCTAGCAAGTTCTCCAGTAGCTCCTAAAGAGTGTAAAATAGAGGGAGCAAGGAGAAATAGTAGTATACCTAAGATAGTACTAGATATAAGTATAGTAAAACAAGAGAGTGAAAAAATTTTAGATGCTTTTTCAAACTTTTTTTCTCCTAATAAAATTGCAATACTTACTGAGGAACCTAATCCTATTAAATCAGCAAAACCAAAGTTTAAAACAACTATTGGAATAGTGAGATTAAAAGCAGCAAATGCAGTTTCTCCTAGAAGTCTACTGATAATAACTCCATCAAAAAATAGATATATAGCTGAAGCAAGCATTCCAATAGAACCTGGTATGGCAGCTTTAAAAAATAATTTTAAAGGTGGTGTTTTTTCAAACAAAGTTATATTTTCCATAAAAACTCCTTAAATCTTTGATTTATTTCCAGAAATAGTATAAACTATAGAGTAACTCCATAGTCAAGAGAAAAAAGGTGGGATTTATGAATAGAAGAGATAAAAAATTATATACAACAGGAGAGTTTGCCAAAAAATTTAATATTAAGAAAGATACTCTTTTTTATTATGATAAGATAGGACTATTTCAACCAATAGAGGTAGACGCAAAGGGTTATAGATATTATAGCTCAACTCAAATTCCTATTTTAGCTACAATTTTAGCATTTAGAGAGATGAATATTTCAATAAGTAAATTGCAGGAGTATTTTGCAACATCATCAGTACCTAAGCTATTAGAATTAGTAGATGAGCAGATAGTAGGAATAGATATAGAGATAAAGAGATTAGAAAATATAAAAAGGAGATTTGAAAGTGTAAAGGAAAATCTTCTTGAAGGAGAGAGTGTTGAGTTTGAAAAACTTTATATAAAAAAAGAGAAGAGTAGAGAGTATATCTATAGTAATTTGACAGATAAAGATTTAGAAATCTCCTTAGAAGAGTGGCTAGAGATGTACAATGAATTTATGTTGAAGTTAAATAAGATAGATGTGATAAGTATAGGTTCTGTAATATGTGTAGAAGATTTAAAAAAGAGAAACTTCGGAAGAGTATGTTGTTTATTCATAGAGGATAGAAAAAATGAAGTAGAATTAGAGGAAAAAACTTATGCAGTATATTATTATAAAGGTGGAGTAGAGGAGATAGATAGAATATATAGTGATATATTAAATAAAATAGAAAAAGAAAACTATGTTGTATTAGGAGATGCATATGAAGAGTATCTTATAACGGAATTAGAGGGATTACCAGAAAATATAAATGTAGTTAAGATAAAAATAGAGATTGGAAGAGAGTACAAAAAATAAAAAAAGACATGCTTTCAATTAAGCTGTCTTTTTTATTAGCTAAAAACTATTTTGCCATAGCTTTTTGAAGTCTAGTACTTAAAGTAGCTTCGTTAGCTTTTAAGAACTTCATAACTTCTACATCGTTAAGTCCTTTTAAAGTTTTTAAAGTTCTTGAACAAACTTTTACTTTAACTGGAGTTCCGTTTACATTGATAGAAGTAACTTGTAAATTTGGTTTCCAAACTCTTCTAGTTAATCTGTGTGAGTGAGAAATTTGGTTTCCGCTGATTAGTCCTACTCCTGTAATTTCACATCTTTGCATTCTGATTCTCTCCTTTCCTAAAATAACTTACATACACAATGCATATAATTGTATCATTAATTCAAGGAAATTTCAAGTTTTTTTTAAATTTTCTTGAATAAAGTTAGGAAAATTAAAGATTTATGGTATAATAAAAAATGAATGAAATAATTATATAGGGAGTAAAAAAATGAATACACATAGTTATAAAGTATTAGAGTTTGATAAATTAAGAGAGGAATTATCTGCTTATAGCGTGATAGAGGAAAATCATTATAAAATAATGAATCTATCTCCATTAAGAGATTTTAGTTCATTAAATAGAGAGTTAGATATTTTAAGAGATTTTACAGATTTTATAAAATATGATGGTGGATTTGAAACTGCTGGGATGAAAGATATCTGTAAAATGACAGAGAAGTCACAACTTATAGGAACATATCTTGATGTAGAGGATTTATGGGATATAAACTTTAACTTAAGAATCTTTAGACTTTTTAAAACTAGATTAGAGGATTTAGGAAAATATAGAGATTTAAAAGATAGATATCATGATGTACCTGTAATGAGGGGAATAGAGGATATTATCAATAAAGCAATAGATAATAACAAAGAGATAAAAGATGACGCCTCTTTAGATTTAAGAGATATAAGAATACATAAAAAAACTCTTTCAATGAATATAAAAAGAAAATTTGATGAGTTATTTGATGAACCAAGTTTTGCTAAGGCTTTCCAAGAGAGAATAATAACAGAGAGAGATGGAAGAAGTGTAGTTCCTGTAAAAGCTGACTTTAAAGGACTTATAAAAGGTATAGAGCATGATAGATCTTCTAGTGGTCAAACAGTATTTATAGAACCTCTTTCAATAGTAGCTCTAAATAATAAGATGAGAGAGCTAGAGTTAAAAGAGAAAGAGGAGATAAGAAAAATTCTACTTAGAATAACTGAGCATGTGAGAAATAATAGAGAGGATATAGATGCAGTAGGAGAAGCAATACTATCTCTTGATATTTTAAATGCTAGAGCTGTATATGGAATAGAAAAAAATTGTGTAATACCTAACATAAATAATAGAGAGATGTTGAGCTTAGTAGATGCAAGACATCCATTTATACCAGCTGATAAGATAGTTCCATTGACATTTGAGATAGGAAAAGATTACAATACTCTACTTATTACAGGGCCAAATACAGGGGGAAAAACAGTAGCACTTAAAACAGCTGGACTTCTAACTCTTATGGCTCTATCAGGAATACCTATCCCAGCTCATGAGCATACAAGCATAGGTTTCTTTACAGGGGTATATGCAGATATAGGAGATGAGCAGAGTATAGAGCAATCTCTTTCATCATTCTCTGCACATTTAAAAAATGTACAGGAGATTTTAGAAAGTGTAAACAAAAGTTCTTTAGTATTACTAGATGAGTTAGGATCAGGAACTGATCCAATAGAAGGTTCAGCTTTTGCTATGGCTGTTATAGATTATTTAAGAGATAGAAAGTGTAAATCTTTTATCACAACTCACTATAGTGAGGTAAAGGCTCATGGATATAATGAAGAGGGAATAGAAACAGCTTCTATGGAGTTTGATGTAAATACTCTATCTCCTACTTATAGATTATTAATAGGAATCCCTGGTGAAAGTAATGCTCTTACAATAGCTAAAAGACTTGGAGTGTCTGATGAGGTAATAGAGAAAGCTAAGAGTTATATAGGTGATGATAATAAAAAAATAGAAAAGATGATAGCTAATATAAAAGAGAAAGCTGATGAGCTAGAGGCTATGAAACAACAAGTTGAGTTTTTAAAAGCTGCAGCTCAAAGGGATAGAGATGAGTATGCTGAAAAATTAAGAGTATTGGAAAAAGAGAAAAATGAGATACTAAAAGAGGCATATGAAAAAGCTGATAAGATGATGAAAGAGATGCAAGCTAAAGCAGTAGCTCTTGTTGAGAAGATTCAAAAGGAAGAGAATAAGAAAGAGGATGTTAAGAATGTGCAAAAAAGTCTTAATATGCTTAGATTGGCTCTTCAAGATGATAGAAATAAAAATGTTGAGGAAAAACCAAAGATTGCTAGAAAAGTTGATTATAAAGTTGGAGATAAGGTATTTGTAAATAGCTTAAATCAATTTGCTAATGTTTTAAAAATCAATGGTGGAAAAGAGACAGTTCAAGTTCAAGCAGGTATCTTAAAACTAGAGGTATCTATGGATGATGTAAAAGTTGTAAAGGAAAAGGCTAAGAAAGAGTACAACACTTTCTCACACACTAAGACTTCTGTAAGAAATGAGATAGATTTAAGAGGTAAGATGGTAGATGAGGCTGTATATGAGCTTGAGACTTATTTAGATAGAGCTGTTATGAACTCATATACTGAGGTATATATAATTCATGGTAAGGGAACAGGAGCTCTAAGAGAGGGAATATTAAACTACTTGAAAAAATGTAGATATGTAAAAGAGTACAGATTAGGAGGACATGGAGAGGGAGGACTAGGATGTACAGTAGTAACTTTAAAGTAACTATGATAGTTGCAGCTGCAGGAGTAGGAAAGAGAATGGGACTAGGTTACCCTAAACAATTTTTAGAGTATAAAGGAAAGCCACTTTTTATAATGCCATTGGAAGCAGCGCAAAATTCTAATATAGTGGATGAGATAATAGTAGTTACTAATAAAGAAAATGTATCTCTAGTAGAAAATTATTGTAATCAATATGGATTATCTAAGGTAGTGAAAGTAACAGAGGGTGGAAAAGAAAGGCAAAACTCTATATACAATGCATTAAAATATGATAATAACAGTGATATAATTTTAGTTCAAGATGGGGTAAGACCATTTTTAAAAGAGAAGTATATAGAGGAGTGTTGTAGAGTAGTAGCAGAAGAGAGATTAGGAGCAGTAGTAGGAGTACAGGTAAAGGATACTATTAAGGTAATCAATGAGAATTTTGAAGTGGTATCTACTCCTAAAAGAGCTGACTTAATAGCAGTACATACACCCCAAGCCTTTGAAGGAAAATTATTAAAAGAAGCTTATGAGATAGCTGAAAGAGAAAACTTTTTAGGCACTGATGACTCATCTCTAGTGGAGAGAATAGGGGGAAAGGTTAAAATAGTTCTTGGAGATTATGATAATATTAAGATTACTACTCAAGAGGACTTAAAATTTTTATAATCAAAATTAAATAATTACAAGAAAGAAGGAGTGAACATGAAAGTATATATAGGACAGATAAAACCAACACTAGGAAATGTAGAGAAAAATTTAAATATGATGCTAGAAGTAATTGATAAAGCCATAGCAGAAAAAAATGATATAGTAGTATTTCCAGAGCTATCACTTACAGGATACTCATTGGAGGATATAGTTTTTGATGTAGCTATAAAAGAGGTACCAAGTGTATTACTAGAAAAGAGCAAGGAAATAGGTATAATATTTGGAGCAGTGGAGTTAGGAGAAGAGGAATATCCATACAACACAGCTTACTATTTAGAAGATGGAAAAGTAGTACATAAGCATAGAAAAGTATATCTTCCTACTTATGGAGCATATCAAGAGGGTAGAAACTTTATGGCAGGAGATAAGGTAAGAGCCTTTGATACAAAATTTGGAAGATTAGGAATATTAATCTGTGAAGATGTGTGGCATCAATCAACTCAATATATCTTAGCTCAAGATGGAGCAAAATATGTTTTTATACTATTCAATTCTCCTGCAGTAGTTGGAAAGAGAAAAGAGGAGTTATCTGAAGGGTGGAAAACAATAATTAAAACTAACTCTCTACTTAATGGAGTATACTCTGTAGCAGTAAATAGAGTTGGAGTTGAAGATGGAACAGCTTTCTTTGGAAACTCATTTGTAGTGGCACCAAATGGAGAGATAGTAGCAGAGGGAGAGTATTTAAAAGAGGATTCTTTCACTTGTGAGTTAAGAGAGGAAGAGATAAGAAGAGCTAGGTTTAAAGCTCCAATGTTTAAGACAGAAAATTTAAATCTTACAAAAAAAGAGATAGAGAGAATAGAAAATAAAAGATTCCAATAGGTGATAGTTTATGAAAAAGATAATAGGATTTATAGCAGTTGTAGTACTAATTTTAGGAATATTTTTGGGGTATAAAGTAGTATACAAGGCATCTCCTAGAGATTTTATAACTAAAGATACTAGAATAATATATGCTAATGAGGGAATAAATACAAAAAACTTTACCCCTTTGTTATCCTTGATAGAAGATGAAGAGGAGAAAAAGGAATTAAGTTCTGAAATGGAAAATTTAAAATATATCTCTAAATTTTATATATTTTCAGATAAGGAGTTCTATGATATAAGTGAAAAAACTTTCACTGGTGTTGTAGATACTGGATATTGGTATTTTTTAATTTTAAAAAATTTAGGAAAATATTTTGAGTTAAAAGATGATATCTATGTTTTAAAAAATGAGTATAAAGAAAAATATCTTGGTAATGTACAAGGAGATTTATATTTAAAAAACTACAAGGGATTATTTATATTCTCATTTGGTGAAAAAAATCTTAAAGATTTTATAGCAAAAGATGGAAAATATTTATATAATAAGGAGATAGAGGATGCTATTGATATAAAAAGAGATAATCTTCTAGGAACTTTTATATATAATAATAGTGGAACAGATTTCTATGGAGTAAATCTAATAATAAATAGTAGTACCATTGAAAATAATAAGATGATATCTGAGAGTGAGATAATCATAGATGATAAAGAGAGTGAAATATTTAAAAATAGTAAAGGAAACAGAGAGCTAATAAAGTACCTTGATAAAAATGATATCTATGTATCAGTAGATGATTTTTCTAAATTAGATAGAGTTATTTTTTATCCTTTAGTAATAGGAGCAGATATGGATAGTAAAGCTATATTTTCTCTATGGAAAAATATTTTAGGAATAGATATTGAAGAGATTTTAAAAGAGATAGATGGAGAGGTACTATATAAATTAGATGAGCAATCATTTATGGTTAAAATAAAAGATGAAGCTCCAGAGATAAGAAGAGTTTTAACTATGTTAACTAATGAAAATACATCTTTCTACCTTGGAAATAAATTTGAAGAGAAAGATGGAATTATTAGAATAGGAGAGAGTAATTTCGAAGAAAATAAAAATTCTTTTAATATAAGCAAAGATACATTTATCTATGGAGAGATAGATTCTCCAAAGGTAATGGGATTTGAGGGAATTGAAGCTAAAATTCAGGGAGAAAATAAAAAGGTAAATATGAAAGTTACAATTCCAGTGGAAGTTTTAAAAGAGATAACAAGAGAGTATTAGGAGGGCATATGATAAAGATATATAATACTTTAACTAGGAAATTGGAGGAATTTAAACCTGTAAAAGAGGGAGAGGTATCAATGTATGTCTGTGGTCCTACTGTGTATAACTATATACATATAGGAAATGCTAGACCAGCAATATTTTTTGATACTGTAAGAAGATATTTTGAGTTTAGAGGATATAAGGTAACTTATGTTTCAAACTTTACAGATGTAGATGATAAAATAATTAAAAGGGCAAATGAAGAGGGAATAAGTTGTGAAGAGGTAGCTGCTAAATATATTAAAGCTTACTTTGAAGATACAGCTAAGGTAAACTTAAAAGAAGAGGGTATGATTAGACCTAAGGCTACTGAGCATATAGGTGGAATGATAAAATTAATAAAATCTCTAATAGAAAAAGGACATGCCTATGAATCTCAAGGAGATGTATACTTTGATGTAGAATCATACAAAGATGAGTATTTAGGGTTATCTCATCAAAATCTTGAAGATTTAAGAAGTGGGGCAAGAATAGAGATAAGTGAAATAAAAAAATCTCCGCTAGATTTTGCTCTATGGAAAAAGGCTAAAGAGGGAGAACCAAGCTGGAACTCTCCTTGGGGACAAGGTAGACCAGGTTGGCATATAGAGTGTTCAGCTATGTCTCATAAATATTTAGGAGATACATTTGATATTCATGGGGGAGGACAAGACTTAATATTCCCACATCATGAAAATGAGATAGCACAATCTAAATGTGGTTGTGGTGGAGATTATGCAAGATATTGGATGCACAATGGATATATCAATGTAAATGGAGAAAAAATGTCTAAATCTCTTGGAAATTTCTTCCTACTTAGAGATGTATTAGAGCACTACGATGGTAGAGTTGTAAGACTGTTTGTGCTTAGCTCTCACTATAGAAAGCCAATAGATTTTTCAGATGCAGAACTTACTCAAGCTAAAACTTCTCTTGAAAGAATAGAGAATGCTCTAATGAGAGGAAAAGAAGCAGTAATAGATGTAAAAGCTGATGGAAGCTCTTGTATGGAATTAAAAGAGCAATTAGCTGTAGCAAAAGAGAAATTTATAGCTGCTATGGATGAGGACTTCAATACTTCAATGGGACTTGGAGCTATATTTGAACTTGTAAAAGAGCTAAATAAAGCTGTGGATACTCCTATTAATGCAGAGGGAGCAGAGGTAGTAAAAGAGACTGTTGAGTATATTATAAATGTTATGGAAGAGGCTTTAGGAGTAAAATTAAAGCTTGAAACAGTTGTAGGCAATATGACTTCTGAACTTATAGAGTTTATACTTGAACTTAGAAGAGAGGCAAGAAATGAAAAGAACTGGGCTATGTCAGATAAGATAAGAGATAGACTAGCTGAAATGGGAATAAAAATAAAAGATGGAAAGGATAAGACTACATGGACAATGTAGATTTAAGAGAGACTAGTGGAGTGGTATTAGCTTATCTAGGAGATTCAATATGGGAATTAAATATTAGAAAGTATTGGATATCTAAGGGGTTAAATTTACGAAACTTAAATAGAAAAGTAAAAGATTGTGTAAATGCTAAAAGACAGAGTGAGTTATATAGAGAGATTTTTCCAAAACTAGAGGAGAAATTTCAAATGTTGGGGAATAGGTCAAAGAATGGAAATATAAAGACTTTTCCAAAATCTTGTAGTGTACAGGAGTATAGAGAAGCAACAGCTTTTGAAGCTTTGATAGCTGGATTCTATATAGAGGGTAGAGATGATTTAATAGAATTAGCAGTAAAATTATGTGTGGAGGAGAAAAAAGATGAAGTTTAAATTCCCAAATATTGGTTTTAATAGAAGCTTAGGAATAGATTTAGGGACTGCAAATACCCTAGTATATAGTAAAAAACATAGAAGAATAGTTTTAAATGAACCATCAGTGGTAGCAGTAGAGAGAGAGAGTAGAAAAATCTTAGCAGTAGGAAATGAAGCCAAAGAGATGTTAGGAAAAACTCCAGATACAATAGTGGCAGTAAAACCTCTTAGTGAAGGAGTTATAGCTGACTATGATGTAACAGAGGCTATGATAAAATACTTTATTAAAAAGGTTTTTGGTTCGTATAGCTTCTTTATGCCTGAGATAATGATATGTGTACCTATAGATGTAACAGGGGTAGAGAAGAGAGCTGTACTTGAGGCTGCTATATCAGCAGGAGCAAAGAGAGCCTATCTAATAGAAGAGGCTAGAGCAGCAGCTTTAGGTTCTGGTATGGATATCTCAGTTCCAGAGGGAAATATGATAATAGATATTGGTGGAGGTTCTACTGACGTAGCTGTAATTTCACTTGGTGGAACAGTTGTAAGTAAAACTATTAGAACAGCTGGAAATAACTTTGATGCTGATATTATCAAATATGTAAAGAAAACTCATAATCTATTGATAGGAGATAAGACAGCTGAAGAGGTAAAAATAAAAATAGGAACAGCATTACCATTAGAAGAGGAAGAGGTTATGACAATAAAAGGAAGAGACTTAATAATGGGGCTTCCTAAAACTGTAGAGATAACTTCTGAAGAGGTAAGAGAGGCTATACATGACTCTTTAATGGAGATAGTAGAGTGTGTAAAATATGTATTAGAACAAACTCCACCAGAACTAGCTTCAGATATAATTGATAAAGGTATGATAATGGCAGGTGGAGGTTCACTTATTAGAAACTTCCCAGAGTTAGTAGCAAAACATACAAATCTAACTGTTAGATTAGCAGAAAATCCATTAGAAAGTGTAGTTAGAGGAGCTGGACTTGCTCTTGACCAACTTAATGTTTTAAGACAGATAGAGAAGGCAGAGAGATAATGATAAGAGATATAATTTCCAATGAAGAGGTAAAGGAGTTTTTTAGAAATGAATTAAAACTAAAAAAAGACTCTGGAACTTATCTCTTCTATGGGAGTGATATGAGCTTGCTTATGGAGTTTGCTCTACATTTTGCTAAAGGATTGTGCTGTGAAACTTTAGAGGGAGATTTTTGTGGGGAGTGTAATATCTGTAAGAGGATAGATAAGATGCTTTATAGTGATTTAGAGATACTAGATAATCCTGATGGATTAAAAGTTGATGAGATAAGAGAATTAGCTTATAAATCATCTTCAAGTTCCTATGAGGGAAATAGGAAAATATTTATAATTAAAGATATAAGTAAGATGAAAAAGGAAGCTAGTAATGCACTTTTAAAGCTTATAGAGGAGCCTAATAAGGGAAGCTTTTTTATTCTTTTAAATACAAATCTAAATATTCTACCTACTATAAAGTCTAGAAGTATTTTAGTGAAAGTGAAGAAAAGGACAGCTGAAGAGCTTGAAGTAGATAATTATACCTATACTTTTTTTAGAGGAAATAGCGAGGATATAGAAAAATATAAACTATTGGATATAGATTTAGAGAGTGGATATTCATATCAGGAGATAGGAAAAGCTATTAAGGGATATGAAGAAACCAAAGAGTTAGAGTATAAGATAAATATATATAAAGCTCTTAGAGATTTTATAAATAATAGGGAGTATTTAAAGTTACATGAGAAGATATTTTTTGCTGAAGAGATAGTTAGAGCAACTTCAGATAGAAATATCTATAGGGAGATAGTAAGTTATATAGTTGATATAATGGGTTATTTAAATGGTTTAGAGGAGAGACTTACTATGAAGAGTATGCTTAGATTTCCTATAAATATGAAGGTATTTTTTATCAATCTATTTTTAGAGTTATAAATTAGAAAAGAGGCTATTGTAGTTTAATAAATTATAATTAAAGTAGAAAGGGCTGTTGCAAATTCTTAAATTGTAACAGCCCCTTTTATATCCCTAATAAATTTTTCAAATTAATACTTAGAAAGAAAATTTAAGAAAAAAATAATATATTAATATAAATTAAGCTATTTTAAAATAAATTATTATAATCTAAAATATTCTTAATTGATTTATTGTGTAAAATAAGGTATTATATCTAAGCACGGTAAAGAAATATGGTCTCATAGCTCAGTTGGGAGAGCACCTGCCTTACAAGCAGGGGGTCACAGGTTCAAGTCCTGTTGAGACCACCATAATGGGGGTGTAGCTCAGTTGGTTAGAGCGCATGCCTGTCACGCATGAGGTCGCGAGTTCGACCCTCGTCACTCCCGCCATTATTCTTGCCCAGATAGCTCAGTCGGTAGAGCAGGGGACTGAAAATCCCCGTGTCGGTGGTTCGATTCCGCCTTTGGGCACCACTGACTAACAACTAAATATGGCGACGTCGCCAAGCGGTAAGGCAGAGGTCTGCAAAATCTCCATTCACCAGTTCAAATCTGGTCGTCGCCTCCATATGTAAATAACAACTCAAAAGAGTTGTTTTTTTATTTACATTGAGGATTAGTAATTTCATAAATATCTCTATCTAAATTCTTTTCTCCCCACTCACATAAAAGGTTTAAAATATCAGATAGAGATTTTCCTTTTTCTGTAAGAGAGTATTCTACTTTAGGTGGCACTTCTGGATATATTTTTCTTTGAATTAAACCATCATTTTCTAACTCTCTTAACTGATTAGTAAGAGTTTTTTTAGAAATGCTACCTATAGCAGATAAAAGTTCATTAAATCTTTTCTTCTCATCTTCTAATAAAAAATATAGTATTAAAAGTTTATATTTTCCACCTATCAATTTTAGAGTAAAATCCATTTCACAACTTAATTTTATTTTTTCCATAAATATCTCCTAGATTAATTTTATTATTGATATTATACAATAAAATTTTCTTAATTTAAAAGAAGTTTGGAAAAGTATAAAATAATAGAAAGTTAATATAAAAATACTTAAAGATAAAGAGTGGAGAGTTATTGTAACTTAAGAATTTACAATATTTTCTACTCTTTTTTATTAGTTAATCAGTTATATAAATAAGAAAACGTGAAAAAAAATTGGAAAAATATATAAGAAAACGTGAAAAAATGATATAATAAAATATAAGAAAACGTGATTGTTATATTTTGAGGTGATAACATGCTTAAGAGAAAATTATATAATTCTCTACTTGAATGGAAAGAAAAATCTCAAGGAAAGTCAGCATTACTAATAGATGGGGCAAGAAGAATAGGAAAGAGCTATCTTTGTGAAGAGTTTGGAAAAAATGAGTATAAGAGCTATCTAATTATTGATTTTGGAAATATTTCAAGAGAAATAGTTGATTTATTTGAAAATGAAAGTAGTAATTTAGATCTATTTTTTATAAAATTGTCAGCTTTTTATGGAGTACAACTTTTTAGAAGAGAAAGTTTAATTGTATTTGATGAAGTTCAACAGTTTCCTAAAGCAAGGCAATTGATAAAATATTTAGTGAAAGATGGTAGATATGATTATATAGAAACAGGATCTTTATTGTCACTTAAAAGAAATACAGAAAATATAATACTTCCATCAGAAGAGAAACATATTCAAATGTATCCACTTGATTTTGAAGAGTTTTTATGGGCATTAGGAGATACTACAACAATTCCATTTTTAAAGATGTGTTTTGATGAGAAAAAGCCGCTAGGGCAAGCACTACATAGAAAAGTAATGAATGATTTTAGACAGTATATTTTAGTTGGTGGAATGCCGCAAGCTGTAAATGAATATATTGCTACAAAAGATTTTGCTAATGTTGACGAGATAAAAAGAGATATTTTAACTTTATATAGAAATGATATTAGTAAATTTGCTAAAGGATATGAGAATAAAGTAATATCTATTTTTGATGAGATTCCAAGTCAGCTATCTAAAAAAGAGAAGAAATATAAGTTGAGTTCTATATCAAAAGAGGCTAGATATAGAGAGTATGAGGATTCTTTCATGTGGTTAAATGATGCTATGATTGTTAATCCTTGCTATAATTCAACTGATCCAAATGTAGGACTTAATCTGAATAGTGATTATTCAACTAGGAAATGTTACTTAATGGATACAGGACTTCTTGTTACTCAAACTTTTATGGATGGAAGTTATACTGATAATGAGATTTATAAAGCGATTCTCTTTAATAAATTGAATATAAATGAAGGAATGATTATGGAGAATATTGTAGCTCAAATATTAAGAACAAATGGGCATAAACTATTTTTTTATTCAAGGTATGATAAAGAAAATAAAGAAAATAATATGGAGCTGGATTTTCTTATAAAAGATAAGAAAAATATAAAAAAACTAGCAGTGATAGAGGTCAAATCCTCTACTTACAGACAACACTCTTCTCTTGATAAATTTAGAAAGAAATATAGTGAAAGAATAAATAACTCATATATTCTATACCAAAAAGATTTAATGGTAAAAGATGGAGTTATTCATTTGCCAATATATATGGGAATATTTCTATAAAATTAGATGTAATAGAGAAGAATAGTCTAAAAAAAATCTTATAAATTAAAAGAGAGTAGATTTCAAAAATAGATTTGAAAGGCTACTCTTTTTTATTTTTTGTAAAAATTGGAAGTGAGTGGTAGTGAGCAGTAGTAAGTTTTAGCTAGTGGAATTGTAGAAATAAAAATGATAATGTATATATACAGTAATAAAAAAATTATAGGGGGGTTAATTATTATGGAAAGACCAAGTTATTTTGCAGTGATACCAGCAAGTGTGAGATATGATGAGAGGCTTAAACCTTCAGAGAAAATTTTGTATGCAGAGATAACAGCTCTGATAAATATTAAAGGGTATTGCTATGCAACAAATCAATATTTTTCAAAGTTATATGGGGTACATAAAAACTCTATAAGTATTTGGATAAATAATCTTATTAAGTGTGGGTACCTCAAGGTAAAGTATGTGATAAGAGAGATAGAGGGACAGAAGAGACAGGAGAGAAGAATATATGTTGTAAAGAGAAAGGAGATAAAAAAAGAGATAGAGACAATACAAGAAAAAATTGTTAGTGAAAGTGTAAAAGAGTGTGAGGATGATAGAATTTTGGAAGAGGAGAAGAGTGAGGAAAAAGAGGAGTGTAAAGAAAAATTAGAGGAAGTAGCACAAAAAAATTTAGGAGGCTCTCAAAAAGAGATTATAGGGGGTACCAATAAAAAGCTGGAGAAGATTAATACAAGTAGATTAGTACAAGAAGATTATATATTACACACACACTCACAAGGAGAGAGTGAAAAATTTCCTGTGATAAGAGAGATTTTAGAAAAGTATAATCAAGTTGGATTACCTAGTTTTGAATTTCCACCAGATAACCATATAATTTTAAAAGCCTATGGAGAATTGGGAGCAAGTGGAGTTTTTAAAGCATTGGAGATAATGGGGGAATCAGATTTTGTAAAAAATAATATGAGTATTAATACGATTTTTAAACTGGAGAATTTGAAAAAAGCTCTCAATGGAAGTTTTAAAAATAGGGATAGTAGAGTGTATTTTGAGAGGGAAAAGAAGTATGAAAAGAAAGAGAGTGAAAATGAGAAGAAAAGAGAAGAGGAATTAGAAGAGTTTTTAAATAGTAATCCTGATAATAGAGATGATATTCCTGAATTATTCAGTAGTGAAGAACTATTTGATAGAAATTAGGAGGGAGAGTATGAAGTGTCAATACTGCGGAAAAGAGTATGTAAAAAATGAGAGTGAAGGGATTGAGTATCTGCCAGAATTTATTAGAAAGCATATAGAGTATATTCCAGCCTGTGATTGTTTGGAAAAGATGAAGGAGAGAGAAAGAGAAGAAGAGATAAGAAAACAGCAAGCTGAATCTATAAAAAATCGTGTTAAAAAATATAGGGATATCTCTGTAGTGGATAGTAAATTTTTAAAAAGTACCTTTGAAATAGCTGATATGAGTGAAAAATATATGAAGGTAGCTCTTCGTTATGCTAAAAGTTTTATGGAAAAGAAAATGGATATAGGGATAATATTTTATGGAGGAGTAGGAGTAGGGAAAACATTTGCTACTGCCTGTATAGCTAATTATCTAATGAGTAGAGGAAAGAGTGTATTTGTAATAAATCTGGGATTATATTTACTCAAGCTCACTAAAGAGTGGGGACAAGGGGAGATGGAGTTGCTAAAAATTGTAGAAAATTGTGATTTATTGATAATAGATGATTTTGGAGTAGAAAAATCTCTTGAGGATAAAAATGCAAGTTGGAGAGCAGAGAAAATATATAATCTCATAGATAGTAGATATAGATGTGGAAAACCTTTAATTATCTCTACTAATTTGGAATTTGATGAAGATGAGAATAGATGTGAGATAGCTAGAAGATTTTCTGCAAAAGGAAAGAACAGAATAAGGGATAGAATAGTTGAGATGTGTTACCCTATAAAAGTGGAAGGAAAAAGTCGTAGAAAAGTTAATAAACAAAGATTTTATGAGCTTTTAAAAGAATAAATAGAGTAAGTGGTAGTAAGTTGTAATAAGTCTTAGATACTGGTATTGAGAAAAGAAAAATGTTACCATATGTGTAGGAATCATGATTACCTAATAAATCTAAAAAGTCAAAATAAAAAATTAAAGGAGGAATGTAGTATGTCAGTAGTAACAACAGTTCAAAAGGAGATTGAGAGTCTAAAAAATTCTATAAAAAGAGAGAAAGCAATAGAGTCAAATATATTTGATATGACAGCAGTGATAGAACATATAGCAGAGTTGAAAGAAGCCTCAGAACCTATGGCAGAGGAAAGTCCATACGAATCATATGAGGAGTGGCAAGCAGCAGCAGAAAAAGAACTAAAGGGATATCAAAGCTCATTGGCAACAATAGCAGAGAACAAGGAGATATTAGTGGCATTGGAAACTTATATATCAGAGCATCCTGAAGGAGTTTAGAAGTTATAAGAGTTATTTAATGAGGTAAGGTAGGGAGAAATTACTTGAAGTGTAGAGCAAAACTCACTTAGGGAATTTCTCCCTTTTGTTATGTAGGAGGGGTATATGAATAAGGCAAGTGTAAGGAGTAAGAAAAAATTAGAGGGAGTAGATAGTAGGTTAGTACTGTTGGTAGGATATGCTTTGGCAATATCTCCAGTGGATTTTTTTGTAAATGAGGGGGTAAGGAGTGAGAAAAAACAAAAGGAGTACTATAAGCAGGGAAAAAGTAAATGTGATGGGGTAGTAAATAGAAGTAAACATCAAGATGGAAAAGCAATAGATGTGTATTATGTGGGATGGGAGAGTGATGATAGTTTAACAGATGACAGATGGTATATTTTAATAGAGAGTTTTAAAAAGGCTGGTAAGATGTTGGGGTTAAAATTGAGGTTTGGATATGACTGGGGCTGGGACAACCCTCACATAGAATTGAAGTAGTACCGAATATAAAAAGACCCCGTAGGGTATGAGGTCAGAATTATCTGTACTTACCAACTAACCATATAATAACGATAATAAGTAATCCACCTAGAAGAATTACTCCACCATCAAAATTAATAGTTAGCTGTTCAATAGTAACAGTCATTTCTGTACCTCCTTATAGTGTTATTTGTCTACCTTGCTTAAGGGCAGAATAAAAGCCCCAATAAAAATTAGGGCTAATATTCTAAGCTTAATCAAATAACACTATAAGTACCCCAACGGGTTCTAGGTAATTAGATTATAGCATAAAGTCAACAGAAAGTCAAAAAGGAGAGGAGGGAGAGAATGGGAAAAGCATTGGATATGGCAATCAAATTTGTAAAGTATTTTATCTGTAAATGGTTTGCTACAAGAGTGATAGAAAGGATAGTGATACTATTACTAGAGGAACTAGTAAAAAGAACAGATAGTAAGCTAGATGACAGAATCTATCAAGCAGTATTTGAAGAAGTAGAAAAGGAGGTATAGAAAAATAAAGTAACAAGAGTAATAGAAAAAGGGGGCTAAAAATGAAAAAGCATAGCTATATAAAGTATATGATGTGGATAGGAAAAAGAGCAAATGAATGGGGGTAAATATGGAGTATATAAAAATAATTAGTGGAGTTTTAGCAATATTTATAGGTTATCATAAATTTATACTCTCTTTACTAGATAGAAAATTAGATAAAGAAATCTGGGAGAGGGAGAAAAAACTTTTAGAAAGAATAGAGGAGGAAAATAGAAAAAATCTTGTAGAAGGGCTTAGAAGAATAGAAGAAAGAATAACAAGAATTGAAGAAAAGTTGATGAGATAAAATAATAGGAGGGGTTTAGACCTATGGATAATAAAAATAAAAGAAGTGGAAGAAAAACAGGAAAAATAACAGTAGGAATGAATCATGAAGAGTATATTTTCTATAAATTATCTAGACTCTCAAAGGTAGATAAAAAATTAGCTAGAGCTATGGTAAGAGATTTAGGGGTATGGACTAGCCCTAAAAAAGCAGCTGCATATTTAACAAAGTATGTATCAACAATATATGAGAAAATAAATTCTAAAGAGATTTTTGCTAAAAAGGTTGGGAATAAATATTTGATACTGACAGAGAGTTTGGTATTACTTTTAGAAGGAATAGATAATTAAAAAAGCTATCCAAATATCTTAGGATAGCCAATGGAAAAGGTAGTTAAAGTTTTGACGGACTGACTACCTTTTTTTATTAAGTACGCCTTTTAGCAAAAAAACGCATTACTAATTTTACAAAACAAAGTATCTTCTAATTTAAAGATACCCTTTTTATTAATAAAAGTCAATAGTTTTTCCATTTTATTTATAAAAATTAAGGGAATTTTTATAGATAAAAAAGCTCGTTTTTGCTAAAAGAAGTACTTTTTATATCTTAAGGAGGGAGTTTATTATGAAAAGGGAATTAGAAAAAAGTCTAAAAAGATATCTGAAAAGAAAAGTTAGAATAACTTTAGGTTTTGTAACAGCTTTTGCTATTATGGGGAATGTGGGGCTTGCTTCTGAAGCTATAGAAGGAAGTCTTGACTGGAGTATGGAGAAAGCAAAAGAGTGGACAGAAGGATATGATGGTAGTAATAAAATAAAAGAAATAACTGGAGATAGAGTTTCAATATCAGAAGCAGGGGAGATAAAGTTAGATGGTACAGTATTAGTAACTGTTCCTCAAACAAATATCTCTAACAAAGTTTTAACTAATATTAATAATACAGCAGATTTATTAGATAAACATATTAATGGAAATACTGAGCTAGTAATAGGAAAAGATGCTGATGGAAATGAAATTGTTGGGTATAATGAAGGACTAGCTTTACAAAATAACGGAGAAGTAGTAGAACAAGATACAGGTTTTGAAATTTCTGGAGAGGGAAATATATTTGTAAATGATGGAGAGTTAAATAAATCTCAAAAATCACTAGAGGGAGCCACTATAGTTAATAAGGGAGAGATTACTTTTACTGGAGATGGCGGACAAAGTATAGGGAATAATGGAGTAGGTTATAACTATGGAATAATTTCTAATAGTGGAGACTATGGACAAAGTGTAGGAAGTAATGGAGTAGGTTATAACTATGGAATAATAGCCAATAAAAAAAATCAAGGTCAAAGTATAGGAAGTAATGGAGTAGGTTATAATTATGGAATAATAGCTAATGATGGAGTTAGTGGACAATATATATTAGGAACAGGATATAATTATGGAATATTATCTGGCTTATATGGGCAATTTATATCAAAAGATACAACTACTAATACGTCAGGAATAGGATACAATTATGGAATTATTAATGTTAATACTAATGCTTCTGGTCAGTATATAGGAAAAGACAAAGGAGGAAAAGTTTATAATTATGGAATAATAAATAATAATGGTGGAACAGCTATTAATATATCTTCAGGAGAAGCGAGCAATTATGGAGTAGTAAAAAATACAACAGGAGCAGTATTTAATGGTAAAGTTGATAACTATGGAATAGTTATCTATACTACTGATAATCAAAATGGAAGTTTAGGAGCTGGTATAAATAAAGGAGTGGTTTTAGATAGTACTTACACTCTTGTTAGTGGAAAAAATGATGGTGTAATAGAATTATCATCAACTGGAAATATAAGTGGAGATAATGATAAAACTTATTATACAAAAGATAATACAATAGATTTTTCTCAAGACTTAACTGGAAATGTTTTAACAGCAGTTATAACTGGAGATGATGTAGCGTATAATTATAACGGTTCAGATGAATTAGTATTAAATGATAGTGTTGTAACAGGATATTTTACTGATGGTGGAAAGGGAACTTTATTAAATGTTTCAAATGATTTAGTATTGGTTAATAGTACAATAAATGCTGTAACAGATATTGAAAATAGAGATGATGTAACAGCAGTTAAACTAGATGGAGGAACTTTAACACAAATAGGAGAGAGCCAAATAGTAGGAAAAGTTGAAGGAGAGGGAGGTATAAATTATCTAGCTTCTCAAAGTAAAGAGCAATCTATAAGTATAAATGGTGAAGTAACTCTTAGAAATGCTACTGCAGATGAAGTTATTAATTATGGAATAACTAATAATAAAACTGATATTAGTTTTAAAATTTTAGAAGCAGATAAACTTACTTTAGATTTTACTGTTGAAGATAGTGAAAATGTAAATAAAATAGTTTTAGGGGATAATGTAGTGATAGGAGAAGCAACAACTACAACTCCTGTAATAGATGGAAGTTCTTCAAGTGAAAAAATAAATTTAACTATCAATGATATTACTGGAATACATGGTGATATAACTCTTGGAAATAATGATGATACTCTAACTATTGCTAAAAACTATGCATATGATGGAGTTATAGATTTAGGTAATGGAACTAATGATATTTTAAATTTAAGCCATTCAGATGAAGGAACTACTCATGTAAAAAATGAAGAAAATACTTTTAACTACAAAGTTCATAATGTAGAGGAAATAAATTTAACTGGTGGACACTGGCATATAGACAATACTAAAACAGAGATTACTGGAGATAAAGTTAATTTAAATATTTCTGGAGAGTTACACGTAGAAGTAAATAGTCTTGGAGCTGGAAAAGGTGTAGAAACTAGTATGGACGGAGTAGGTAAAGATGTAAATGATTTTACTGTGTCAGCAGGAGAAGGAATAAAATTTGTAGTAGGAGATAATTTTAATGCTTTAGAGCCAAGCTACTCTTTTGAAACTGAATATAAACTAGGGGCAGATACTGAAATTAAAGGAGCAGTTATCTTTGATACAAGTGCTTCTACAGTAACTGAAGATTCAGTAGGACATATTAATATTAGAGTAAAAGAAGCAGATGAATTAGGACTAGGGGATTATGCAGCTATCTATGATACTGTAATTAAAAATCTAAGTGAAAATGATGCATTAAGAAATGCTATAAACTATCAAGATGGAGGACAGTTCCAAGATATGATTAAAAATACTGACTTCCAAGCTTCTGCTTTCTATACAACAGGATATGCAGTAACTAAAGATGTAACAGATAT
>OGUD01000396.1_pt1 | contig 38368 bp, 30 predicted proteins | sample 1573671 | NCBI WGS metagenome assembly OGUD01 (sample SAMEA2582065, study PRJEB24529) | metagenome | biome: Human gut stool | place: China | collected 2011 | reverse complement strand
CCAACAGCTTCGTATGCGATCGAGGTGTCGAGTGTTGACAGGGTGCGCTTTCTAGACTCCATGAAGAGTTCTGATGCCCCATTATCGATCTGCGAGAATCGATTGCCTAGGCATCGGGTGGGTGGTCCATGTCATTAAATGAGAGGTTTGCGGCGCACGGTTTCTATCAAGCCTCCTTGCAAGCTTCTGTACAACATCTCCGTCATGATTCAAGAACGACAACCAAAGGGTTTGTTCTACTACCTCCTTACATCAGTCTTCTTTAGGATACACGGAATGTTCGTTTGAATTCCTCTGGAGGAATAAATCATGAAAAAGACCAATCTTTTGCTGGCAGCGGCTTTCTCGATGGCTCTCGGATCAATCGCCATGAACGCCTCCGCCTGCTCCACGGTCGTGGTCGGCAAGGACGTTTCCGCCACCGGCCAGATCATGATCGGTCACAACGAGGACAATGACCTCCGCATCGTCACGAGCCAGTACTGGGTTCCGGCTGCCGACCACAAGGCCGGCGAACTCATCACGTACGAACCTACGACCGCCAAGATTCCTCAGGTTGCCCATACGTACGGCTTCTATTGGACGCAGACCCTGCATCCGGACGGCTATTCCTTCTCCGACGGCTTCGTCAATGAAAACGGCGTCGCCATCGTGACGAACAACTGCAACAACACGTTCGAAGAAAAGAATCCGGTTGTTGACGGCGGCGTCGGCTACGGCATCCGCCGCCTGCTCGCCGAACGCGCCAAGTCGGCCCGCGACGCCGTCGACATCGCCATCGACCTCGTCACGAAGTACGGCTACATTACTGGCGGCCGTACCTACACCGTCGCCGACCACAACGAAGCCTGGCAGATCATGCTCCTCAAGGGCCATCGCTACATCGCCCGCAAGGTTCAGAACGACGAAGTCACGTACATTGCCAACGCCTTCGCCTTTGACAAGGTCGACGTCAACTCCAAGGACGTCATCATGTCGCCCGACCTGATCGAACATGCGATCAAGACCGGCCACTACAAGCCCGCCAAGGCCGGCGACTACTCCGACTTCTCCTTCCGCAAGGCCTATCAGCCGATTGAACGCCGTTCCGCCGACTGGAACAAGGACCGCGCCCAGACCGCTTGGGAAATGCTGATGGGCAAGGAAACGATGGATCAGGAAGCCTTCCCGTACTCTGTGAAGCCGACCAAGAAGCTCACGGTCTCGGACGTCCAGAAGATCGTCTCCGGCCACTGGAAGCGCGAAGCCCGCACGAGCGGCTTCTTCCATCAGTCGATGCGCGACATCTGCAACGTCGGCACGTTCGAATCCGTGGTTTACGAAATGAACGCCGAACCGCTGCTCACGCGCGGCTGGCGCACGTCCGCCCGTCCGTGCCAAACCCCGTACGTTCCGTTCTTCCCGCTCGCCAAGCCTGCCGAAGCCCAATCCTTCATGACGCCTGAAGTTGCAACGGCCGAGCACTTCCATGCCACGCCGGATCGCTTCGACTTCAAGGCCGACTTCGGTCTCTACACGGCTCTGAAGACCCAGAACCTGGTCGACTATCTTGACGACGGCGCTCGCGCCGACCTCCGCAAGGTTATCGACGCCCAGCAGGCCAAGTGGCTTGCGGAAGGCGATTCCGTTCTCAAGACCGCCCAGTATCTTGAAAAGAACGTCTCGCAGGACAAGGCCAAGGCATACCTCCATCAGTATGCAGCCGAAGCCTACAACGTCTCGATCGCGCTTCTTGAAGACGCCTTCCAGAACATGAAGCCGCTCAAGATCGAAATTCTCGCCGACACGCTCTCCCTCTCCAAGAAGGACAAGGTTGACGTGGTCGTCTTCGGCGAAAAGGGTCTCGATCTCTCCAAGGCCAAGAAGGAAAGCTTCGTCTTCGGCATCACCTATCCTGACCCGAACGTCGACGTGAACCTGAAGCGTGCCAAGGCGACGAAGATGGCTCTCAAGGACGTCAACGGCGACGGCGTGAAGGACCTGGTCCTCACCTTCCCGTCTGACGAAGCCGCCAAGTACGGCTTCGAAGGCGTCAACACCGACCTCTGGCTCTTCGGCGAAATCGACGGCCAGAAGAAGGGGGGCTTCGACCTCGTCCGCATCGTCAAATAACCGCATGAAAGCTGATTGAAGCCCGCCGCAAGACGGGCCTCAATCGACAATCTGCATCAACCAGCCCGGAAAGCCGACAAGTTTTCCGGGCATTCCTTTTCCGATAGGCACTGCTTTATCCGCATGCCTAACCGCCTAAAGAAGGTTAGACTGATACAGCTCTTCAACAGTCTGAGATTCACAGCTTGCAGGCGCATCGCCGAAAGCAACAACCGACTTTGAGCGTGACGGTCTGCCAGGTCGAGAGACCGGCGACGTCCATCTTGGCGCCCTTGCCGATCGTCATGCTGTCGCCGCTGTCAAGGGCGTTCTTGGACTGGGAGAAGTGGGCGCCGTCGAGAAGTTCGACGCTGCCGAAGTTGACGCGGGCCTTGCGCTTGGCCTTGTCCTTGTCCTTGTCCGTCGAGAGCGTGTAGCCCTTGTCCCAGCTGAGAAGCATGGCATCGGCGCCGGAGAGGCGGATGTCGCCCATGTCGATGTCCTGCGGAGCCTGCTGCTGGGCTTCCGTCAGGCCGGAATCGTTGATCTTGATCTTGCCGGATGTCTCGATCCTGCCCTTGGAGTTGTCGAAGCCGACGGGGTTCTCGAGCTCAAGCGTGCTGACGGCAGCAAGCTTGAGCGTGCCCCTGTTGATGAGCGAGCCGCCCTTTACAAGAATGCCGGCGTTGGAAAGCTCGACCGTGCGCTCGTTTGTGAGCGCGCCGTTTTCGGAAACGATGATCTTGTTGACGGCCTCCGTGCCCGTGAGCTTGACCGTTGCGGTCTTGGCGTAGTCGCCGAACGTGGACACCCACGCGTCATTCCAGGAGACGACTTTGGTAATGGTGCTCGCAGCGGTTTTCTTTTCGGCGTCATCGCTGTCGCCAAGTGTGAGAAGGAGATCGGTGGATTCGTTCGCAACGGCGGATCCGAAGGAAAGGGACAGGGTAGCCAGAACGGCCAGCGTGAGCGGATGGGATTTGAAGTGCATGACGATCTTCAGCAAAGTAAATCAACCCCCCATAGGTTAAGGGCCTCGACATGCGGCTCCAGTGCTCCGAAGGAGTTGAAAAAGTGCGGATTCCTTCGCACTTTTCCGATCTTTCGAAAGGGGGACATGCATGCCGCGCAGGTGGTTGATAATGAAGACCCGAGTCAAGAGAGGAGAACGCAATGCCCGCCAACAAGGCACCGAGAAAGAAGAAGCCCACGCGTGTGCGCAGGAACCCGTCGGGGATTCTCAACCGCCTGACGATGCCCGACGACCGCATCCATCGGTTGAAGAAGCGTGCGGACGCGGAGCTCATGAGGCTCTACATGCGCTCGGGCGACTATTCGGACATCGTGTCCCTGAGCACCACGCTGGCGCTCGGCCGGGTCATGCTCAAGTTCGTTGACGATCCCGAACCCATTCGTGCCTGGATCACCGATGCCCGGGATGCGCTCGCAGCCTACGACCCGACGGCCGAGGTCATCAATCTGGATGCCGTCAGGGACGCGCTCGACTTGTGCTACCGCGTCTGGCGTCTCGTGAGCGTCAACGAGTTCGTGGCTGCGGCCCGCGCCATCAAGGAGGAGACCGCCAGAGAGGAGGTGGCCTGCAGGGCCTGACGCTCCTCAAAGCGCCACTTTTCTTGTTGCCTCTTCGACCGTGCGTTCACCGCGCCGGTCATAGCGCTGCGTCGTAATGATCGAAGCGTGTCCCATAGCCTGACGGACGGTGTTGATGTCGGCGCTGGACTCAAGGAGCCGCGTCGCAAAGGTTCGGCGCAGATCATGCGGCGTGAAGGACGAGACCTGGGACTCGCCCGCCCGGATGCATTAGAATCCCCCGCTTGCCAGAAGCCTTCGCACCATCAAGTTGGCGACGCGCAAAGCCCAGCCAATCAACGTTTCCGAAGGCTGTGGACGTGAATGAGCCGGTCAAATCGAAGTATGCTTATGCTAAACTTTCTGGTAAGGAATTGAATGCAGCTAACATCCCAATTCCCTTTTTAGCCCAGTGTTGGTAGCACTGGGCTTTTGCGATGCATTTATTTCTCACTCAGATTCCTAACCATGGCCTCGTCCAACCGTTATCACAAGCCAAAAATTCACGCCGTTGATCTTTTCTGTGGCGCGGGCGGGCTTACTTGCGGGTTGAAGCAAGGGGGCATCAAGGTAAAGGCTGGAGTGGACATCGAGACCCGATGCGAATATGCCTACAGTCACAACAACAAGGCTAAGTTCATCGCACAATCCGTCTCGGAACTCACTGGAGAAGATATCGCATGCTTCAACGCGAACGCTGACTATACGCTCCTTGCGGGATGCGCCCCCTGTCAAGCCTTTTCGACCTACAACCCGAAGGCAACAAGTGCTGATCCGCGTTGGCACCTACTCACTGAATTCGGACGCTTGATCGAAGAATCGAAGCCCGATTTCGTGACAATGGAGAACGTGCCCCAGCTCGCGAACAAGGATGTTTTTGAGGCTTTCCTCAAGCGTCTGGAGAAGTGCGGTTATTACAAGCCCTATTGGAAAGTCGTTAAGTGCGAGGAGTATGGCCTCGCGCAACGTCGTCACCGCCTGGTTCTTCTCGCCTCGCGTTTGGGACCAATTAAGGTGCTCTCCCCCGAAGAGTTCGGCGCGCCACGACGTACGGTTCGCGAGGTGATCGGTGCCCTTCCCCCTGTAGCCGCCGGCGAAGTCGGGAAGGAAGATCCTCTTCATTCGGCTCGAGGCCTTTCGCCCCTCAATCTGGAGCGTATTCGCGCTTCTCGACCGGGCGGAACCTGGCGAGATTGGCCTGAGGCGCTCAAGCTTGAATGCCATAAGCGCGAGACCGGCGCAAGCTATGCCGGCGTCTACGGCCGCATGAAGTGGGATGAACCGTCGCCCACCATGACCACACAATTTATCGGCTACGGATCGGGCCGCTTCGGACATCCCGAACAGGATCGTGCGCTCACGATTCGCGAAGGTGCCATGCTGCAGAGCTTCCCGAGAGACTACGAATTCGTCTCGCCCGATGAGCCGCTCGAACTCGCCACGGTTGCCCGCATGATCGGCAACGCGGTTCCGGTGATGATCGGTGAATTGATCGGCAAGAGCATCTTTGCTCACCTCAAGTCGCTCCAAGCCAGCAAGGCTGCGTAGCGCACAAGCAATGTCGGGGCGCTCGTATGCGAATAGACCGCAGGGGCGCCCCTTTTTTATTGAATGAATTTTGGCCGGCGCCGGATGCGGCCCGGCAGACCGCCATGAAGACAACGAAGGCTATTCCGGAAATTGGGGATCTGGTTCGCGTGCGACAGCGTCATTGGGTCGTGACCGCGGTGCGTCCGTCGGACGCGTTGAGTGCGGCTTCGCACGATACAGACTTCTCCGAAGACTCGCAGAATCTGGTCGAGCTCATCTCCATTGAAGAAGACGCTCGTGCCGAAACGCTCTCGGTCGTGTGGGAGATTGAGCCCGACGCTTCCGTTGAGAATCCGAAGTTGCCGGAATTGCGACGCTTCGATGACTACGCTACGTTTGAGAACTTCTTGAACGCCGTGCGTTGGGGCGGTGTCTCAAGCATCAACGACAAGCTCATTCAGTCCCCCTACCGCAGCGGCATCACGATTGAGGACTATCAGCTCGACCCGGTCGTGCGAGCGGTCAACATGGCAAACGTCACCCTGATGATCGCCGACGACGTGGGTCTCGGGAAGACGATTGAAGCGGGTCTTGTCGTGCAAGAGATGCTTCTTCGCTACCGTGCTCGCACGGTGCTCATCGTGTGCCCTGCGAGCCTTCAGCTCAAGTGGCAGGAGGAGATGCACTCGAAGTTCGGCCTAGACTTCCGCATTGTCAACACTGAATACCTGAAGAAGCTTCGCCGCACGCGCGGCGTGCGCGCTAATCCGTGGACTTCGTACCCGCGCCTCATCACCTCGATGGACTGGGCAAAATCTGGGGATGGCCTTGAACTCATGCGCGACGCGTTGCCGAAAACGGTGACGTACCCGCGCAAGTTCGACATTCTGATCGTGGACGAGGCGCACAATGTCGCGCCGCAAAACAACTCAACCGAAAGCGAGCGCTCGAGGTTCATCCGCCTCATCTCCCCGCACTTCGCTCACCACATGTTTCTCACGGCGACGCCTCACAACGGCTCGCCCGAATCGTGGCGCGCGCTCCTTGAGCTACTCGACAATCAGCGTTTCTCCCGCTACGGCGAACCCGACCCAGATCAGTTGGCTAGCGTGTTAGTGCGTCGACTCAAGTCTTCGATTCTTGATGCAGAAGGCAAGCCCGTCTTTCCGTCGCGCGTCATGAAGGATATTCGCGTTCAGTACACAGACGAAGAGCGTCACATACACAATCTTCTGCAGAATTACACGAAGGCCCGCCTTGACGCTCTGGCAAATTCGGTCGATTCCGAATGGAAGAATCGCGAGAAGATGGCCGTTTTCTTCGTCCTGCAAACTCTCAAGAAGCGCCTTTTCTCCTCGCCGCGCGCATTCGCACAGACGCTCATCACGCACCTGCGCTCAATCGACAAAATGGAAAATCCGGCGAATCGATCGAATCGCAAGCAAAGCCGGCAAATCGAGATGAGCCGTCTTGAGCGTCTCGTCCGAGAGGCCGAGCTCATGCAGGATAAGCCTGATGAGCTTGAGGCGTCTTATGCGTCCGATGCCGGTGCGGATGTGGCTGACAATACTGAAGACCTTGAAAACGAAGCCGTAGCAGCGTCCACGACGGCAACTTATTCGACACTTGAGCTCTCGGTCGAAGAACGCAAGATGCTTCGCGAACTTCAGGACTGGGCCGAAAAGATGACGAATCGCCCGGACACGAAGCTTACGGCGATCGTTGACTGGATCAAGGCAAATCTGATCGAAAACGGCCAATGGACGGATCGCCGCGTCATTCTCTTCACCGAGTATACGGCTACCCTGAACGTACTCAAGGACATTCTGGGTTCCGTGGAGATTGCTGGCGGAACGCTCGCCGATCGCGACCGCCTGATGAGCGTTGACGGCAGTACGCCTGAAGATGAACGCGAGGCGATCAAGGCCGCCTTCCAAGCAGACCCTGCCATCTCGTCCGTGCGCATTCTTCTGGCGACCGATGCCGCGAGCGAAGGGATCGACTTGCAAAACTGGTGTGCGGACCTCATTCACGTGGAGATTCCGTGGAATCCGAACGTGATGGAGCAACGCAATGGCCGAGTGGACCGTCATGGTCAGAAGTCGAAGGAGGTGCACATCTGGCATCCGGTCGGCAGCGAAATCGACAAGGACTTCAAGGTCGAGAATCAAAAGGCTCATTCGCTTGACGCCGATGCGCAGTACCTGTACAAAACGTGCCTGAAAGTCGAGCAAATTCGCGCTGACCTCGGCAGTGTTTCCGACGTCATTGCCGAAGACGTGAAGAGCATCATGCTCGGTGACAATTCGTCAAAGGGCTACGGTGCCGATGAACGCACCCGTCGCATGAAAGAGGTCCGAAAGCGCCTTCAGGTGGCGGACGCCGTGGCTGCGAGCTCGAAAAAGCTGCACGAAACCTTGATCAACACTCAAAGGGAACTCCACCTGGAGCCCGAAGTCATTCGGTCTGCTGTGGATACCGCATTGCGCCTCACGGAAAAGAGTCCTCTCATTCCGTATGTGGATCCCAACGATAAGAACGGTCCGGATGCAGGGAAGCTCTTTATGCTGCCACCTCTCTCGGGCGGTTGGGCGATCGCCCATGCCGGCATCAACGATCCGTTTACGAAGAAGGTTCGCCCCGTAACATTCGACTATGAAGTCGCCAAACATCGCGGTCAAAGCGTGGTGCTTTTGCACCTCAATCACCCGCTCGTTGCAATGAGTCTGCATGTGCTTCGCGAAGAGGTCTGGGCTCCGAAGCGAGCGGGTTCGCTCAACCGCGCAGCCGTTCGTGCCGTACCTGTAGGAACGCTCTCGGGGCTTGGCGTTCTTGTCGTCTCCCGACTCATTGTCTCGGGAAGTGACGGCACGCGCCTGCACGAAGAAATCACGCTGGCGGGCGGACTGATGAAGGACGGTTCCTTCGCACGCGAAGACACGCTCGCGAGGCTCAACGAGTGGTTCGAGGCTGGCAGGCCCCTTTGTGCATCCGACCTCACACCCCGTGTTGAGGAGGTGATCAAGGAGCGCTTTGAAAAATACCGCCCGAACCTTGAACGCGCGGTGCAGAGCCGCGGTGAAGAACGACGTCGCTCGCTTCTGAACAGTTTCGAGAAGCGCCAAAAGGAAGAAGAGGCCAAGATTGAAAAAACGCTCGGCAGGCTCGAAACGCAACTTCAAAAACTCCTCACCGGGTCCACCATCGGTGAGAATGAAGCCGGCTTTACCGCGTCCATGTTCGACGCCAAACAGCTCGTTGAGGGGCTGTCCGAGTGCGACAAAAAGGCGCTTGAAACCCGGCTCAATGCTATCCCTGAGGCGATCTTCAAGGAAAAGGAACTCATTGCAGCCCGCTATCACGTCGAAGAGGACGATGTACGAAATATCCCCGTCGGCATGATTTTTCTCATCCCTGAAAACTGGCTGGTGGTTTAACTATGAAAAAGACAAAGTATTCCATCCATGCGGACTGGCTCCGCATGCTTGAAAGCAATATCCCCATCCTGAATGTTTCGGTGATGCAGCAAGCCTTCCCGCAAGGGCTTGAGGTCGTTCCGGCGGCCTTGAGACAAGACCTCGGTCAGGATTATGAAACGTGGCGCGAGATTCGTGACGCGTACTTGCACGCCTTAAGAGCTTCGGACTCCGGGGATATAGAAAAAGATCGTGAAACGGCTTGCAAGGAAACCGGCATTGACCTCTTTCATGAGTATTGGATCGGTCTGATTCTCACGGATCTTCTCGGTTGGCCCGAAAAATGGTTAGTCGAGGCAAGCTCACGCTGGCCCGATCTTTGCGCCGCACGCTTCCAAAATGCTCGTAGCGTCAAGCTACTCACTCACAAGGGAACGGCGAAGCTTCTCTTTGCGTCGTTCGAGCCCGAAGCCGAATATCTTCAAAAGTCCGGACGCGTGCTCTCGCCTGCCGAAGAGCTCGCGCAGTTCATGCGCTGTCATGAAGACGCGCCTCGCGTTGCGATCGTAACCGATGGCGAACGCTGGACATTGATCACAGCGCTGAACGAAAATCCCGATGCCTTTGCCACATGGTATGCGGGTGACTGGAGGCGTGAGCAGGTGCTTCTCAATGCCTTCTCTACGCTCTTTGCTTTTCGCCGAATCTGCTCAAGAACGGACTCCCTTATGGATCTGCTTGAGCGTACCGTCCAAGAGCTGGAGAACGTCACCGACACACTTGGCGAACAGGTCCAGCAGGCCATCGAAGTCCTCATTCAGAGCCTTGACAAGGCCGATGCCGGTTCCGGCCACTCGCTTCAGGATATTGACGAAAAAACGCTTTACGACGCGTCACTGACCGTCATGATGCGACTCGTCTTCATCCTTTGTGCCGAGGAGCGTCACCTTCTCCCGCTGAGCGATCCGCTCTACGACGACAACTACGCGCTTTCGATCCTCCGCGAACGTCTGCGCGGCGACTTGGAAGCCGTGCTTGAGCGTCGCTACGACGCTTGGGTTCGATTCCTTGCGCTCTGCCGCATGATCCATCAGGGGGTGTCGCATCAGGATTTGCGTATGCCCGCCCTCGGCGGCTCGATTTTCAACCCAGATCGTTATCCCTTCTTGGAAGGTCGTAGCGACGGGAATACCCAAGGTCGTCCGCTCCCGATCGACAACCGCACTTTCCTCTACCTCTTAGAGGCGTTGCAGCTCATTGAGCACCCGACCGGCGCTGAAATCGTTTCGTATGGGTCGCTTGACGTTGAGCAGATCGGTCACATCTACGAAGGTCTGCTTGAACTCAAGGTCGAACGCGTCTCGACTGTGACCCTGCGTCTTAATGCCAACAAGAAAGCGTCCGCGCCCGAGCAGGAGCTTACCAAGTTGGAGTCTCTGTTGCTTGACAGTCAGAAAGATCTGATTGAGCACTTGGCAGAAGTGACTAAGGTCGCCAAACCTAAGCTGAAAAAGCTCCTAGAACAGGAACCGACGGCAGAGCAAGAAGCTCAACTCCATGGAGTTTGCGGTGATCCTGCGCTAGCCAAGCGCGTGCTTCCCTTCATCAACTTGATCAAGCTTGATGCGTGGAATCGCCCCATCATTTATCTCGCGGGAGCATTCATGGTGACGACGGGCGCCTCACGCCGAGATTCCGGCTCGTATTACACGCCTCGGCAACTCACTGAGCGCGTGGTCAAAACGACGCTTGAGCCTTTGGTGTACGTCGGGCCTTCTGAAGGCAGAGAAAAGGCCGCTTGGCAGCTTAGAACTCCCGAGGAGCTCCTGAAACTCAAGATCTGCGACCCTACGATGGGTTCGGGCGCCTTCCTAGTGCAGACGTGCCGCTACCTGAGTCAGCGCCTCCTTGAGGCATGGGCCGAAGCGGAGGCTCAAGGTAAGTCCATCACGATTGACGGCGAGGTAGTGGATTCGTTGGTGGAACTTGAGCCTATGCCGGCGAAGGCGGATGCTCGATTGGTGGAAGCCAAGCGCCTTGTCGCTGAGCGATGTCTGTACGGCGTAGACAAGAATCCCATGGCTGTCGAACTCGCAAAGCTTTCCATTTGGTTGGTGACGCTTGCTAAAGGGCGGCCCTTTGCCTTCTTGGATCATTGTCTTGGTTGCGGTGACAGTCTTTTGGGCATCTATCGGCGAAACGATCTCGACGCCATCGCCGCCGCCGCTGGCATGTTTGGGCAATTGCTTGAAGAGAAAATTGATGAGGTGCTTGACCTTAGAAGACAAATTCGTCACGCTGTCATCCGTGATATTCGAGATGTCAAACTTCAGCAGTCTCTACTTCAAACGGCGCAAAAGAAGATGGGCGCAATCGAATTGATTGCGGATGTCCTCCTGCTGTCTAAAATTTCCAAAACAAAATCTTTAGATGTCTTTTTTGATAAAAAAATCAAAAAAACAAAGCTAAAGCTACCAACTCCCGAGCAGACGCTTGCTGATGTTTTTCCCGATGCTATGGAGCTCAATGCGAACATTATCAGAAAACTCGAACTCCAGCGAAGTAGCCTATGGGACAACATTCATCATCGGGAGATTGACACCTATACTCCCTTCCACTGGGCGCTAGTCTTTCCAGAAATTTCTGAGCAAGATGGATTCGATGCTATTGTTGGGAATCCTCCTTTTATAGGCAACAATAAATGGAAAAAAGTTCTTGGGAACTACTCTCAATTCATACCTGGATTTATTATTGGAAGTACACCAGGAAAGATCGATATCTCTGTAGTTTTCAATAGGAGAGTTTTTGATTTAATTCGTTCAAACGGACTTTTTGGCCTTATATCTACCACAAACATTTCTGAAGGCCCATCAGTTCCTGTTGGGCTTGGATTTATTTGTCAAAAAGGAGAGATTTATTCTGCCATAAAGAGCTTGAAATGGCCTGGAAGCGCAAATATTAACGTTTCGTTGATCCATGTATTTAAAGGCGATTGGAAAGGAAAGATTTTGCTGGATGATAAGCTCATTACTGAGCGCGTCAACGGCAATCTTCTAAGTGGAACTTTATATTCCTACCGAGCAATCAAAAACCAACTCGATTGTAGCGAAGGTGTGCACGGCACACATATCGATGACGTTCTGCTAACTAAAAACAATGAATATTATTCAAAAGTTTTTCAAGAAAATAATTCCTTTATCGTCGGAATTGCGAACGGTCTAGAAGTCAATACAACATCTCTTATGAATATCAAAGATTTTTCGATCGATACGAGGGATTTTAGCCTTGATGAAATTAAAAAAAATAAGCCCCAGCGCTTATGAATTTCTATTGTCGAGAAAAGAGACTCGATTGGCAAGTATTGGAAATGAATCAACATACCCTGGATGGAAAGGTAGATGGTGGCAACACTGGAGTCCTCGGGCTAAATTCCTAAATAAATATGCAGGCTTCCCTTTTCTTTGCGTATGCAAACTCACAAAATATCCTGTACCCAGAAAGCTCGTCAACATTATTGGTACGAATAAAACTTTGATGTTCCCTTTGACTGAGGGCTACATTCATTGTATTTGTCTGTCATCATTTTTTAGAATTTGGCTCACTTGTTTCAATGGGGCGAAACAAGGGGATAATAAATCTTCGATCTCTTTAAATGTAGCTGACATTACGGCATTTCCGTTACCAACAAAAAAGCCTGTCGACATCAATGGTTCTGCCCAGGCATTTGATAACTATCTTCGCGACATGAATGGCGTTACTCCTGCCATGAACGCGATCTGTGATGAACAAAATCAGGAGCCGAACGTCGTCGAAGCTCGCAAACTCATTCGTGAGATCGATGCCCTAGTTTTGAAAGCGTACGGTTGGGATGATCTTGCTTTACAGTATGAGTACCAAGATGAGGGGATCGGGCCTCGATACATGTTGACCAAGGAACTTCGTGAGGATATTCTGGATAGACTGATCAAGCTGAATCACCAGTATTGGGAAGAGCAAAACCAACCCTCTGACAAAAAGGAAGCGAAGTGACTCGTTATTGGAATGTTAAGCTCGGATCGAATGTTGAGGATCACGCGTTCAAGCTGATTTGTCGGGTACCGTATTTGATGATGCCCCGGATTGGCGAAGGCGACCTGTTGTACCTTTCGACTGATGGGACGCCAGCAGAAGTTGCCCGCGTGGCTCGTTGTCGGATCCGTTTGCACGAAACGGAAATCCTGCTTGATCGACGCATGCCGATGAAGGAGGAATGGGCGGTGCTGTGGTTGAACCACCATCATGGCGTCTCCTTCACAGGCGATGCGATTGTCGAAGCCGATCCAAGCTTGCATTCCGATCCTGTCTTTGCCGCAGAAATCCCACGCGTGCTCGCAATGCCGACTGACACGCCTTTTGCCGGTCAAAAAGCTGAAACGGTCCAATGCTACATTCGCGACATGATAGTCGCCGCTTTCGAAGACGAAATGGCGGGGCCCGCAGAGGGGCCCGCAGAGTGGGTTTACGACACCAGCGTGACAGAGCGCTATCTGGTGGGCTGCCTCCCGCCAAAGCTGTCGCGTGTTCATGCTGAAGCCGAACAACCGCACGCTCTCCTCGCGGATGAGGGTGAGGCCTCAAGTTCAAGCGCTGATGAAGATGAGCTGAAGCCAAGCTCTAAACAGAGCCTCTGGCCCTCGTCGATCGGTCTTTCTTTCATGGTGAATGAGGATATTGACACCTTGAAAGTGACGGCCGAGTGGGGGCGCTACACCAAGTCCACTATTGAAGATGCGGAAAGTGAAGAGTCTCGCGAAGACATCAGGTCTGCTGAGACGCCTTCTGCAGGCGATGAGCTCGCTAAGGCTCGAAAGATCAACGTCTACAAGCGTGATCCCCACGAAGGGGTGAAAACCATCACGCTTACGACCGGCAAACGTCGCTATACCTTGTTGGATCCGCGGGACGGCGAGGTAGAGCTTCAGGTTGTCGTGCGCAACCACAACGGCGTGCGCTTGGTAACGGTCTTCCTCGTCAACGGCACCGTCTACAGCGGCAAGGCCAAGAAGCCTCCCGTCGATACGTGGATTTTTCAACCTCACCTTCAAGTTGAAGGCCTTGAGGGAAAAAGCGTCTTCATCGGACGTGATCAAGCCGATAAGCTTCACGACGACAAGGATGACGAACTCAAGACGCTCGACATGCTTTACCGTCGCCGAGTTGAGTTCGCAACCGGTCACGCCGTTAGCGTGCACGCCGTTGTCGACGAGCAAGATCCCACTCGCGCCGTGCGAGTGGAAACCCGTTTGATTCCGAAATACGAAGTCGCGGCGACCGAAACGCCTGGCCTCAACCCGTCCGACCGTCCTGCCATGCAGCAATTGGTGCGCAGCGGGGCGCTCGACATGGTGCAGCTTGCCAAGCTTTCCGTGCCGGAAAAACGCGCCGAACTGATCCGAACGCTCAAGGTGCTCGCAGACGACTATGCCGCGTGGATTGAAGAACTGCGCAACGTCATCGCGCGAGAACCTGAGATTGAATCGACCGCGCTCATCGAAATCGAAAAATGCAGGATGGCGTGCGAACGCCTGAACGAAGGCATTCACACGCTTGAAACCGATGATCTTGCGCTCAAGTCGTTCGGGTTTGCCAACCTGGCAATGGCCCGTCAACGCGTGCGCTCGATCTTCATGCAAAAGCATCCCTCCGGGCCGGATGCCAATACCGATTTAGATGCTGAGATTGATGCCCTGATGGGAGTCGTTCGGAATCATTCCTGGCGCCCGTTCCAGCTTGCGTTCTTCCTGCTCCTCATTCCGAGTCTTGCAAACCCGACGCATGAGCAGCGCACGGATGAGTGCGGCACGGCCGATCTGCTGTGGTTCCCCACCGGCGGCGGCAAGACGGAAGCCTATCTCGGTGCGGCCGCTTTTGCGATGGCCGTTCGTCGACTGCAACCTCCGATGAGTGGATACGATTCGTCGCGCGGTCTCACGGTAATCATGCGCTATACGCTTCGACTGCTCACCATGCAACAGTTCCAGCGCGCGTCCACGCTGATCTGTGCAATGGAAACCATGCGCCAAGAAGATCCGGCCACGTGGGGGACCTCTCCCTTCACGATTGGGATCTGGGTGGGAGGCAATGTCACGCCCAACGAAACGGAACGCGCGGCCGCAATGGTCAATGACGCTCGCAAACCCGGTGGAAGCAAAGGTGTCAATGCCGACGATCCTGCTTTCCAGGTGGCTCGTTGTCCGTGGTGCGGCACACCTCTCACAATCGGTCGAGACGTGACGGTTGACACAGATGAGCTTAAGACGCATATCCGCTGCCCGAACATCGATTGCGATTTCGGCGAGCTCAATCACTCCGAAGGCCTTCCGCTTCTGTTGGTCGACGAGGAAATCTACCGTCGCCCGCCCTCAATGTTGATCGCCACGGTGGACAAGTTTGCACAAATGCCCATGAACGGCGCCGTTCGCACGCTCTTTGGCCTTGCTTCCAGAGAGTGTCCTCGTCACGGTTTGGTGCTCCCCGACTGCGACTGCGGGAAGTCGCATGCGGCAACCGATAAACTTCCGGCCGTGACTATTCGAGACATCAACCCAATCCGCCCGCCCGATCTGATCATTCAGGACGAATTCCATCTGATCAGCGGGCCGCTTGGCACGATGGTCGGGCTCTATGAAACAGCCATTGACGATCTGTGCTCTTGGGATTACGTCAAGAACGGAGAAAAGCTTCGCATTCACCCCAAGATCGTGGCGTCCACGGCGACGGTTCGTCGCGCCGGCAAGCAAATGTTCGGTGTCTTCTATCGCGACATGCAGATCTTCCCTCCGAGCGGTCTCAATATCGAAGACAACTTCTTTGCCGTGCAGCGTCCGATCGAGGAAAAGCCCGGGCGCCTCTATCTTGGGATCTGCTCTCCGGGTTCCTCCAAGCCGCCCGTTTTGATCCGCACTTACGTGACGTTGCTCACTGCCGCAGAGGATGCCTATCAGCGCTTTGGCCAACTGGCCGACCCGTATATGACGCTTGTCGGGTACTTCAGTGCTTTGCGAGAACTCGGCGGCATGCGTCGTCTTGCCGACGACGACGTGCGCACTCGCGTTATGCGCGTTGAGGTGCAGCCCAATAAAAGCAATCGCACGTATCGTCCCGGCTTAAAAAACAGACGGCTCCTTGCGGCGGTGACTGAACTCACGTCTAGAAAGAAAAATTCTGAAATTCCCAAATGCTTGGAGGAAATCGGACTCCCGCACTCAAAGGATTCTAAGCAAGCAAGCTCTCCGGACATCGTGCTTGCAACCAACATGCTTTCGGTCGGCGTCGACGTACCTCGCCTGGGGTTGATGGCGGTAAACGGTCAACCCAAAAACACTGCCGAATACATTCAGGCGACGAGTCGTGTCGGGCGCTCTTCGCCCGGTCTTGTTTGTACCGCCTTCGGTTGGAGTCGCGCGCGCGATCTTTCGCACTATGAAACCTTCGAGCACTACCACGCCACGTTCTACAAACACGTCGAAGCTCAGTCGGTGACACCGTTCTCCTCACGCGCACTTGACCGCGGTCTTTCTGCCGTCATCGTGAGCGTCATGCGCATGAAACACGATGAACTCGCGGCGGAAGGCGATGCCAAAAATTTCGACAGATCGAAATACGGTGTCAATAGCGTGACGTTCTCGGGGCGTGCGTGGAAGATTACCGACGATCAAACTTGCGCCGATGATGTCGAAAGTCGCACCGATACTTGGTGGATCAACTGGGACCAACGCGCTCACCAACCGGACGCCGATTTGAGTTATACAGGCAAAAAGGAACGTCCCAGTGCGCTGATTTCAGCCTCACTGACGCCGAAGGATCGTTTCGCTTGGAAAGTACCCAATTCGATGCGTGAAGTTGAGCCCAATGTCAATCTGGTGCTTGACCTTGACGCCGCCTGCGTGCCCAACAGCACCTTTGCGGCGAAATCCAACACCTCCGCATCCACCACGACCAACAATGCCGGGAGTGCAGATTCCCAAATCCAGAAAGGAGATCCGAAGTAATGGCCTCCACCAATTCGAATAACAAGCCGGTGGCCGGGGACGTTCGCCCGAGTCAAATCATCTGGTCTTACGGGCCGGGTTCGCTCATCGACCTCCAGAACATCTCGGTCATCGCCTTGGGATTGCAGGAGTGGGACAAACTCCCGAACTGGTCCCAATATCACGAATCCATCCTTGAGCCGCGCTTGCTCGGTCAAGTTCGGCGTTTGCTTGGACGACAGGTTGACGAATTGCGAGTCCCTCCCATTGCCAGCGACATTTTGGGTTCCACAACCGCCGACAAGGAGGGCATGCCGGTATCGCTCTTTCCGAGATACTACCGCTGTCGCGCCTGCGGTGCGCTCGGCTCGATCGACCAAGGCTCAAGCTTCACATTGAAGGGAGCCGCCCCCAGCAACTTGCGCGTAGAGCACGAATCCTGTCCAAAAAGCAAATCGACCGGCAAAAAACGAAATCAGCGGGCCGTTCCCGCTCGCTTTCTCGTGGCTTGTGAACACGGACATCTTTCGGATTTCCCGTGGCGCGAGTTCGTGCACGATGGTTCTACATCGTGCCGCCAGCCGTTAAGTTTTTTTGAAGTCGGCGCGTCTTTACAGACCGAAAATCTGCGCGTTTCTTGTGCTTGCAACCCAAAAAAATCGAAGAGCATGGCCGAAGCTTTCCGACCAGGAGCGCTAAATCATCTCAGATGCCCCGGTCGACATCCACATTTCGGACAACAGACGACCAATTCTTCGTGCGACGGCAAGCTCAAGCCCATCTTGCTCGGTGCTACGAACGTATGGTTCTCAAAGGTCTTGTCGGCACTTTCGCTGCCCACCCTGAATGCGCCGACTACACCTGTTGATAAATTGACGCAGGCCATCGTGGCGTGTGCCGACTCGCTTGTTGATGACACGGACGATTTCACCGATCTCAGCGAGTTCGAAAAGATCGTTCGGAAGAAAAAACGCTACGAACTCTTGCGTCCGGAAAACGTAGGATTACCCTACGAACAAGTCTGGGAAGCCGTTCAACAGTTTTATGGCCCCTGCGAAAGCGACCCAGTCAAGTTTGAAGAGCATCTCAAGGATGAAAAGCCCGACGTTCCGGAAAGCACGGGCATCAAGTTGCCCGAATGGCGCGCACTGACGTCAAAGCAGCTGCCATTTCGCGAACTCTCCTTCGAAGCAGAGGAAACGGCATGCCCTGAAGCCTTCGCCCATTTGCTTGAGCGCGTTGTTCTCGTTCGTCGTTTGCGCGAAGTCCGAGCGCTTGTCGGTTTCACTCGTCTTCAAGCAGAAGATAACATGGTTGAAGACCCGGATTACGCCCCCGAAGTCGTTCCCCTTACGCCAGAAAAGCCTCTCTGGATTCCAGCCGTTGAGATCCGCGGTGAAGGCATTTTCATCCGATTCAATGAAGAAGCCCTCAACGAGTGGGAAAAACGTCCTGCCGTGCGCCTGCGCGAGGAGATGATCCACACGGCCTACGTAGATTGGCGTAAAGCGCGCAATCGCTCGCCGGAGGGCTTCCCGGGCATTCGTTATGTGCTGCTTCACACCTTTGCTCACGCCATGATTCGTGAACTCTCGCTGGCTTGCGGTTACAGTGCAGCGAGCATCCGAGAACGCATCTATGCGTCTACGGCGTCGGATCAGGAACCCATGGCTGGCGTGCTCCTCTACACGGCTTCTTCCGACTCTGACGGCACATTGGGCGGTCTCGTGGAACTTGGCAAACCGGAGAATCTCAATACATTGCTCACGGAAGGCATCAAGGCGATGCGCATCTGCTCATCCGATCCGCTCTGTTCAGACTACAACCCCACCGTTGCCGACGCGGTGTCGCTTGACGTGCATCTCGCAGCGTGTCATGCGTGCTGTTACGTCTCGGAGACGTCATGCGAAATCGGGAATATCCTCCTTGATCGCGCACTGCTCACAGAAACGCTGATCGGCTCCGACTGCGCATTCTTCGATTGAACGGGGAAGGTGGAACGGCATGGCAACACTCCCTCCCATGTTGGTCGAGCGCCTCGCGAAATCCGCGTCGAAAATCCACCCGGATAAGCTTGAGGCTTTGTCGCGAAAACTCGGTCAAGGCAACATCTACACGCCCGAACGCTTTGCGCTTGTGGTTGGCAATCGCATCCGCTCCGACTTACTCCGCGAAATGTGCGACGCTTGGAGGGATGCGAGCGCGATCTCCGGCGTTGACCTCGGCAACACGCTCCTCACCGTGGCAACGCTCACTCGTGCATATGCGCAGATGCGCTCAAGCCTTGTCGCTACACGCCCCTGGGACAATACCAACAGTCGGACCGATTCGGAGGCGGCGTATCTCACTGTCATTGGCAACGCGAGCAACCGTCTCATTCTGGCATCGTATGTCGTCTACAAGGTACGGTCGATTCTTGACGCTCTCAAAGAAGCGGCTGCTCGAGGCGTGCATATCGAGGTTCTCCTTGAGCCCGCACAGGCGAGCGGCGGCACCATTCATGGACCCCACAGCAGTGAGGCGCTGTTACGATCGATCATCCCAAACGCCACCTTCTATCGCCCTGACCTAGAGAAAATTCGCGCCATGCATGCAAAGTTCGTCTGTGCCGATAGCCAATTCGCATTCATCACGAGTGCGAATGTGACTGCCGCCGCCATTTCGCGCAACATCGAACTCGGTGTGATGATCTGCAACGGTCCCATTCCGAAACAGGTGACGGAACTCTTCGACGAGCTCATCAGGAAAAAAGCCATCCTGCCTACTTGAGGCTCTGGTCTTGTAGGGGCGATAGTGGGCTTGCTTTTCTCAAAGCGCGACCTTCCTCGTCGCCTCTTCCACCAAGTGCTCATCACGCTTGTCGTAGTGCTGCGTCGTAATGATCGAAGCGTGTCCCATAGCCTGACGGACGGTGTTGATGTCGGCGCCGGACTCCAGAAGCCGCGTCGCAAAGGTGCGGCGCAGATCATGCGGCGTGAACGATGACACCTTGGACTCGTCGGCTCGTGTACGCAGCAACTGATAGATGGCGCTGGCTGTGATGGCCCAGTAGGGCTGGATGTTGTCGCCCTTCTTCACGGCGACGAAGACGTTTTCGCACCCCTCCTCTCCTCGAAGCGAAAGCCAGTCCTTCAGACGCTCCCACGCGTCGTTCGAGGGCGCAACCTTTCTCTGTTTGTTGCCCTTCCCCAGAATCGTGATGATCCTCGTCTCATGATTGATGTCGGAGAGCTTGAGCGTGGCAATCTCAGCTCGGCGCATTCCGCAGCCAACGGCCAAAGCGATGATAGCGGCGTCGCGGACGCCGATGGACGTTCCTTTCAGTTCTGAGGCTGCGATGAGTTTTCCCGTTTCACGCGTGTTGAGTGCACGGCCTTTTGAAACGCGGCTACCTCGCACCGACTTGACTTCTCGAATGGCGGAGTAGGTTTCGATGGACATCATGCCTTTGAGCCATGCTTGCTTGGCGACCATGCGAAGCGTGCAGATCTGAAGGTTCACCGTTGAAGGCGAGAGCCCCTTTTCCATTTGCCGAACACGGAAGGCGAGTACGGCGTCGTAGTTCATCTTCTCCCAGGGGCATTCGTTGAGTGAAGCGTGACCGAACTCTTTGGCAATAGCGTTGAGAACCCGGACGACCTTGTTGCGTGACTGCCCGGCGCCGAGGGTGAGGACGTAGGCTTGTGCCGGATTGAAGGTGTCTTTCGGGTGCGAGGCATCGAGCCCGAAGGCATTGCCCTCGTTGTGGTGAGGATCGGACACGTCATAGACAGCAACACTAGGCATTGGCGGACTCATAGACAAAATACGATATTAGATGGTAATGACAATTTCCATCAGATATTTTCGCACACTTCCAGAACCCTTGCGTGCCTCGAAGAGGAGGGTAGGCGTTAGTGATAACAGCAGAGGGGAGGAGGCCGTCCTCACCAGGGGGGACCCGATGATGAGATTTAGGGCGTTAGGATAGGTCAGATGCTCAAACGCCAGAGAAAGAGGGCCTTGGTTTGCGCCTGTGAGCGTTAGTGATAATGCCTTCAGGGCTGTGCGACAGGCGATTCAACGGAATTCCGTAGGTTCGGAAAAGCACGAGTTTTGCACTGTTACAGCCTTGGATCGAGTAGAATGGCGTTATTACTAACGCCTTACACACTCGTTATGTCCGAAAAAAACAGACTTCGCCAGCTTAACTTCACCAAGCGCAGGGAGGCCGAAGGTTTCAAGCGCATTCTGTTTTGGTTAAAGCCTGATGAAAAGGCATATCTCAAAAAAGCACTGGCTGCTTTTAGAGAAAACGCGGGAGAGGTGGAATTAAACCCCGTCAAGAAAGTCAATCCTTATCAAGCAGAAATCCTGAAGGGCGAATATCCATTTGAATTTGAGAAAATTAAATATCCGTACTATACGATCGACAAGCCTTGGGACAATCTCCGTTATTGGAACAATTCTTTACCAAAAGGCATTCTTGTCTTTGCGGATTCCCATAAACGTGTAAAGAAATGGCGGGCAGTCGCACTTGATGGCCTCGGCGCATTCCCCGTGCTGTGGTCGATACGCTACGCCCTCGAGCAGCGCTGTTGGGATCTGGCGCCGTCCAGAACCCGCAAGATCAACTTCTCAAAGTTCGACGTGCAGACCGAAGTCCTCAGGATGGTCGGCAACGCCAAGCTCAAGGTCGATGCCCGCTTTATGAATTCCTCCTTGGGATTCATGACACATCCGATTGCCGCACAAGCTGTCACGGTGGACAGAAGTATTGCGGACAAGTTCCCGGAAGGGGTTCTTGTCGTTGTCGTCGATGAACGAGGCGAGCTTCTCGAGACGAATGCGGAGTGTCCCAGAAGAGAGGAAGTGCTGCTTTGGAACTTCAGCCAACCAGGTCTTCGATGGGATGAGATGAAGGGGACCTGGCATGTGGCGATGGCGGTGTTGACGAAAATTTTCAGAACGCCAGATCCAACCATTTGACTAAATCGGGACCGACATGAACATTATTGATTTTATGAATGGCTTTCACAGCGAATGTAAAAATGATGCGACTAATGACAAATTGCCGACTGCGCGATAGTTTGGACTTCAGTATCCCGAGTTACGGAAAGCAAAGGTAAAGATCACACTCTTTTGGGGTGATTGTTGTGCTGGCGAAAATTCGTTTCAGATCTCTTTTTACCAGTGGCTGCGAATGGTTAGGGGCGAGAAATGAGTAATGTCATGTTCGTTAGCCGGTGCGGCGACCGTGCCGTAGATGATCCCCGATTCAGAACACGCGGCAATATGCTCCTTCATCCCGAAATGCCAGGTGTTGGCCTTCTTGCCTGAAGCCATCTCAGGATCTCGGGCGTGAGCCTTGTTCTTGGTTGACGACGGCGCTTCGATAAAAGTGCCGTCAGCGGCAACCATTTCAAAAGAACAAGCTCCGGCCTCTACGGCCAGATTTACCGTGCGCTCGAGGAATTTTTGAGCCAACCCATATTGGTCAATGAAATGCCTGAAGCGCAGTATCGTCGAGTCTGAGATGAACAGACGTGTGCTTGAGAGAGACCTGAGGAAGCTCTTCAACAGTACCCTGAACAATCGTTTGCACAGAAATTTAGCTTGTGTAATAGACAAAAGTTCTCGGGGCGCAAAATTAAAGAGGGCTTTTGAAGAGCTTCCCTGAAGCAGGTGAACACGAACCATCGTTTCAAGGCGTGTATACGGCCTTCCTTGTTGAACCGTCTCGCCAGCTTTGATGTGGTAGTGCGGCAGGTATAGTTGGATCAATTCGTTGATTACGTCATCAGTCAGCCGATCCATGGCATTCACCCGGCGATCAGCATGAGCCCGACGAACCTGTAGGAACTTTTCAGCATCAATGTCTGCAAAGCTCAGTTGACCATCGAATAACTCTTCCATAGTTACACCAAATTTAACGAGCTTATACTATAGAAGTATACTATTTCTAGGGCAAGAAAACAGCATTTTTTGAGGCTGTACGGGAAAACCGAACGGAACATTTTTGTTTCATTCGGCTTGGCAACAGAGAGTTTTGAAGAGCTTCCTTAACGGTGTCAATTGAGTCCTGCAGGCCATGAAACAGTTCGGCCGCCCTTCTGTCTGGAGGGGCGGCCGTATTCTTGGTGCTGGAAAAGCGGTTAGAAAGCGTACCTCACGCCAATGCTGGCATCATAATCCTTCGTGTAGCCGCTGCCCTCTTCACGAGAGATCTGACCGTACACGCGCCAAGCGTCGTCGATCTTCCAGTCGGCAGTCAAACCGTAGTAGGCACGAGCGCCCTTGAGATCCATCGCGTCGCAATGAACGGTTGCACCGTCGGTACCGTGAGCGGTGATCGTCTGATCGCCGTCGAACTGATAGAGCATCCCACCCTTGAGTCCGACGCTGAAGTAGGACGCCAACGGATCGCTGTCGGTACCCAACGCGAAGGTCTTGCCCATGGCTGCGCCCAGACGTCCGGTGATGAAGGCCATGCAGTTGGGGGTCGATTTGAGGACGAATTCTCCCGTGACGAACCTTCTGACCGACAAGAACGGCGTTGTGACGGGAGTGCGGGTGGTGAGAAAATCGACCTCTGCGGCCGACGGGAAGAAAAGGGACGGGGGCGGAAAGAACGAGTACGTCGACGTTCTGGCCCGGCACGGCGTGATTCTCGCGTCGGGCGGATTCGGAGCGAATCCCGACATGGTGGCGCGATACGCACCGAATCTGGCCGATCTGACGACAGATAACGCACCGGGAAACACCGGAGAAATGATCGTCGAGGCAGCACGAATCGGCGCAGCGCTTCGCGACATGTCCGAGATCCAATGTCTTCCGGGCTGTCCGAAGGGACGGACTCACCGCGTGCGGCTTCACACGGACGTGTCCCGATTCATCATGGTCAATCACGACGGAAGGCGTTTCGTGCGCGAAGACGGACGTCGGGACGATCTTCGCGACGCCGTTCTGGCGCTTCCCGAACGATTCGCCTACTCGATCGTCGACAATCGCGGCCTGGAGAGCCACAACATCCTCGTGCAGAAGGAAACCGTCATCGGCGTCGAGACGGGAGACGCCTTCCGGGCGGATTCGCTCGAAGAACTTGCCCGAAAAATCGGCGTACCCGCAGGCGCCTTGATCGAGAGCGTGGAAACCTACAATCACGCCGTTGCAACGAAACGCGATCCGTTCGGGCGCGATCCCATGAATCTGATTCACGAGATCAGGACGCCTCCCTTCTGGGCCTGTCTTGCCGGGATGACGATCCACACGACGATGGGCGGTATCGCGATCGACGAACACGCCCGCGTGTTGGACGCGTTGGGGCGCCCGATACCGAAACTCTTTGCCGCGGGGGAAACGACGGGCGGGGTGCACGGCGCAAACCGTCTGGGTGCGCACGGTCTTCCCGACGCCCTGACGTTCGGGCGCATTGCGGGGAAAAACGTGGGCGCGGAGAAGTTGTAGGGCGCTCGGAAAAGAGGGAGACGTTCGGACGGAAAAAGGGCCGCCCTTCCCGTGAGGAAAGGAGCGGCCCAACCGAAGGAGAGATTTCGAAGGGATCGCGAAGAGACGGTCCTCGCGATCCGCTTCCTTTACGACTTTACTTGAGGTGCTTGCCGAGGTAGATGCCCGTCAGGCGACCGAACGTGAAAATGTCGCAAATAGCGTTGCCGCCCAGGCGGTTCGAACCGTGGATACCGCCCGTGACTTCGCCGACGGCGAAGAGGCCCGGGATGACCTGGTCGTAGCGGTCGAGAACCTGGTTGTCGAGGTTGATGCGCACGCCGCCCATCGTGTGGTGCACGCTCATGCCCGAGTAACCGGCCCAGAACGGAGCCTTGTCGATCTTCGTCAGGTTGCGTGCGGCCTTGCCGAGCTTGTCCTGCTTCGCATCGACACCGGCGTTGTATTCGTCGATCGTCTTCTTGAGCGCGGCGGGATCAACCTTGATCTTCTTGGCGAGTTCTTCGATCGTGTCGGCCGTCCAGGCGTCGCCCGTTTCGAGGCCCTTCTTCAAGCCGGCAACGTGGCCCGGATTGAGCGCGGCGTAGCCGTCGGCGTCAATGATCGAGAAGCCCGTCTGATCGGGCAGCGACAGAATCGCTTCGCGGATCACGTCGCGGCGGCTGTCTTCAGCCACGAAGCGCTGACCCTTGCGGTCGACCATGACGAGGTGTTCGACGTGCATGTGAAGAACGATGCGCTGCTTGCGTCCCGGAGGGCAGCCGGGGTTGCACTGGATGTGGTCCATGCCGATCACGTCCGCACCGATGTCTTCCATCAGCGGGATGAGGTCGCCCGTCGCGCCGACGTGGTTCGTCGTGGTCAGGTTCAGCATGCGCGGGTCGTACTTGGCGCGCATCTTCGGATTCGCGCCGAAACCGCCGGCGCAGACAACTACGATGTCGGCCTTCCAGTACTTCTTCGCCGTCTTGGAGTCTTCGAATTCGACGCCGAGGACGCGGCCGGGAAGCGGCTGTTCACGGATGAGGCCCGTGACGCGGGAGTTGGTGAAGATCTTGATGCCGAGCTTGTCGCACTGGGCCTTGAGAACCTTGATGTAGTCGGAACCGAGCGAATGCACAGCGTCGTGAGAGCGCGGATAGAGAGCGCCGTAGACCTGATAGACCTCGGGCTTGAAGGCGACGCCCATTTCTTCGAGCCAATTGAGCGCGGCTTCGGAGTTTTCGGTCATCTTGTGAACCAACGCGGGGTTGGCGCGGAAGTCGCCGCCCTTCAAAGTCTGTTCTGCATGGAGTTCGGGGCTGTCCTTGGTGCCCTGCTTGGGCTGACGCTTGTGGTCGGTCGTGTTGAAGGCGCCGCCCGAAATGGCGGTGTTGCCGCCGATGTAGGACATCTTTTCGAGAACCACGATGTCCTTCACGCCGTTCTGCGCGGCGGAAACGGCTACGGCAAGGCCGGCGCCGCCCGAACCGACGATCACGACCTTGTGCGTTTCATCCCACTTCTGCGGAAGCTTGCACGGATTTTCAATCTTCGCGGCCGCGACGCCCGAGAACGTAACGGCGGAACCGGCAAGCGCCGTACCCAACAAATGTCGACGAGAAAGACCTGACATGTTCATCTCCTTTTATCAGGTGGTTTGCATAGTGTCATTCTCGAATTTGCGTTCGGGAAACGGCACCCCAATAGAGGGGCTTTCCATTCGGCGTCGGCCGTCATAAAATAAAAAATTCGCCTTTTCCCAAGGAGCCGTCATGTCCCATTGCTTCACGGCGGTCTTTGAGCCGTGCCTCATCAACGGAAAAACCGAACTTCTGCGGCACAACACGAGACTGTGGTTCAAGCGGCCCGAGAGTCCCTCCTTTGAGGGTACGTGCGTCGGGGCGGTGGTGGGTCTCAACCCCGGAAGCGCCAAGGGAGACGCCGAGATCGGCAGAGAAACCTTAGGGAACTGCGATCCCACGATGGATCGCATCCTCACTACCTTCGAGATTGCCTTCAAATTGAAAGGTCTCCCTGTGCCCGAAGGCGCCTTGATCATAGTTGCGATAATCGATCGTGTACGACGTTGAAGCATGACCGCTCGTGGCCGTGACGATTGCGGTACCGGCATAGGGCGTTACGCCCGTAACCACCACGCTCGTTGTGCATCCTCTGCCGCCACACTTTTCGAATGTCGTCTCTGAAGCCGAAAGTGTCGCGTTTTCTGCCTGCCACGACACCTTTGCGCCTCTCTGGCCTCCTGTGAGCGTCAGCGTCACGGTCTGCGCACCCGAGAGCGCGTCGTAGGGCATGCTGGTCTTGGTGCTCGACAGTCGAAGCCTGGTTGCGCCGCCAGCTCCCCCATCAATGCCACCATCCTCATGAACAACTGTCAAAACCTTGGTGAGGGTTTCCTTGCTGGCAACGATTTGCACCGCCAAAGTCGTTTTTGACGTACTGGTGTTCTCTTCACTTTCACGAATAAAGCAGGTAGCCGTACCCGAGTCATCCGCCTTCGTCTTGAGTAAAAGACGAGCGTTGGCATCCCCCTTTGAGCCCGAAAGGCGAAGACCGGCATGCTCGGGAAGCGTCCACTCAACCTCTGCATCAGGCTGAAGTCCAGTCACCACAGCCTTTGCGATGCTCGATGAACGAATCACTTCCGGTTCGACAGTGAGCTCGCGCTTCGTCTGAGGAGCCTTCACACGAACAACATCGGTAAAACGCTCGCCGTCGACTTTGGCAGTCACCTTCACCACGTATTCGCCCATGGCGTTCGGATAAGGTCGGAACAAAGCCTGAGCTCGACCGTTGGAATCCGTTTTTCCTGAGAGGTTCGTCAAGCGCCCAGCCCCCTCTAAATCCCATTCAACGGGCACGCCCGCAACCGCATGCTCCCCTGTCGAGAGAATGAACTTTGATTCTCCGTTCTCTGAAATCTCCTTCGGAGATGCGCTGAGCGCCCATGTCACCGACGTTATGACGATGGGAAGAACAACGGACGACTGCCCCACCGATACCTTGACGGAGGACTGGGCCTTGCATGAACTTAGTACAGAGAAGTAGGCAAGGCCGTGCTCATTTGTTGAATAGGCATTTTCTGGCTGATCAAGAGATACGCATCTTGAGCCCGGTTCAATGAGGACGGGCGCCGACGAAACGGGCTCTTCAAAGCCGTCAGTGACGCGAACGCAGAACTCATTTGGTCCTGAGGCGTCACAAGAAACGATGCGATAGTGCCCAGGCTTTGAACGGTAAGCCAAAGGCATGGTGTAATTGCGATCCACAAAACTGAATCGGAAGGCATCAGCATTGAAGTTCGACCTTTCTTCATAAGGTTTGAACGCCTGCGCCCAGTCTGCGCTTATGGGCACATTCATCGCCACACCGATGCGTGTGGACTTTTCGTTGACCGAATCCCATTGTTGACTTGCGGAAAAGAGGAGTGCGGGAACAGGACGGTATTCAAGTCCGATCTGATAGGCGCTGGGATTCTTTCCAATACTGTCGGAGGCTCCGAGAGCGGCAACGTGATCGCCTCGCCATTGTTCGTAGCTGCCCATCAAAGTCAAATGCTCGACATAGGGCACCTTGTATCGAGCTCGCACGTCCCATCCGTCCGCCGCTCGTTCTTCAACGTAATCGCTTGCAAAATCTTCGGAGGAGCGCCAACCGGAAACGTGCTGATAGACGTTCGCGCTCAACATCAGATCCGCGTCTGCCAGTTCGCCGCCAAGGGAGACGCGGCGATGATTGCGCGTCAAATCCTGATCGAAGACAAGATTTGCGCCCAGCAGCAGATCCGAAGCGACGAACGGCATCCATCGTGCTCCGAAGCCAACATGCCCGATCACCCGTGACTGGTTGTCATCGGAACTCTCACGCACTACGCCCTGCTGAGAGAAAACAGTGACGGTTTCGGTGTTGACAATCGGGGTAAACGCGCGGACTGCCCCCCTACTCTTTCCTTGAGGGCGCCTTCAAGGCCAACCTCCACGTGCCCATTCTCGACAAGACCGCTCAGTTCGCGGCTTGCCTTTTCGTTGAAGGCATTCGTCGCCCTTTGCATGGCATTGTTCTTCATAACGTCGGTTCGACTTTCATCAGAGCGTGCTTTAGCCAATGTTTGCCACATGCTGGCCGCCTCATTCATTACGTCGGAGTTTGCCTGGCTCCTTGATGTTTTTGACTTTTTCCCCTCTAAATCAGAAGCATCAACCGACAGTCGTCCCTGCTCGGATATGGGCAACTCAGTGATTGACGAGGGCGACGTCGGCTGCTGTTGAGAGAGACATCCGCTGAGAACGGATCCGAGGACTGCTGAGCAACATACCGCGACTTTAATTCTTCTATGAGGCATGGACGATTCCAACTTTTCGACCGCTAGGTCCGGCGTAGACCGAAAGACGTATGACAAACTGTTATTTTCAATGTGGCTTTTCTGCATCCCGCCAATATTTCGAAGCTTGCCGTCGCCCAACGCCTTTTGCACATGTGCAAAATCTGGCTCTTCCTTACTGGCAGTGGAGAATCGGATAAATTATTTTTCGACAGCCAATGTCATTTTCCTCACGTACACCCAACGAAAAAAGGCCGCATCACATCTTCGTGAGCGGCCTTTTGTTTTTCAAAATAATTTAGTGGTAGTCACAGACATCGACAATTTCAAGACAAGTCGGATGAACCTTGAAGCACAACCGCCAGTTGGCGGTTACGTGCAAGGCCATCATGTCGGCCTCGATGTGCCGATTCTTCTGCAGTCGATGACAGTTGCCAATGGCACTGACTGAACGAATGTCCTGCGCCTCACGAAGCTGCGCGAGCCGCATCTTGAGCTGGGAACATATCCCAAACCGTTGACTGCGTTCACGAACGAACGTCCTGATCTTTCGATTACGATACTTCAGATGCATACTGTCTCCCGCAGAAATGTCCCGTGGGATGGATGTTGCAGCCGCATTTTGCGACGGAAGAATTCCCCTCCTTTTTCCGCGAGCATTTGACGCAGATCGCTTTGCCAGAAGGGATACGGCGAAATACCCATCCCTTGGTGAGGATCTACGGCCTGCGCATACGCATGATGCAGATCAGCCACCGTCACGCTCGAAGCGGAGGTCACAAGCCGCCAAACGAATGAGTCTCTTCTCGATGGCGGACAACGCAGATGATGCACCCATGCGTTGAGACAATGATGGGTCTCTTCGGCGGACCGAATCTCCTCAATGAGGGTCATTTCAATCCAGTCCCAGGCATGCTCCTCGTTGAGAAGCGACGCCGCGCGCGCACAGAAATGCACGAGCGTATCGGGATGCAGATGCAGGTTAATGGGAATCGCCCGACCATTGGCCGAGCTAATCCTGACAACGTCCAGGCTGACGAAGCATCGTTCGAAGTCAATGTTGAGAAAGCCGACCGTGCATATCTCGTTGATGAGCTGCACGTTTCGGGAATAAGTCCATTGCGCCATGGAGCCTCCAAAAAAAGAAAAGGGAGACACCACGAACCCGAGAGGGAATGATGTCCCCCTGCGGGTTGAAAAAAAGAAGTCTAGAACCAGCTCATGGCAGGTTTGTAGCCCTCGACGAAAGAAGCCAAAGCATTGAGCTTGACGCTCGATGTCGCGGACTGGGCAAGATGGATTTCCCTGCCTTCGGGTTCTCGCTCCGTATCGCTTTCGTCAAAGCAACTCATCCAAAAGAACAATGCGTTCTGTTCGGCGAGTCTTCCGGCCAATTGCGTATCGGCCATGGTTGGCGAATGAAGCTTCGACCATTCGGCAAAAGTCCTGAGAACCAACGCTCCCCACCACGATTTGAACATGGCGGCAAGCATGATTCTCAGATCTTCGATTTCCATCCCCCTGCGCGAGCTGACCACCATCTTGTCGTCGTCCATATCGGTCGAGACAGAAGCTGTTCGCACGGCACGGAGTTGATGGCAGAAGCCGCCCAGCACGTCGAGATTCGTCGGATCCTTGCAAAACCGCTCCTTGAGATGGTTCGCGAAGCGTTGAGATTCGCCGCTTTCCAGTTGCAATTCTCGAATGCAGGTGTCAATGTGCCGTTCAAGATGGACTTGGAAACGGTCGTTTTGGATGATGTGAAACATGAGGATGTCCCTTTAAGTTGAATGCCCCGGATGGACATCCTCACCCCAGCGGGACTAAGAATGTCCCGCAGGGGCAAAATTGAAAAAACGAACTACGGTTTTCAAAACCAAACAACTGTCGGCTTGAAGCCGTCCACAAAGAACTGCAGAGGCTTTGGCACACCAGAGCAGAGGCTTTGGTCGGATTCGGAACGAACACCGTTTTAAGCGATGCAAGCGAGCGCATTCTCGTCGAGCGAAGCAAGAAAGGAATTCCATTCCTTCTTTGAGATCACGCTCTTGGCGAAAAATGCGAAGTACCCATTTCCGTCGTTGGCGTCTGTCATGAGCGACCTGTCGAGCATGTACTTCAGCATCAGGCGTCGGAACATGAAGGGATTCGCGTTGCTCGCATGGCGTTCCAACATCATGGTCATGAGGTTGTTCCATGAGTCGTTCAGGTTGCGGTAGGGTCGTCCCAAGCGCCCTTTCGGGTTGCGGATGACGAGCACCAGGCCGGTGTTGGGCGTAGCGTCCTCACCTTGGAAGACGATCAGTCCCTTTTTGCGAATCCGCTCGATGTCGGCTTCAACGTAGAGCTGATAGTCCTCCCCTTTGGGCGCGGCACGTACTTCGCACCGCCTCATAAGCGAATCCCAGAAACCATGGAAGTTGATGTTGTCCAGAATGTCGTTTTGCGCACGCGTAAGCCGACAGTCCGGATGAATGGCATTCCAGTCATTCCTGATGCACACGAGCGCATCAAGCCAGACATGTTGGAATTCCTGAGAGAGCAAATCACGGAATTCGGTGATTTGAGTCTGACGGTCCTTGCCGGCGTCCAGATCCGTGAGGATCAGGCAGTCGTTGGTCGCATCGAAATACTTGTCCTTCGCATTAAGCTTTCGCAAGTTGTCCCAGAAGTCGAGAACGATGAGATCGGCAGCTTCCGGCGTCGGGCAAAAACGACCGACAGCGAATGACATGAAGGAACTTTCGAGTCCAAGAGCCCCCAAAAAGCATTCGTAAGCTTGGAGGTAGTCGATTAATCGTTCACCGAAGGTGAACATTGGAATTTTGCAGAACATAAGGTTCCCCTTGAAGTTAATAAAACCCCAAGGAGACACCGGACCCCGCACGGGACTGAGTGTCCCGATGGGGCAGTTAAAAAACGAACTTAAGGGCGTTCGCGGCCAGATGACGCCGACTAGCGGCGGTGAGTCAATGCTTGCGGTCAACTGTTGAAGCTGAGGCCGGCGAACCCGTCCTTGCCCTTGGTGAGGAGCACGTCATTCCAGTCGATGCCTTTGGCACTTTCGGGAATCGGATCCTCGGGCGTGAAGACGAACACGTCTCGACCCAGCGCTACCATGCGCCGCCGAAGTTCTTCGGCAGCCTTCTCTCCGACATGAGTCGCATCCTTATCCGCCATGATGAGCAGATAGCGAACGTTGTCGGGAATGATCAGGCTTTTCATCCCGCCCGCCGAGATCGTCGCCCAGCATGGAATCCGCATGGCCGTAGAGACGGACAATGCAGTTTCAATGCCTTCGGCAACGGCCAGCAAGCCACCGGGCTCCGCCAACCGAATGGCAGCGTGGCGAATCGTCCGGGTGCTCGGAAGCGCCATGAGACGCTTTTGCGTTGCCACAGGGGCCTTCGCTCCCTCTTCGGTGAGATACGTCACATGAAGCGTGACGATCTTGCCTTGAGGATTGCGAACGGCTGCCACCATGGCCGGATACGACTTGTCGCCTTCGAGCGTACGCATCGCATCGACGGCCCGAATCGAGTCGTCATGCGCGAGGCGCTTTGCCGAAAGGGTGATGCCGCGTCCCCACCTGAGATAGGCGAGTACGGCACGGGTTCCCTTCGTATCCTCCGTCAAGAGCGAGGCTTCAGACCAGATATTGGCAATAGCCTGCGCCTTGACCTTGTCGGCCTTCGCGACTCCGGACTCACGCGCCTTGCGCTCCTCAGGACTTTCGATCCTGCGAACCGACCAGACGGCGGCCTTGTAGGTACGTCCATTCTTGCCGACTCCCTCTCGGAAACCGATCTTGATGAACTCCACCCACTCGCCGGAGCGAACCTTGGCAAGCTCAATGGCGCGATCAAGCGTATGGCTCCAAAGAACCTCGGTCTTGTCGCCGTTGTTGAGCCGAGCGTAAAAGCACATTGCATGCCCCTTGACGAACTCATAAGGCGCTTGCCCGAAGTCAATCAATTGGCCCTGCACACGGCGCTGCTTTTCCTTGGAGAACAGCTGCACGGGACGGCTTTCTTCCTTTTGGATGCCAAGCACGTCCGCCACCTTCTCGACTGTGGTTGGGAAATCCCAATCATTGAGCCACTGAAGGGTGGCGAACCCGTCGGAGCGCGATCCGCAAGTGTTGCAGATGCAACCACCCGATTCGAGCCAATCGGGGTACAGACGAAAGCCGTCCGTACCACCGTGCTTTGGACAGGAGACGTGATGCTTCCTGCCTGCGCGCATGGCCGCCTTGAGAGAAGGTGCCAACACGCTGAATACAACATCCCAACGACCTCGGGCTGCTGCTTTGATTTGACCGGCAGTAAACGACATAACGCCTCCTTGATGAAAAACTGGAAAAATGAAAAATGCTCAAAGCGGAACCGGGCTTGAAAGCCCGGCCCGCCTTGAACTCAATGGAAGACGGCGTCGCTCATAAGGTCGAGAATGAGCTTTGCAAGCTCATCATCGTCCATCGTTGAACGGGCCGAAACTTCACGATCAAAAAAGCCGGGAAGCCCTATTGCGTCAATGAAAAGCGCACGGCTTTCAATGCCGGTGTTCTTCATGAGCTCGATCAGCCTTTTTGCGCTCCAGACGTCTCCGTCCGTCACGAACATCAGGATGCGGCGGTTAACGTCGCGAACCTGAAGAAGCTGATGCTGGGCCGCCATAATGGCGTCCTGGCTCGGCGTACCGCCGATGGGGTTGTACATAGTCAGGTTTTCAAGACCCGACTTGATCGAACGCTCGCCGTGCTTGACCAGCGTCTGCACGCTGCGAGACTCCTTGCCGCCAACCGACCACGCATTGTTGAAGACGCTCACGCCTACGTTGACGCCCTTGATCGAAGCACAGGCCTTCGCAAATGCGTAGGCCGCCTTCTTGGCACCAAGGGACGAGTTGCCATCCATCGAACCGCTCATGTCGATCATGATGTGAACGGCAGTGTTGACGTCACGATGCTCGCCCTCTCGGGTGAACACCTTGGTGTTGCCCGTCACGAAGGACGCCAGGCGCGTGGCCGAAAGACGATTGCCGCGATCCGTGTGAAAACGGTGATTGCGGGCAAGGCTTTCAACCTTTGTGCGAAGCGACCTTTCCAGACGGCGGGAGATTTTCTCCCCTGCGTCCTTGACGGCCTTGGCGTTTTCGGGCTTGTCGCAGAGACATTTTTCAAGAACCGGCTTCATGAGCCCGTCCATGAATCTCGTCGGCGCGACATTCGTCTGAAGACGATTGGGATTGCCGGGTTTTTGCGCTTCTTCGGACAAGTCCGACGCAAGCGCCTTGCTGGCATCCGCCCCCTTCATGGCGTCATTGATAGCCTCCTCCGTGGCGTCTAGCACCGACTGAATCGCACGAACGTTTTCCTTCGTGGCTTCGCCGGAGGCGTCAGCCTGCGACTGAGCCTTGGCCTTGCAGCCTTTGGTCTTCTGCTTGTCCGACTGCCCCTTGTCTGACGACGAGGAGGCAGAGCCGGCTTCAGAAGCGTCGCGCTCGGAAGATTCACCCGCTTCAGAGCCTTCGGCGTTCTGAGCGTCGTCCGAAGACGAGCCCGAACCACCCTGACCGCTTGGATTGCCCTCTTCGTTCTTTCCGGACGCATCCTGCTGATCGGGTTGATCGTTGGGATTGTCTTGGCAGAACTGCTTCATCAGAGCGATGAGGCGGTCGGCAATCTTGCCCTGCGCCCTCGTCGAGTCGGCGGTGAGGCTGTCGTTGAGAACGGCAGTGAAGTCACGGGTGAAGGCTTCGCCAAAGCGCGACTTGACGTCGGCCTCGGTCTGCCGAAGCTGGTTGGCATAGAGTGCGGTAAGGCCGGAGGCATTGCAGCGCGTGAAGAAGTAGATGAAGGACATCAAAAGCGCCAACGGCTCCTTTGCGGCCTTCATGTCTTCAGCGCTACCCATGGCCTCAGGCTTCTTGAGAATGTGCGCGTCGAGCGTTTGAATCCAGTGGTAGCCACCGGCATACTCATCGCACATCTTCTTTTCAATGCGTCCGTCCTCAAGAATGTTGAGAAGCGCATGGTGAAGGCCCGCATTGTGACCCTGCTTCGACTTCACGTTGAACGTCGTGTGACGCACGTGACCGCTTTCGTGCAGCAGATAGCCATAGACCACCGTCGGATCAATGTCCGTCTTGGTGAGGGCGGGAAGGACGATGCGTTTGCCGTTGGTATAGGCTTCTTCGCCCTCAAGGGCGATTTGAACCCCGAACTTTTGGCAAAGCGTCGAAGCAATGATGGGAAGTGCGGTGCGGATCGTACGATTGGTAATCGTCATGGTGTTGCCTCAAAGAAAAAAGGGACACCATGCCTTGCGGGACATGATGTCCCGAAGGAACGATAAGAAGAAGAAAAGAGACTTGACTCCTCACCAAGGGTGAGGGGCGGCCCCAAGTTAAGAGCGCTCCTTGCGAAGCCGGTAAGTCGTTATGGCGTCGAAGTCCTCCTCCCGATACTTGATGTCTGGAAATTCCGCCATGGCCACAGCCAAAGCTTCCTCTCGATCCAAGAAACCGGGAAAGCAGAAATGGCCGGCATCCGTTTCGGCGCGGGTCTCATAGACCCAGCCGTTGAGGTTGGCCGTCACGCGTTCGTTGAACGCTTCGCAAAGCTTTTGATGGACAAAGCGCTTTGCGTAGGTTTTGCGAGGCATCGCTTCGAGCCATGCGTCATGCGGCACGACAATGATTCCGCAGAATCCGGAGTCAAAGCCGCGGGCGGGACGCCCAAGGCAAAGCTTGAACCAATCGCTGCTATGCGAGCCGAATTCAATGAAGAAGACGTGCTCACCGGTTTTGATGGCTTCAAGCTGCGCTGCGCGAAGGACGTTTTCATCGGCCTCAACGTCGACGCCGAAGATGTCGGCAACGGCATGGTTGCAGGTAAGCACCCGAAGGCCGAAAGCCTTTGCCGTTTCCTCGACCGTGTCGTCGCGGTGATCCTGGTAGTCAACGACGATGCGTTGACTATGGTCGGCGTCGTAGCGAATGAAGTTGATGTCGAACATAGCGTTCTCCTTTGAAAAAAAGGGGAACGCCTGCCCCTTGGGGAAGATGTTCCCCATGGGGTGATATTACGCGTCTCTACAAATAGGATGTCTCCAAGAAGAGAGCCCATAGCTCTTGCTAGAGAGATTTTGGAAACCTATTTGTTGAGATTACTAATAAGTTAAACGAGTAGCAGCTTGTGCCCTCGGTACAGACGTTCGGCCTCCTCAATCGCCTCTACGAGACGTTTGAAGGGGCCGACGACATCGAGCGACCTCCACGAAATCGAATCCGGGGCTTTGACCTGAGACTCAACTTCGAAACCGAAATCACCTTCGTCGACCGTTTGCACCGTGATGGCCCAAAGCGTTCCGTCGGATTGCGTTTGCACGCTTTCAGCAACGACTTCAGACATTTTGAGATACCTCCAAAAGAGAGAGGAGACACCTCGCCCGCACGGGGATTGATGTCCCCGTCGGGTTCATGATTGACGGATGCCGTCAAATGTCGACTTGCACCTCGATGATGGTGATGGTGTGCAGAATTTCGTACGAGTCATCGCCCGAACGACGCTCCACATCATCAACCTCCTCACCGACGCGAGCGTATTCGTACTCGTCGCTTTCGTTGAGATAAGCCTCAATTACGGCAACATCCGGTTCGTTGAAGTACCACTTGACGTAGTACAAAGTCACGAGGACCCAGCGTTGCCCTTTCCAGTCGAACTCGCGTTCGGATTCTGGATGTTCGAGCAGATTCCGTCCGTCAGGATCAGAGGACTGCTTGACGGCTTCGGCAGCCTGAGCCTTGAGCGCCTTCCAGTTAGAAATAGGAAGCGCGAATTTGACATCGGAATAATATCCCATGATGTGCTCCTAAAAGAAAAAGAGGACATCATGCCCCTTCGGGGATTGATGTCCCCGTCAGGGTGGGTAGCCAATGTTTTGCTTAATGCCGGCGGCGCTTGTCTTCGCGATGGTAAATAACCGCTAGCGCACAAAACGCAAGAAGAGAAGAAACGATAGGAATGGCTGCGTAGAGAATGAGATTTCGCTCAGACGCCGTGGCGTCGTCGCTAAACAGTCGGAAAAGACCGAGAAGGACAAACCCCGTCTCAATGGCGATTGCAACCAAAAGCTCCTTTACTTTCTGATGCATGATTCCGTCCTTTGAAAGTCGGCAACGAAGCGACAAATGATGGCGCAAGCGAACAACGCGACAGCGACCAGAATCGCGGTCTCGTTGAGCTGATTGCCTGCGCCCTCGGTTTGTTGCTTGCTTCCATCCAATATTAACCCAACCCCGATGCCCGAAGCCATCATGATGGCGGCTTCGGCAGTCGTTGTCAGGAACAACCGCATCACTCTCGTGAAGCGATGTCCTCCTGATGGGACTGGACTTAATGCTTGCAACCTTCCGGACTGCCTTGATTTTTTGCGAACCATGGCGTGCCTCCAAAAATAATGGGACCCGCATATTCCCCTCCGGGGATGCGAATCCCCGTTGGGAAAAATGGCATCTACCACTCGTTTGAGCGGCACCGTTGCCAAACTTTCACGGCACTCGGAAGAACGGTTGATCCAATTCATCCATTGCGCCGTAGCCTGCAGCGTCGATGGCATCGACAGCTGTTCTTGCCTTCTGCCAGAACTCTTCGACAATCCTCTTGGCAACCGGATGGCTGTCAAGTTGATCGAGCAGAGTTTCAGCGAAATGGCAATCCCAGATCAGTCGATCCCAGAGAGCGTGACTCACGTCGACGGGCGGCAGGCGGTTGCGAAACTGTTTGAGAAAAACAGGATCACGCTTGCCATACTCGTCTTGAGCCAGAGGCGTAAGACGACGCAGATCGTCGAACAGCATCGGTTTGACTTCCGCTTCGGAAGACTGGACAAATCTGTCCAGATCTTCAAAGAAGAGCGCACAGACGCGCTCGAACTCACGAAAGAGTTCTTCGTTCATAGAAATTCGGCGCGGAAACCTCTGTCTTCAGACAGGGGAGGAAGCGCCGTCCTCCTTTCTAAGTTCGGTTAAATAGGTGCTTCTCTTTTCGAGAAGCGTGAGCTTCCTCCAGCTGATACTAGGGGAAAGCTTTACGCCGTCCAGCCTCCGTACATCGAAGTAGCCGGACGATCTTCGCCCGAAGATGAAGCCGATTTGCACAAGACATCTCACCTTGTCAAAGAGCCTGAAGCCATGGACGAGATAAGGTGACTGGTTGAGCTTGCGGTATCCGATCTTCGTACCGTCCTCAAGTCTCTTCGAGAGCACCGTGAACTTATGTATCTGACGGTTGTGCTTGCGCATCTGCCGCTGATGGAGGTAGACGCCTCGTCGAACGGCCTTGAGGTTTCCCGCGATGCAGTAGGCATCGACGCAATGCGTCTTGGGGAGTCCATGGGTGATGCGCGTGTGCTTCGTTAGATAGCCGTAGGTGTTCTCCACAGGCAAGCCGGGATGCGCCTTGCGAACGCGATCGAGCAATGTCCAACGCATGATGCCCATGAAGGCTTCCGCCCTGAACGATTGACCGCGCTTGACCTTCAACTTGATCTTCCCTGCGTGATAGGCCTTGTGGCAGGTCTCGCAGAGCGTTATCAGGTTGTTGGGCGCATCCCCGCCGGTTTGACGGCTTTCGAGGTGGTGCACGTTGAGGATCTTGTCCTTCGAACGACCGTGACAGTGTTGGCAAACGTGACCGTCCCTAAAGAGAACGTATTCACGCACGTTCCAAAAGCCGAGCTGATCGCCCTGCTGATAGTCCGTGCCTTCAACAGACGGATCCTTGATCTTCTGAATGTCGAACGATGCCGTCTCAATCACGATCTTGGTGACGGGAAGCAGTCTGCAGACCGCATCGATGCGCGACATGTGCGCCTGAATGCGGTTTTCAACGGACGGTGCAAGCCATCCCTTGTGTTTCGATCGGACACGGTTCAAAAAGCGCGGCGCACGGTAGCGCGTCT
>OGUD01000390.1_pt1 | contig 38986 bp, 18 predicted proteins | sample 1573671 | NCBI WGS metagenome assembly OGUD01 (sample SAMEA2582065, study PRJEB24529) | metagenome | biome: Human gut stool | place: China | collected 2011 | reverse complement strand
TTGAGTAGTGCGCCCTGTAAGGGCAACACCTTAATAATTAGGCTTTTGCCCTTACAGGGCGTGGATTTAGTGTGGGGCATGTTTACCCAGGGCGCTGCCCTGGGCTATGTGATAGTTGGGCTTTCAGCCCGCATTAATTGAGTTATGACACACCCTCTTATTATTTCTTTGCTATATATCGCAGCGCATACACGAGCACGAATGCGAAGCCTGCGAGCGGTATGAAGAACGGCAGCGTGAAGTTGTCGGTAGAGTCGGCGATGATGCCCATCAAGAGAAATCCGCAACCGCCTACCGGTGTCATCATCAGTATCGACGAAGCACTCTTGGTGAGTCCGCCGAGTCCGCGCAAGGTCATGGCGAAGATTGTGGGGAACATGATAGCCTCGAAGAAGTAGTTGGCGATGAGTGCCAACACCGATATGTCGCGACCGAGGTCGAGCAGCAGAATGGTTATGCACACCACGGTGCCGAGAGCGCATACGGCGAGATACTTCTCGGCAGCGATGTTGCTCATCACAGCCGCGCCGATGAAGCGTGCCAGCATGAATACGCCCAAGCCGATGGTGAGGATAGTAGAGCCTGTGGCTGCCTTCATCCAGTTTTGGCCCGTCACGAAGTTGATGAAGTAGGAGTTGATGGATATCTCTGCCACCTCGTAGGCAAGCAGTGCGAGCAATCCGAATACGAACCAGCGGTTGCGGAAGAGCATCTTCAGGTTGTGCGCACCCTGCTTGGTGTCGCCGTCGTTCTCGTGCACTATCTCAGGCAGTTGTACGCGTGCGAAGACCACGGCTATGAGCAGCACGAACGCGCCCATGATGGTGTAAGGTATCACGGCATCGCCGCCTGCGCTGCCGTCGGCACCCTGAAAGAGGAAGCTGCCTACGACGAGTGTGGCGAACATGGAGCCTACGCCGTTGAACGACTGCGAGAAGTTGAGTCGTGATGTGGCTGTCTCCTTGGGTCCAAGCTCTGTAACATATGGGTTGGCGGAAGTCTCAAGGAACACCAGTCCGCAACCGATGATGAACAGTGCCACAAGATAGGCGTAGAACGTGCCCAACATCGAGCAGGGGATGAATGCCAATGAGCCCAATCCGAACAGGAGGAGTCCGCTTACCACGCCACGGCGGTAGCCTTGGCGGTTAATGAACAGTCCGGCGGGGATAGCCATGAGGAAGTAACCCAGATAGGTGGTCACCTGTATGAGAGCCGACTGTGTGATACTGATGTCGAGCGCATTCTGGAAATGCTTGTTGAGCACGTCGAGAATAGCGCGTGCGAAACCCCACATGAAGAAGAGTGAGGTGATGAGGATGAACGGCACAGCATACTGCTTGCTGCTCAAAGATGCTTGATTTTGTTTCATGCGTGCAAAGGTAAGGAAACTTTTAAATAAATAACGATGCGTCTCGACAAAAAAATCTGCAAGCAGTTTTTTTATGTGCAAGACTTTCAGTAACTTTGCACCTAATTATAAATATTGTACCCTATGAGCGTGATAAAAATAAAGGACAAGACCTTCAAGGTATCAATCCCTGAAGCAGAGATTCTTAAGAAAGTAAAGGTAGTAGCCGATCGTATCAACAAGGATATGGCAGACAAGAACCCGTTGTTGCTCGCCATGCTCAACGGCTCGTTCGTGTTCGCTGCCGACCTCATGCGTATGATTAATGTGCCGTGCGAGATATCGTTCGTCAAGATGTCGTCATACGAGGGCACTGCGTCTACAGGCAATGTGAAGCAGCTCATCGGCTTGAGCGAGGAGATAAAGGGCAGAACGGTAATCATCGTTGAGGACATCATCGAGTCGGGACTCACCATGCAGACTCTGCTCAATCAGCTGAAAGAGAAAGAGCCGGAGTCGGTACATATTTGCACACTGCTGCTGAAACCGGAGTGCTTGAAGGTGCCGCTCGATATAGAGTATGTAGCCATTGAGATACCTAACGACTTCATCCTCGGCTACGGACTCGACTACGACCAGCAGGGACGCAACCTGCGTGATATCTATACAGTGGTGGAGTAGGAGTAAACAATAACATTATATAATAAAGAATTCAGATGAAAAACATCGTAATTTTCGGTGCTCCTGGTTCAGGCAAGGGCACTCAGAGCGACCTGATGATTGAGAAGTATTGCTTCAACCATATCTCTACAGGCGACGTTCTCCGTAGCGAGATTAAGAACGGAACAGAACTTGGCAAGACAGCCAAGGGCTTCATTGACAACGGACAGCTCATCCCAGACGAGTTGATGATCAACATCCTCGCAAGTGTGTATGACAGCTTCGGCAAGGAGCACAAGGGCGTAATCTTCGACGGCTTCCCACGTACTATTCCGCAGGCTGAGGCCCTGAAGAAGATGCTCGCAGAGCGCGGACACAAGGTGGCTGCCATGATTGAGCTCGACGTGCCGGAGGACGAGCTGATGACTCGTCTCGTGAAGCGCGGTCAGGAGAGCGGTCGCTCTGACGACAACGCTGAGACTATCAAGAAGCGCCTCGACGTTTATCACAACCAGACCGCTCCGCTCATCGAGTGGTACAAGGCTGAAGGCATTCACCACCACATCAACGGACTCGGCGAGTTGCCACGCATTTTCGGTGATATCTGCAGCGTGATTGACGCGCTCTAAATTCTCAACTCTCAATTATAAAAAAAGTCCTCGAAAGTTGCAACCAACTTTCGAGGACTTTTTTATTCGTTGCTTTCGATGAACACAGTATTGTCCATTTCGTCGAGCGACTTCTTCTTCTTGTTCTCCTTCGCTCCGGCTTTCAGCAGACTCTTTGCAGCTGTGATGATGCTTCTGCCGCTTTCCGCTGTCGACACCTTCAGTTTCGTCATCTTCTCCATTGTGTTGTTCATGCTCGTTTCCACGTCGATGAAGCGCATACCGAAGTCCTGCACGCGCTCTACGACGACGTTCGCTGCGTCCATCATCGCCTGCTGATTGCTCAGCTGGCGCACCTGTGTCCACATCATCTCTAATACACGCAGGTTCATGTACATGGTCTGCGGACCGAGAATCATCACGCCCTCGTCGTAAGCCTCGCGCCAGAGCGTGCTGTCGTTGAGCAGCGCAAGGTTCAATGCGCCCTCTATAGGCACGTACATGATGGCGAAGTTGAGGCGGTTGTAGCCGTCGGGCAGATATTTCGTGTACTCCTTGCGTGCCAGTCGCTTCACCTGCGCACGCACGCTTGCCACGTGTGCTTTCAGATACTCCGACTTCTCGGGCGTGCCGTCCTCGGCGTTCATGTATCGCTCGTAGTCGGTGAGCGACATCTTCGAGTCGACCACCACGTGGCGGTTGTTCGGGAAGTGGAGGATGAAGTCGGGCACGAGTCCACGACCGTCGTCGCCCTTTGCCTGCTTGCCCGCCTTGTCGCGCAGCGTTTCCTGCGTGTCAAACTGCTCGCCCTCCTTCAGTTCGAGGTCTTCAAGCAGCTGCTTCAGCTTCAGCTCGCCGAAGTTGCCCTGCACCTTCACCTCACCCGTTAGCGCACGTGTCAGTCGGTCGGCAGTCTCGCCTAAGGCTGCGCTCTTCTCCATGTTCACCTTTATCGTGGCATCAAGGCGTGTGAGTGCTTCGCTCTGCTGCTCCTTCGACTTGTCGAAAGCCTCCTTCATACTCTTCAGACTCTGTGTCAGCGGATCGATTATCTTCGACACCTGCTCCTTGTTGCGTTCGCCCAGCTCCTCCTGACGTCGCTTCAGAATTTCCTCCGATGTGGTCTGCATCTGCTCGCGGATGAGCTTCATCTGGCTCTGCATCTGCTCGCGGTTCATCTCGCGGAGTGCTTCTATCTGCTTCTCCTGCGCCTCCTTTGCTTGCTGCAGCTGCGCCTCCTGCGTCTCCTTTACCTGTTTGAGCTGCGCCTCGTGCGCCTCTTTCAGTTCGGCAATTTGCTTGCTGTGCGCTTCTTTCAGCTCTTCTGTTTGCTGGTTGTGCACGTCTTTCAGCTCCGATATTCTCTTGCTGTAAGAGTACACTACTACGCCAATTATGATGGCTGCTACTATTGCTATTATTATGCTTTCTATCATTGTTAAAAGTGTTGTTTTTATTAATTGTCAAATATTCAACAGCCAATTGATAGCTGATACAATCTTTATTTGTTTGCTGTCAATCTCTACGTTTCGTGTCTGTGTGAATGCTATAAGCGTAAGGTTATCGCAATGCAATGCTTTTGAGGCTTTCACGAGCGAACTTGTCTCTCTATTGAATGTCTTATCGCTGTCTATCTCGTATGCCACCTGAATAAGCTCCACTGCTTTGTCCTGATTGCATACTACGAAGTCAACCTCTTTTGATCGTGGAGAGGCTTTATAGTAGTATATGTCGAGGAAGTCGTTGCTGCATCTGCGTAGTAGTTCTGTATATACCACGTTTTCCAATCGCCAACCGATGTTCTCGGCTGCAAACGAGTTCTCTCTGTTGTTCTGAAGTCCTGGGTCGACGATGTATGCTTTTGCGTTTCTTATCCTTTCCTTACTCTTGAACGAGTGTTTGCAGAGTAGTTGTATAAGGAATGCCTGTCGTAGGTAGTCGACATATTTTTTCACCGTCTGGTCTGTTGTTCCCAAAAGTACTGCAATGTTACCATAGTTTACTTCCTGGCAGGCGTTGTTTATCAGATGATTGGCTATCTTCCGTAGCACGTCCACATTGCGTATCTTGAAACGCTGCTGTATGTCTTTCGTCACAATAGCCTCCAGAAGACTCTGTACATATCCGCGTTTGTTGCGTATGTTCTGTAGTTCCGGAAAACCGCCATTCGTTATATACTCCATGAAGGCACGTTTCGTCTCAGCCTCCACTTTAGTAGTCAAGCCGTTTGTCTGTATATTATGGTATTCGCAGTATTCGCGGAACGAGAATGGGAAGAGGTGTATTTCGTTGTATCTGCCAGTGAGATGCGTCGCCAATTCGCCGCTCAAGAGTTTTGCGTTGCTACCCGTAACAACAACGTGCAGATTGGTGCGAAGTAGTCGGTTTACAAACAGATGCCAGCCGTCTACATCTTGTATTTCGTCGAGGAATATATATTTTATGTCAACACCATATATCTGATAGATGCACGAGAGTACCGTGTTCAAGTCCTCCACTTGCATATTAGCCAAGCGGTCGTCGTCGAAGTTGGCGTAGCCATACTTTACGTTGTGCTCCAACAGTATCTTGTGACAAAGCGTAGACTTTCCGCTTCGTCTTACTCCGATAACCACTTGGGCAAGTGGACTGTCAAACTCGAATAGCTGTTCTTCGCGGCGCTTCACCCACTTCTCGGGATGATAGCCTTCAACATATTCCTTTTGCTCAGCCAACACCTGTATTATAGTTTTCTCTTCTATCATATGTACAGCTTTTTATAATCGATTTATAGATTGTGCTGCAAATATACATAATTTAATTGATTTATAGCATTTTACGCTGTCTTTATTTCGGTAAAATGCATAAATTGGGTGTTTCTATTTCGGTAAAATGCATAAAATGGGTGTTTCTATTTCGGTAAAATGCACAAAATGAATGCTTTTACTTTGCTAAAATGCATAGTGTTTTCGGTTGTGTGGACTTGCTGTTGGGGGAAAAGAAAAGTCCGAAGTCCCAGTTCTATGGGGCTTCGGGCTGGTTGGTGAGGTGTTCTTGCTCTGGCAAGCGGCAAAAGCCGAGCGGAGATGTTGAGGTGTTGAGATGTTGAGGTGTTGAGGTGTTGAGATGTTGAGGTGTTGAGATGTTGAGGTGTTGAGGTGTTGAGGTGGTAAGACGGTGTTACAGGAAGGCGATAGTCAGACCTGCCATCACGATGCTCACCATCGACATGAGCTTGATGAGGATGTTTAGCGAAGGTCCTGAGGTGTCCTTGAACGGGTCGCCCACGGTGTCGCCCACGATAGTTGCTTTGTGGTTTTCGCTGCCCTTGCCTTCGAAGTGGCCTTCCTCAATCATCTTCTTCGCGTTGTCCCATGCTCCGCCCGAGTTGGACATGAACACGGCGAGGGTGAAGCCTGCTGCCAAGCCGCCTGTGAGCAGACCGAGCACGCCAGCCACGCCGAGCACCAAGCCTACGACGATAGGTATGATGATGGCAAGCAGCGACGGGATGAGCATCTCGCGCTGTGCGCTGCGTGTGCTTATCTCCACGCAACGGCCGTAGTCGGGTGTCGCTTTGCCTTCGAGTATGCCCTTTATCTCGCGGAACTGACGGCGCACTTCCTGCACCATCGACTCAGCAGCACGTCCTACTGCGCCCATCGTGAGACCGCAGAACAGGAAGGCAGCCATGGCTCCGAGGAATGCTCCTACGAGCACCTTCGGATTGATGAGGTTCACCTGGAAGAACTCGATGAAGTCGATAGTTGTGGCGTTGGTCGGGTCGAAGAGGTTGCCGGCTGCGTCAAAGTATTGCTTGCCGTTCTCCACGGCGCGTACCATGGCTATTTTTATCTCCTCAATGTAAGAGGCGAGGAGGGCTAAAGCCGTGAGTGCAGCCGAGCCGATGGCGAAGCCTTTGCCCGTAGCTGCGGTGGTGTTGCCTAAGGCGTCGAGCGCATCTGTGCGTTCGCGTATCTCCTTGCCCAGTCCGCTCATCTCCGCATTGCCGCCGGCGTTGTCGGCGATTGGTCCGTAGGCATCGGTGGCGAGAGTGATGCCGAGCGTAGACAACATGCCCACGGCAGCGATGCCGATGCCGTAAAGACCGGTGCTGATCGACTTCGCCGAGAGCGACATATCGAAGCCGTTGGCGCAGATGTAGCTGAGCATGATGGCTACGGAGATGGTCACGACGGGTATCATCGTCGATATCATGCCCGTTCCGATGCCTTTGATGATGACCGTTGCAGGACCAGTCTGCGAAGCCTCCGCAATCTTCTGCGTCGGTGCGTAGCTATGCGAGGTGTAGTATTCGGTGGCTTGACCGATGACCACGCCTGCCACTAAGCCGCTGATAACGGAGAACGAGAGTCCGAGCCAGTTCTCGATGCCGAGCAGATATAATATAATAAAGGTGGCAACGGCGATGAGTGCTGCGCTGACGTTGGTGCCGAGGCCGAGCGAGTGGAGCAGTTCCTTCATCGTTGCGCCCTCCTTGGTGCGCACGAGGAAGATGCCGATGAGCGAGAGGAAGATGCCGATAGCCGCAATCACCATTGGTGCGATGACGGCACGCAGCTGCATGTCTGCGTTCATGGCGAACGCCGTTGCGCCGAGGGCAGCCGTTGAGAGTATCGAGCCGCAGTAGCTCTCGTAGAGGTCGGCGCCCATGCCAGCCACGTCGCCCACGTTGTCGCCCACGTTGTCGGCGATGGTGGCAGGGTTGCGTGGATCGTCCTCGGGTATGTTCGCCTCTACCTTACCCACAAGGTCGGCTCCCACGTCGGCAGCCTTTGTGTATATGCCACCGCCAACGCGAGCGAAGAGAGCCTGCGTCGAAGCACCCATGCCGAAGGTGAGCATAGTGGTGGTGATGGTGACGAGGGCTGTAGCCTCTCCGTCGTAGAAGGCGTTGAGAGCGACGAACCAGATGGCGATGTCGAGCAGTCCGAGACCCACGACGACGAGTCCCATCACCGCACCGCTACGGAAGGCTATCTTCAAGCCCTTGTCGAGTCCGGTGCGTGCGCCGTTGGCAGTGCGTGCGGAAGCGTAGGTGGCGGTCTTCATGCCGAAGAAGCCTGCCAAGCCGGAGAACAGACCGCCGGTGAGGAAAGCGAACGGCACCCACGGGTTCTGCACCTTCAGCACGTAAGCCATGAACGAGAAGACGATGGCGAGCACTACGAACACCATTGTCACAACCTTATATTGCTGCTTGAGGTAAGCCATTGCGCCTTTGCGTACATGCTCGGCAATCTCTTTCATTCTGTCTGTTCCTTCGTCCTCCTTCATCATCGAACGGAAGAAGAACCATGCCATTCCCAATGCTACAACACTGGCTATCGGGATCAGCCAAAATACTGAGGGGATGTTGTTCATAACGTTTTATTTATTAGGTTGATAATAGATATTAGTGGTTGGTCGTTGCCGATAGATTTTGCAAATATATGAAATAAAACAACACGAAAAGGAAAAACGTAAAATTATTTGCGTAAAATATTTTGATACATATATATAAAAAGGCTACGGCACGAATGCCGTAGCCTCCTATGATTAGCATTAAGAGCTATTTGATTTGCAATAATCTTAGAGAATGAATTTGTAGACGTGTGTCTGCTTGCCTGCTTCTATGCGCAGCACGTACACGCCGGGCTTGAGTGTTGGGATGTTCTTGCTCTGGCAAGCGGCAAAAGCCGAGCGGAGACGGTGAGATGGTGAGGTGGTTATCAACTCGCCGCTCGCGGTGTATAGGCTTACGCTCTTGATGCCCTTGCCAGAGACGACAATCTGCGAGCCCTCACGCTTCACGCTTACAGGCGCAGCTGTTGAGGCAGCCGACCCGATGCCGGTGGGCACGTCGTGGGTGAGAGTGAGCACGTCGCCCTCGCGCTTGATGTATGTTGCTGGCGCGTCTGCCACCTTCAGCTCCATGTCTTCGCCGTTCTTCGCGCCCATCATCACCACCTTATATATATGTCCGTCCTCGAACGGCACACTGCCCTTGCGCAGCCAGTAGCTGTAGAGCGGAATGTCGAAGGCAGAAGACACTGTAACGTCGTCGTCGATGCCGTTGACAGCCACCGTCTCGCAGAGCTCCACATCCTCGCACATCATCTTCACGTGACCCTCATATGAGAGCTTCTCGTTGGTGCGCAGCAGAACGCCGATCTTGAACAGTGCGGTCTGCGACATATCGAGTACGCCCGACTCCACCTTCTGCTCCGAGTTGTCGCTGAAGAACACCTCAACCTTTGCCATGAGCGGCTTCTCCTCAGCCTTCACTACTTCGATGTAAGCTGCATCCTTGTCGTGTATGTTGTTGATAGGGTAGAAGTCGGTCTCCTCCTGGTCGCGTGTCGCCTCGAGCTTCACCTCGTAGCGTGCCGGGGCGAGGTCGGTGGGTATCGAGAGTTTAACGGGTATCTCCATCTCGGTGAAGCCCTCAATCTCCGTCAGCTGGTCGACACGTGTGTTCAGCACCACCTGCTTAGCCTCGTCAAGCAGCTGCACGCGCAGATAGCAGTCGCGTGGCACGCCGTTGAGGTTCTTAAGGTTGAAGTAGGCGTATATGCTTTCGCCCTGCTCAGCGTTGGCAGAAAGGCGTGGCTGGTTCATAAGCTGAAAGACGACATCCTCCGTAGAGCAGATCTCGGAGATGCGACCCTTGCCGTCGGTGAGCTCCACCTCGATTGTCGGTGCCTTCTTCATGCGCAGGAAGTCGCCCCATGTTCCGTCTTCGCCCATAGCTGCGCATACGGGCACGAGGCGGTAGTAGCCGTTGGGAAGTCCGTCGAAGCTGACCTTTGTAGAGAGTGTGTGCACCATGAGGTTGTCGGTGCCCATGCTGCCACCGTAGTCGCCGAAGATGCGCTGCGTAAATCCGCCTGTGGCGTGGTCGTCCGAGTAAGCCACGCTCTTGAAGTTGCCCTCAGCGTCGTATATAGCCACGCCCACGTCGCCCTTGAACGCCTTGCCCTTGTTACGAACGAGGTCATCTCTATGGTCTGCTTCTTGTGTGCGTCGAACGCCTTGTCTGCGGCATCCTTCATCGTGAACGTGCCGCCCTCGTTGAACATCAGCTGCGGCATATTCTCAAGCAGTCCGGGGTCTATTGCCGGATACTTGCCGTTGTTCGGATGAGCCAGGATAGCGGTGATGGCGCGGTTGAACGCGAGCGGTTTGTTGCCGAACTCGTCGCCCGTCTCCTGCAGGCTGAGGTTGGTGAGCGAGAAGTAGGCGTCGCCTCCGCCGTCCCATCCGAAGTTCATGTGGAAGAGTCCGTTCTCGTCGAAGCCGTCGGTAACCCAGGCGTGGCCCGAGCTTGAGCCGGCAGGGCGGCCCTCCAGGTAGACGGGGCAGCCGTTTAGCAGCTCCTCGCGCAGTATCTCGGAGAAGCGTGTTGCGCCCTCCATCGCCTTCGTCACGTAAGCAGCCGTATAGTCGAAGTGCTTCTGCAGTGCGTTGTATGCGTTCACGCCCTGTGTGCCGCTGAGTGCGGGGGTGTACTGCATGAACGATGCCACGCCGAAGTCTCTCATGAGCAGAGCCACGGCAGCTCGCTGCTCTTTCGTGGGCTGCACAGGGTAGCGGTAGTCGTCGAGCATGTTCGCCCAGTCGTAGTGTGACTGAGAGAAGTCGACGTACACGTCGTCGTCGTAGGCAGCCACCTTGTAGCCGTTTTCGCCTTTGCCCTGTGCAGGCCAGCGGTGGTAGCGCATTATCTGCGCCATAGCCGTAGCCACGCAGCCTGTGTAGGGATAGCCGCAGAGCTCGTTGTACGGCTCGGACTGTCCCCACTTGCTCTTGAGCAGGGGTGTGACGGTCTTGGTGAAGAGTCCGTTGCGTGCAGGAGCGTGTGCTGCAACTGTTCCCTCCTTCAGCGCCTGGTAGCCCTGCCTGTAGCCTTCGAGCAACAGCTTGACGCAGGGGTTGGCGTTGAGCGTGTCGAGCGTGTGCTCCGTGCTGTATGCGAGCACTTCGCCCATAGCGTCGTCGCCGGCAACGATCACGAAGCCGCGTCCGTCGGCAGCGTTGAAGAGGTAGTAGGGTGAGGGGGTGAGGTGGTGAGATGTTCTTGCTCTGGCAAGCGGCAAAAGCCGAGCGGAGGTGGTGAGGTGTTGAGATGTTGATCTTATTCCACATTGTTTCTCTATGAATCGTTTTGCGATCTGCGCCGCCTTTTGCGGGCTGATAGGGTTAGCGTTTGCTGTCTGTAGGGCGATGGCAAACGTGCACATGATTACCGATAATACGGTGCTGATTTGTTTCGGATTATGTTTCCTTTTCATTAGTAATGTTATTGTTGTTGTATGAGGGTGCAAAGTTACTGACTCTTTTTCAAACGGATATGCGTTTGAGCAGTAATAATTGTTAAACACATATACGGATACGTTTTTTTTGCGTATCTTTGCAGAAGATAGGCTGCACCTCAGCATAACACTCAAGCAAGCTTGATGTTCTGCCTTCGGTTTGCACTATCTTTGCAGCGTGTATCTTTGTTGATACGTACATACAAAAATTACATACTATGCTATATTTGTTACAGTTTGCATGTCTGATATTAATGCTTATCAGCGCATTCTTCATTGCCGTCACGCGTATTCACGTAAGATGGACAAATCGGCGGTACGAGTATTCGCGCTGGATGATATCCTCGGCGTTGCTTTTGATGGCAGCACACTTCTTCCTGCAGATGCACTATGGCTTCCGCGCCACGAGCACATACTTAGGTGCTGTTATCAACATACTGGTTTATCAGCCTTGTTTTACGCTTTTCGCGATGGCTATCTACAACGTTGAGGCTACCCATACCAAGCGCCGTAAGATGAACCTTATCTGCGCCGCCGTATACGCCGCCATGCTTGCCGCCTTCGCTGTGGGCTACAGCTTTAGCGGTTCCCTGAACATTGGCGCATGGCTTTACGTGATGCTTGCTCTCTTTTTGGGCAATATTGTCTACTGCATATACATGATAATAATAGAGATGAACAAGCGGAAGAAGCTCCTTGAGACGATGACAGCCACCGACATGCGCCCTTTCACGCGATATGCTTATGCATGCCTTACGCTGCTCTTTATCACAGCCACCATCATCCCGTTTGCCATCCTTTCCACTAAGTCGCTATATATAATAGGTCCCTTCGGACTCGTAGCCACGCTCTTCTTCATCGTCAATTTTGTGGCGCTCGGCTTCAATTATGTTCCAACTGAAGAACTGTTGGATAAGGAAAGAGGCAACAATCTGACCGCCGATGCTGTCAACGCTGAAAGCGAGGAAGAGTCTGTCAAGTGTGACGTGCAGCAGTCTGCGCCTGAGACCGGCAGTGAGCAAACCTCCAAACTGCTACCTACCTCACGAATTGCCTTCATCCGGTCTGCCCTCGACCATTGGTGTGCCGACTTAGGCTATAAGGACTGCACAGTCAATATGCTGACATTGTCAAATTTGCTCGAAATCAACAAAACCGAGCTGTCGCAATACTTCAGCCAGTGTCAGAACACAACGTTCCGAATCTGGCTTAGCGAGATACGCTTCAATGCAGCCAAAAAGATGATGATGGAAAATCCTGACTTCAGCAACGACATCATCTCCTCCGAATGTGGCTTCTCTTCACGCTCCTATCTCTACAGAGTGTTTAAGGAGAAAAAGGGATGCACGCCTATCTCCTGGCGAGACAAGCAAGCATGATAGCCCGTTAAGATACACACTGTTAAGGTGTCTACTTCATACGAAGTGGACACCTTTTTTGTTGGAAGTAGACACAGCGACGCAGCAATCAGACACTTAATTTTAATAAAAAAGTCTAATTTTGTAATGTGAAACGAAATCACATAATATAAATTAATCAATAACTCTAAAACATCATTAAAATGAAAAGAAGAAGACTTCAGCAACCTCCTCCTTATCTGGACAGGCGGTTTGCAGGCAATTCTGTTTCTACGCGGCGTTCCATGCGAACGTCCGCAGGAAGATTCATGCAGTTCTTCCTTTGTGTCGTGATGCTGATGGCGTTCTCAGTGCAGAAGGCGTCGGCAGACGATTGGAACAATGCTTGGATTAAGCAACGGTTCAATCCGGTTAATGCTACTCTTGAACTTGATATCCGCGTATATCAAGATTGGGGTGGCAGCGGTAATGGTCATTGTGGATTCTGCCGCGATGATGGTTATCTCACTGTGAATGTAGCAGGTAAGGAAATCAAACTTAGAGGACCCAAAAATGAATGGACGAGTCTTGAGGTTGGTAGCGACCAAGTTACCGGAATCGATTACAAGTATGTTCAATGGCTGGGCAAATTGACAGATCCGACCAATGGTAAGAAAGCATATTATTTAAGACTTATCATTCCTTTGAAGCAAGTCAATTCGAGCGAGAGCGTTACATACACTGGTAAATGGTGGCGTAGAGGAAGCAGCGACGATAATAATCTTACCCATACGGTTAACATAAAAACAAATTATGGTTGTACGAAAACCGTGATAACCGGTGGCAGATATTACGTGTTGAACCGTACTCCTGGATACATCATCTTTTTTAAGAAAGACGGAAAGGCTTCCGACTATTCCATTGATAGCTACGGTTCTTTCGTCTTATGCAACTCGGCGGGAGAGGAAATAAGCGGAATAGGTTCGGTCAGTGCAAGCAATACAAGCGGTTCGTTCTTCGTTCCGACTGACAAGATGAGCCTTGACAACTTCTCCGACTATAAGGTGAAGCAGAAGTATACGCCAAGCTATAACAAACAGGTGACATACTCTACGCTCAGTGACAGCCACACGCGCCCTGCCTATCCGCAGGTGAAGGAAATCAGCGCCGACTATGATCAGGTGACGCGCAAGGCGAAGGTGAACTGGAATCTCAGTGCGGCTCCGACGCAGAACTGCATTGAGGACAATATGGTGCTCACAATCAAGAGTACAGACAAGGCTACAAATGCTGTGGAGACAACCACACAGAATATCAAGTATATGGCTGGTAAGACAGCATACAGCTATGAGTTTGACGTACCTTTAGGCAAGAGTCTGAATTATGAATTCAGCATTAAGCGTTCGCATACAGGCAACTCTGACGTGTGGAACAACGCTTTCAGTAAGCATACTTCTCTATCGGCTTCTGCAAAGCACAGCAATGTTACAGCAGGTTCTGTACATGCCGTACTGGACGAGGAAGCCAAGACTGCCACTATCACTTGGCAGACAGAGGGCGACATCTGGAGTTCGGGCACCAAAGCGGTGATTACACGTATCAACGTAACAACCAACACTACCGACAACATCGAGCTGTCGAAGGAAGAATTCCTCAGCGGCAAGTATGTTGACGACATGATAATGGTGTGCAACGAATATCGTTACCGCCTCACGGTGAAGCCTACCGAGGCTTACGGCACACTACCTACAGTGGCTGCGCCTGAGTCAATCATGCCCACAAGCATAGGCAATCTTGTTGCGTTCACAGCCGGCAAGGGCTACTACTCAGACCGCGTTGAACTGGCGTGGAGCAGCAAGGGCAACTTTGAGCGCTTCGTCATCAACCGCAAGGAGCATGGCGCTCCCGATGCAGACTATAAGCAGATAGCCGTTACCGAGGGCAACGAGGCTCAGAACGACTACTACTACAACGACGTTAATGCTATACCTGGCATCGTCTACGATTATCGCATACGCGGACAGGTGATGTGTTCGGGCAAACTGATTGAGAGCGACGAGAAACTTACTGACGTTGGTTTCCGCACACCGACGGGTGACATCTACGGACGCGTGACGTTCGAGAGCGGCCAGGCTGTGTCGGGCGCAAAGGTTAGCGCTGAGCCTACGGAAGGTTCGGGCGTTCCGGGCAAGTCGTACGTGTTCAGCGGAGCGTCTAATCTTACCGTCGACAACGACCAGCTTCTGAATGACGCCACGCAAGCAGTTACGCTTCAGGCATGGGTGAGAGCAGCCAAGGAAGGCACCATCATCGAGAAACCGGGCATGTACAAGTTGGCGTATAACGGCAAGAAGATTGAGTTCACGGCTGGCACTCAGACGCTGAAGACTCCGAAGAAGCTCAGCGACTACGTTTCTTCTGACCAGTTCGTGCATCTCTCAGCCGTGGCAAACGACACACACCTTTATATATATGTAAACGGACTGGTTGTGGCAGAAGCCGAGCGTACGGCTCAGATTACGGGCAATAACAATAAGGTGGTGATGGGCGAAGGCTTCGAAGGAGCCATAGACGAGGTGCGTCTGTGGAACAAGGCGCTCAATGCTGACACCATCGCAAGCGACTACAACCGCTACCTCGTAGGTAATGAGGACGGTCTGCAGGCTTACTACACCTTCGACTATTCGGTTGACGACGCCTTCTACGACATCTCGTACAAGGGCACTAAGTACAACATGAACCATGGTGTGGCTACGAATGTTACGACCAGTTCGAAAGACATTCCTACTTTCGCACAGCTCGGCTACAGCAGCTACACAGCTACAGACGGTTCTTATCAGATTCGTTCGCTGCCCTACACCGGCAACGGAACTACGTATATGATTGTGCCGACACTCGGCATACATCAGTTTGCATCGGCAAAGGAGCTGCGCCTCATCAACTCGCAGGCACAGAGCCACACCGTGAACTTCACGGACAAGTCGTCGTTCAAGATTTCGGGTAAGGTGATGTACAAGGGTGGCAACGTGCCCGTTGAGGGAGTGTCGTTCGCCGTGGACGGAGTCACCGTTATGGACGGCAAGAGCAACATCGTGAAGACCGACGCTCACGGACAGTTCACCATAAGCGTACCCGTAGGACAGCACGAGGTGAAGGCTGTGCTTGCCAACCATACGTTTGAGAACGGCGGCAAGCTGACCAACAGCGACGGCACCGACCGCAACTATCAGGACGACGACAACGGATTCGAAATCTTTGACGTTACAACCGTACGTTACATCGGACGTGTTGCCGGCGGCACCAAGCAGGAAGCGTTCCCCGTGGGCCACTCGCTTTCGAAGAACAACCTCGCTGACGACGTACGCATCGAGCTTACATATCAGAACGATGCCTACCAAATGACCGCCACTAAGCACGAGGAAACCCTCAACCACTTCAAGGGTGTATATGCCAAGAAGCAGTACGACAACCGCGTGGTGTACGAGGGCAACAAGATTACGATTTATCCTAATGCCGAGACGGGTGAGTTCTTTGCCGACCTCATTCCTGAGAAGTATAAGATTAATGTAGTGGTGCCCGGCCATGACAACATCCCGGGCAGTGGCGAAGACCTCAACCTGAGCAACGAGTTTGCAAAGCAGAGCGAGGTGAATGCTTATGTCGACTCTATCTCTACGCAGGGCAAGTTTGTCAATTGCAGTGACACCGTATATTACAACAAGAAGCAGCAGTTCATCAAGCGCTACACTCCGTCAATCATCGTGAAGGAGAAGGTGAAGGGTAAGCTTCAGGACTTCTTCGGAAAGGAAGAACTCAGCATTGCTACCCTCGACCAGACAAAGACCATAAAGGTAAAGACTTACAATCCTGACAATGCTGCACAGCCTTACACACTCGGCGTGCCGGTGTATGAGCAGGGACAATACGTCACTTATCACATCACCACAGCTGAGGTGTACGAATATAAGGATAAGGACGGCAGACGTAAGGATGGCGTTAAGGAAGACATCGTGCCAACGCCTGAGGCTAAGCTGTCATTCAGTAGAGGCGACATTGCGTACGGAACACAAGAAGACATCACTACCGACGAGAAGGGTGAGGCAGAATGGACATTCCAGGTGAACAATCCGGAAATGACCTCGGCTCTGCGCTCTGCCGCTATGGATATGACCTACAGCGAAAACAGCGAAAGCACATCTTCTACAACAATCAACTGGAAGGGTGGCTTTGACGGCAAGGGCAACACTAAGGCTATCGTAATTGGTGCAAAGACTTTAGGTTCGGACTTCGTAACGAACGGACCGGACAAGGTGCTCTTCGTGCTGCGCGACCCGCCGGGAAGCAACTCGTATGCTTATCTTGAGAAGGGCGTGACAGTTACTTCTACAAGTACGTATGAGGGAAATGTCACTAACGAGGGAGTATTGAACAACGAGGCAAAGGTTGGTGCCAAGGTCATCACCTTCACCGGTCTTGGTGCCGGAGTGGTGAACGAGAACGATGTGAAGAACGAATTCTCATTCGGCGCTTCTCACAGTGAGACAATCGGTGGTACTGACTCTGACACAAAGACGATGACCACTACCACACGCTTCGAGACAAGTAGCGACCCGCAGTATGTGGGAAGCGACGGCGACCTCTTCGTAGGCTATTCTACTAATATCGGCGTGGGCAAGACCGAAAACATCGCCGTTACTACACGTGAGATGTATCTCGCCAATCCTACCGAATACGAACTGTTTGGTAGTGTTACTCCTGAAAGCAACGAGTATCTGCTTGTGAAGACTACTGGTCTGGGACTTTCGCAGAAGTACGGCACTATGTTCACCTATCCGCAGGTACACATCGAGCAGGTGCTGTTGCCTAAACTTGAGGATGTACGCAACAAGTTGCTGCATCAGCAGGCTGAAGGTGTAGACTTCCAGGCTATGGCTAACAACACCAAGAAGCCTGTTTACGTTTCTAAGCTTGCTGTAGACGATCCTAACTTCGGCAAGAGCAACAACGACAAGGTGTTCAAGGGTGCCAATGCCAACACCCCGACAGACGGACCGAGTTACAAGATTTACGCTCCTGCAGGACAGCCGTTGAAGGAGGATACTATCATGTTCCTCAATCAGTCGATTGAGAACTGGAAGATGCAGCTGCGCAACAACGAGGAGCAGAAGGTGAAGGCAGAACTCATGCAGAACCATTCGTTCCAGGGCGGTGCCTCGTACGAATACTCTGAGGAGTATGAGGTTGGACGTTCGGAGACTCAGCGCTTCTCGATCTTGATTGGCGCTCAGTTCACCAACAACTTCGGATGGACACTCAACGGCACCGGTATGGTGCTCACTGTAGACGAGAGCTTTACCACTGAACACGGCGGCGAGTTCTCAACTGAGGAGACGGCACGCCACTGTAAGGGTTATGTGCTTGCGGAGGAAGGCTCTGACTACCTCTCTGTAGACGTTTGCCGCGAGGCTGGATATAAGGATGGCGACCAGTACATCAAGTACAAGGATATGAAGAATGAGGAGGGAGGGACTTTCTCTACGTTCATCTTCAAGACCCGTGGCGGTGCGACGTCGTGTCCTTACGAGGGCGAATACAAGACGAAGTATTACGAGCCGGGACAGCACGTGATAGATGAGGCAACGGTTCAGATGGAGGTGCCGGAGATAACGGTGGAGAAGGACTTCGTAGAGAATGTTCCTTCGGGCAAGTCGGCTTACTTCACGCTGTATCTGCGCAACAACTCGGAGTCGCAGGACGACAACTGGTATAACCTCGTAATCGACGACGGCAGCAATCCGAACGGAGCGCAGCTGCTCATGGACGGTGCGCCGATAGGTAACGGCAGAGCGTTGCTCGTGCCAGCAGGCGGAACGCTGACGAAGACGTTAGAGGTGCGCAAGGGTTCGGTGATGAACTACGACAACCTCAGACTGATGCTGCAGTCGCAGTGTCAGTGTGACCCGACCGACTTCCAGGGCGACATCTACGACGACGTGACGTTCAGCGTACACTTCACGCCCTCGGCTACGGACGTGAAGCTGAAGAAGCCGACGGACAACTGGACGTACAACACGAAGTTGCCAACGGCGGAGGTGAACGGTGTGCAGAAGCATTACATGGACGTGGTGATTGACGGCTTCGACGTGAACTATGACAATTTCCACCGCATCATGCTGCAGTACAAGCCGTCGTCGGGCAGCGACAACGACTGGACGACGCTCATGAGCTACTACGACGACGAGACGCTCTACGACCAGGCGGTGAAGAACGGCATGAACGCGGAGATGATAAAGGCGGCAGACGCGGGCACGATAAAGTATCGCTGGTTCATGGACGACCAGCAGGATCAGCGTTACGACCTGCGCACGGTGGGTACGAGCATGATAAACAATGAGGAGGTGTATAACTATTCTGCCGTGCACACGGGCATCAAGGATATGTACAATCCGCGCCTCTTCGGCAGCGCGCAGCCGGCGAACGGCGTGCTGACGGTGAACGACGAGGTGATGCTGAGGTTCAACGAGCCGATAGCCGACGGTCTGCTGACTGACAACAACTTCTCGGTGACGGGCGTACGCAACGGCGCACAGACTGACCACAGCGTGAGCGTGCGCCTGGACGGCAAGAACGACGTGCTCGTGTCGGAATTCCAGCGCAACTGGAGCGGCAAGAACCTCACCATAGAGATGTGGACTCTTGCAGACAAGGCACAGGACGCTGTGCTCTTCAGTCAGGGCAACGCCAACAGCGCGATAGAACTTGCGACGACGAGCGACAACCGCTTGAAGGTGAAGGTGGCTGAGAAGACCATCGTCAGCGACAAGGCGTTCGACTACGAGCAGGGCACATGGGCACACGTGGCTCTCGTATATAACAATGAGGGCAACGTGTCGGCTTACTATAACTACGAGCAGCTTATCAGCGCGGCTGAGGTGGGCGAGTACAACGGCGAGGGCGCTTACGTGTTCGGAGCCGGCGTGGACGGAAGCGGACACTTCGCAGGCAAGATGCACGGGGCACGCATCTGGGACAAGGTGATGACGCCGGCACGTCTGCAGACCAACTCGCTGACTATGCTCTCCGGAGCAGAAAGCAATCTCATCGCTTACTATCCGATGTCGGAGGCTAAGGGCAACGTGCTTGCCGACAAGGCTCACGGCGCAAACCTCGAGATGAGAGGCGGCGAATGGGCTAACCCGGAGGGACGCGCAGCAGCGTTCAACGGCAAGGACCAGTACGTGAAGCTCTCTTCGGGCAGTTCGTGTGTCGTAGACAGCAGCATGGACTACACCATCGAGACTTGGTTCAAGGCTGACGAGGCTCAGCAGACGGCCACCATCATCTCCAACGGACGCGGCGACGGTGAGGAAATGGGCGGTTCGCTCAATCTCTTCGCTCTCAATCTGGAGGAGGGCAGACTGGTATTCCACAACAACGGCGTGCGTGTGGCATGCGACGGCAGCTACGCAGACAACGACTGGCACCACGTGGCAGTGGCTGTAAACCGCACGAGCGGACGCGGTCAGATCTATGTGGACGGCAAGCTGAACACTTACTTCGAGGCTGCCGACCTCGGTGGCATAGCAGCGGCTTACATACATCTCGGCGCACGTGTGTGGACTCCGGCGGACAACCTGCAGCAGGAGAAGGCAGACAACTTCTTCAAGGGCGAGATTGACGAGGTGCGTGTATGGAATCTCTACAAGAGCGAGACGCTCGTGGAGAACGGCAACAGCAACCGACTCGACGGAGCGGAGAAGGGACTCTTGGCTTACTATCCGTTCGAGACATACACGGAATGGCAGGGCGTGAAGGAACTGCAGTTCTCGCTGAAAGACCAGAAGCAGCAGGCTGACCCGACACAGAAGGTGCCTGACGCTGTGGTGGTAGGCGGCGACGTCGAGACCAAGACCTCTGCACCCGTCAAGGCTAAAGGTCCGGAGAGCAAGCTGCTCTACGACTTCGTGGTGAACAACGACGCGCTCATCATCAACCTGAAGGAGCCTTACGAGCGCATAGAGAAGACCATCGTGAAGTTCACGGTGGACGGTGTGCGCGACAAGAACGGCAACGAGATTCTCTCGCCGATAACGTGGAGCGCATACATCGACCGCAACCAGCTGAAGTGGAGCGACCGGGCTCTCACCGTAGTGAAGAAGCTCAACGAGGAGAAGACGCTCAAGGTGAAGGCACTCAACAAGGGTGGCTCGATAGAGCACTTCACCGTAGAGAACCTTCCTTCATGGCTGGAGGCAGAACCCGCAAGCGGCACTATCGACCCGACTTCGTCTGAGGACATCGTGCTGACCATCGACCCGAGTCTGAACATCGGTACGTACGACGAGACGCTCTATCTGCGTGGCGACAACAACGTGGTGGAGGCTCTGCAGCTCACCGTTAAGGTGGAAGGCGAGAAACCAGAATGGATGGTGAACGCCGCCGACTTCAAGTACAACATGTCTGTCTTCGGCAAGCTGTATATTAATAAGGTGTACTCTTCCGACGACGAGGATATGCTCGCTGCGTTCAGCGGCGGAAAGTGCGTAGGCGTTTGCAATAACCGCTACTACAAGCAGAACGATATGTATTACGCCATGCTCACGGTATACTCTAACGATGTCAATGGCTCCGACCTTGAGTTCCGCATCTGGGACGCAAGCACAGGACAGACTTACATCGCACAGAGCGAGAAGCCTATAAGCTTCGAGAACAACGCCGTAGTGGGCAGCCCGTCACAGCCTGTGCTGTTCACAGCGAAGGACTATCGAGTGCAGAACATCACGCTGAACGAGGGATGGACGTGGATATCGACGAACATCGCATCCGACAAGCTCTCTGACCTCAACAAGCTGCTTGCCGACGGCAAGTGGACATCAGACGACCAGGTGAAGAGCGAGCAGTACGGCTTCGCATCATGGACAAAGCGCAACGGATGGGTGGGACAGCTCACCGAAATTGACAATGACCAGATGTATCTCGTACACAGTTCGGCACCTCAGAACCTGCATATCTCAGGACCGGCGGTTGACCCGACATCGCACAAGCTCACTATCCGTGGAGCCAAGGAGGACGGCACACCGCGCTGGAACTACATCTCTTATCTGTCTTCGGACAACTTCACGCTGAAGGAGGCTCTCGCCGGCTACGACGCTAAGGAGGGCGACATCGTGAAGTCGCAGACACAGATGGCGATGTACAGCGGCAATCTGGGATGGATCGGTAGTCTTACATACATGGAGAACGGCAAGGGCTATATGCTCCAGCGCCAGTCGCAGGACGACGCTCAGCTGCAGTATCCGTCGAAGACTTCCGTAGGACGCAAGGCTAAGGCTGCGATGGCAGCTGCCAAGAACGCTGACGGCACAAACGCTTACTTCCCGTATTCAGCCAATATGACGGCTGTAGTGGAGGTGGAAGGCGTAAGTCTGCAGCAGGGCGACCGCCTCGTGAGCTACGTAGCAGGCGAGCCGCGCGGCTATGCCGAGGCTATAGAGTTGCCCGACGGCAGAACCATCTTCATGCTCGCCGTGGGTGGCGACAAGCCAGAGGCTGTGGACGTGACGATAGAGCGCGGCGGCGACATCATCGCCAAGGCACCGAGCGTCATCAGCTATGCTGCCAACAGCAATGTCGGCACCATCAACGAGCCGATGCACATCAGCTTCCTCGGCACAGAAGGCGGCCTCTATGTCTATCCGTCGCCGTTCTACTCGCAGCTGAAGATACGCGCCATGGTAGACCGCGATGCCTACGCCGATGTCTACGTGACAGATATGAGCGGTAAGCGAGTCGTAGCATGGAACGACTGCAACGCTGGCGGCAATGTGGACATCACATGGAACGCCGGCAACACGGTTCCTTCGGGAGTTTATATCGTTAGCATCTCTGTAGACGGCAACGTCTACTCTATGAAGGCTATCAAGAAATAATATTAACAGAAAATCTATATGAAATATATAAAGTATTCATTGATTGCCGCATTGGGTTTCCTCTTCGCACAATGCACCGAGGAAGGCGACAAGACCTATCCCCAGCAACCCGCTCCCCAGTGGAGCGTGGTTGAGGAGGACTTCGTAAGCGAGGCTCCGGCGTGGCATGTGGCGGACAACGCCCCGGCTTCCGCCCCGGGGTGGAGAGCCGACTTCACTGGCAATGCCTCGGTGCCGTCGTGGACCGATCCTGACAAGAGTGTCTATCCTATGAGCATGACCGCCGTGGTGCGTCTCAGCCCCGTCCTCGAAACCCTTGCCGCCGACGGCGACAAGATGGCTGCCTTCATTGGCGGCGAGTGTCGCGGTGTGGCTAAGAAGGTGATGAACGACGGCGTGCGCCTCTTCTTCATCCACGTGAAGGCGCCGTCGAGCGAGAACGGCGATGTGGAGTTCCGCTATTACAGTGCAGCTGCGAAGCGCGTCTACGTTTCCGTGGCATCAGACGTAAAGTATGAGGTGGATAAGATTTACGGCACAGCCGAGAATCCTGCTTTCCCCGACTTCGAGCAGTCAGGTCCCTTCCCCGTACCTACCAAGGCATGGGTGAAGGTGGACAAGGCACAGCTGCCGTTCACAGTAGCCGCTGGCGATGAGCTTCAGGCTTTCGTCGGCGACGAGTGCCGCGGCATCAAGCACGTAGAGAGCGAGGCGGATATGCTCTACTGCTATGACATCCTCGGTCGTGCCGAGGGCGAGCAGGTGACGTTCCGCTACTACAGTGCAGAGAAGAAGCAGGTGTTCGTTTCCGAGCAGTCCTTCGTCATCGGCAAGCGCGGTTCGGTGGTTGGTTCTGAGGACCAGCCGCAGACTCTCAGCTTCGTGCCGCAGGGCAGCATGACCGCTTACCTCACCCTTGACGCCGTTACAGGCAGCTATGCCGACAAGAGCGGCGACAAGCTGGCGGCGTTCATAGGCAATGTCTGCGCCGGCATGGGCGAAGTAGTGGGCGAGCAGGACGGCAGACCCGTATACAAGATGGTGGTGAATGGTGTCAGCTCACAGTCAGCGGCTGTGGACATCCGCTATTACAGCCATCGCAACAACTACGTGTTCACGGCACCTGCATGCCTCGCCTTCGCCGACGGCAAGGTGGAGGCATCGCCCGAGCAGCCGCTCACTGTGCCTCTTGTTCTTGACGGCAAGCATCCGCTCAAGATGACGGCTGTCGTAGCCTTGCCTCAGAACATAGTGCGTCAGGCAACGGCGGACGACGTGATGGCTGCTTTCGTGGGCACTGAGTGTCGTGGCATGGCAAAGGCGGAGCAGGCAGAGAACGGCGAATATGTCTTCCGCATGGAGATAAACGGCAGCATGGGAGCAGAGGAAGCAGTTACGCTGAAGTATTACTCAACACGCAACAAGTATCTCTATCAGGCTCCCTCGGTGTTCACCTTTGCCAGTGGCGCAAGCTATGGCACAGTCAGCGAGCCTCGCGTTCCTTCTTTCGTCATTGTTGAATAAGCTAAAAACTGTCTGTATATATGAATAAGAAAACTATAATAAGCTTGGTGCTGGGGTGCATATCTGTGCTCCCGGCATCAGCACAGAACGGATGGTTTGTTGAGGCAGGCGGAGGTGTGCAGACTATCTTCTCGAGCGATGCCAGCAAGCTGGATTTCGGCAAGCGCCTCACTCCGTCATACACTATTGGCGTGGGCAAGTGGATTACTCCGGCTTATGCCCTTCGTCTGCAGGTTGGAGGCTATGCGCTCAACGGTATGTCCACATCGGAAGGACTCTATCTGCGTGACCCTCAGACCGACGGTTCCGTATATGGTCCTCACGACCCGGTCATCGACAATGTGACGGTCCGCCCTGACGGCACCTATCGTCATTATCTGCGTTACGTCAACGCTCATGCCGACTTCATGGTGAGCCTCTCGCGTCTGCTCTTCCGCAGTCAGGGCAGGTTTGACGTGCTTCCTGCTGTAGGATTTGGCTACGCTCACGCCTTCGCCTATCGTGGCACGGCGAACACCAACTCGCTCACAGCCAACTTCTCTGTCGCTGCCAAGTACAGCGTGATGAAGTGTATGGATGTCAACCTTGAGATTGCTTCGGCTCTCATGCCCGACCATTTCGACGGTCGCATCACGGGCAAGAAGTATGAGCCAACGCTCGGTGCAACGCTCGGGCTGACCTATCGCTTCAACGCCTCAAAGCCATACGTCAGGAAGGAGCGCAGTAAGAAGCATCGTCGCGAAGCTGTGGTCGACACGGTGTATATGGTGGAGAGGGTAGTGGAGCGTCCCGTCTTTAAGGACCGCATCGTGGAGAAACCGGTGGTGAAGAAGCAGGAAGCGTTCCGTCTTGCCTCTATTAGCTTTGCTTACGCTTCTGCCAAGCCGGCGAAGAAGCAGGAGATAGTGTTTGAGAACATCGTCGAATATCTCAAGCAGCACCCTTCTGCCCGCATCCGTTTGGACGGTTATGCCGACAAAGCCACAGGCAAGGCACGAACAAATCTGATGCTATCTATTCGCCGCACCGACAGCGTGCGCAACATACTCATCGAGCGTTACGGCATCGCTCCCTCACGCATCGATGCCCAAGGTATCGGCTGCAATGCGCAGCCGTATGAGAAGAACGAGCATAATCGTGTGGTGATTGTTACGGCACTGCCCGAGTGATGTGTGTTTTGTAAAAAGAAAAAGTTTCTTCAGCCCCAAATACATTACCGCAGCGTGGTACTTCTGTTTCCGCAATGCGGTAATGATATTTTCGCTACGCGGTAATCGTGTTTCCTGTCTGCGTTAATCGCATTGACAGGCTGGGGATAGCTTGTTGAGGCTATAGGATAGGCTGGTAGATAACCCGATTTTCGAGTTGCCTACTAGCCTTTATATTGCTTATATACAACAAGTTATACAGACGTTTGGAGATATGTGAGTTTTTTTACGTACAGTGTTATTATATGAGACGATGAGCATTGACGGCGCAGGTGCATTGTCGGCCGCGATGATGCGCCCTGCGATGTATCGGATGCAACGTGGCAGATGATATAAACAAGTGACTCTTCAGATAAAATGTCATTACAATTTTATCTGAAGAGTCACTTGTAAAGACCGACCGAAAATAGCCGAGAACGACCGCAAAAATGACCGCAATGACCGCAAAAACGACCGCAACGACTGCAAAAACGACCGCAACGACTGCAAAAACGACCGCAACGACCGCAACGACCGCAAGAACGACCGCAAGACTTATATTATGAGTAAAGTTCTTTTTCGCCTATCTCTGTTATCAGCCATTTTTTGCCATTCGAAGATTTTACTATAAGTTTATCCTTTGCCATATTAACAAGGAGACGACCTATTTTTCGTAGCTTTTCGTCACGAGTGTTGTTTGCAGGAAAAACATGTTGAAGGGTTTCAAATGCATCTTTACGCTGGAAACCTAATTCTCCAGCATTATGCGCTAATTGAAGCAGCAGCTTTTGAATGCTGTTTTCAGCAAGTCCTTTCTCCTTGGTATAATGACCTATTTGGTTTGTCAACTTGGCAACTTTTAGAGATATGGTGTAATGTGGCGCACGGCCTTCTATCAATCCTTTTTCATAAAGATGCTTTGCAGCTTCCTTGGTAATGGGGTGGTGTTTCTGTACCGCATCTAACCAAAGGCACTCTTTCAGAGACAAAGAGCTATTTGTTTTCAAAAGATTGGTATATTTCTCGTCAATCATCTTGCCATAGATAGTGACTCCTACAGTACGATGCTCATTGTCAATATCGTAATCAGGCATGGGGAAGAAACGATTGCGTTGTTCAGTGTAAATCTTCTTGATGCCACGTCCTACGGTATCAATCATGTTGAAGTTGACCATGCCTCGGCATAAGCATTCGTTGCGATAGTGAAACTGAGGACCTTTATGCTCCAAAGCATTCTCTATGGTGCCGGGAATAAAGCTACCGCCATTGCCATAGTATAAGGTGCTTGGACCTTCTACGAAAACTATGCGCTGTTGCAAGGTGTAATCTTGATGGGCGATGGCATTATGTAGAGCCTCACGTATGGTATATTCATCATACTGCTTCATCGTATCAGGAAAGAGGGTTCCGCCTGGCAGTTCACGCATGGTTTTGTTGCGTATCTTGCCCAACACCTTATCTACAGTCAAGATGAAAGGAATGGAGAAGTGTTCATAATCTTGCACAATACCTTCTTCATCTTCCCAAGTCCAAGTGATTTGTGCAACGGCAGGATGAATCTTTTGGATAGAAAGCGGCTTGCCTAATAACAGTATTGCAGCACGAGTGATTTGGCCGTCTCGCATCATCATGCTATTAGCTAAGAACTCTTCTGTTGTCCACGCATCTATTTCTTCGGCAGGAATACTTGAAGAGTGTACTTTCTTGAACATGACTTTAGCTGTAGCCACAGCCAACTCATCCAAATCATTTATGGTCGCATTGGGTACGAGTTGGGCTGTCCAATCTGGTATTGGTGGTTGTTGGCGGATGGCATCTTGTTTGGCTTGGTTCAATGGTTTTAGACTTTCACCATCACGACCATAAGCCACACCTTTCCAGTGCATCACGATATTGCGTGGCGATGCAGGAACTTGGAACAACAAAACACGTTTGCCTTCAACCTCAATAGGTACAATATCCCTAAAAATAAGGTTGTCTGTAGTGTGTTGAGACATGTCTTGCTTTAGGCGGTTCAAGGCTACTTCACCATCTTTGAAACTGGTGCCAATGATTTGGTGTTTCTTGTCCCAAACACCGAAGACTATCCAAGCGAACTCATGTTCTCGTAAGTTTGCTTCATTGCTAAGAGCGGAGAAGTACTTTCCCAACTCGTCAACATCAAAGTTGGTCTCTGCTTTCTTAAACTCTACGACCTCATTTTCTGAGTGCTCCCAGAGTTCTTTGAATTTATCTATGAATTCAATATTGTTCATGATGTTTATAATCGATTTCTGTAAGGAATAGCCGATATGATTACTTCTGTATCAAAACACTTTGTCCATAAGAATGATTTTATTCTCATGACAACTTCAGACGAGGATTGACATGGTCCTACAATGATTCTTTTTAGACATTCAATGGGGATGTTAATTTTGATGTATGGTACAAGTTTGTTGTCTGCAAGACAATATTGTGGCATTATTTGATGTTTTATGATGCGATATTCGCCCTCTGCTTCATATTTTTTATTTTTATAGATAGGAGCATAAGCATTGTTTATTATAGCCTGTTTTACATCTGTCCACTCATCTTTATTGAAAATGTTTTTTAATGTCTTATTGCAGGCTTCTTCTGCAATCTTGATGTTATTTGTATCAACATACTCACATTTTTTTATTTCATCATAAAGTAAATATGTCGGCTCACTTTCACTCCAATATTTACGTTCTTTGCAATCTGCTCCATACATAGGTAAAGTTGATGGAAGCTTGGAGAAATCGAAACCTAAACTTATGCCATCTCCATTTTGTCCATATCCACGCCACATTGTTAAATCATCTTCCTGCTTAGAGAACGAAATCGTAAATATGTTCAGATTATACTGGGGGTGTTGTGTGAGTTCCTTTTCTTTGTCGTTAAGTGCAATGTTGTTCTTTTTAGTATAATCAAGTACACCGGCTTTTAATCCTTCAAAGAACAACTGACATTCTGTTGGATCGTTTTGAAAGGCGTAATGTGTTGCCCACATTGTTATATATTTGGGATGTATATCGCCTTCCTCATAACACAATGAATGTTCTATCATATTATAGAACGTATTCATTGTGGTATAGTGATATAGTATAATATTATCTTCTTTAGTCATACTTATCTCTTTTTAATTGTCAAATCCAAATTTATTCCAGGCATCGAGGACGAGACGCTTGGTGCGGTATTCTCCGTACTGGCGCAGCTCGTTGTCTTTCAGCACACGGATAGTTTCCTTTGATGCTTTCTAACTTCTACAAATATAATGCTTTTCTTTGAGGTATAACAACAAAAAGCAAACTGATTTAATAATCGAATATATACTTTTCGATGTCTTTAGTCATTAGTGCCTCAGATTTAACGAGACACTAATGATCTTAAGTTAAACAATTCTCCATCTAATAGAGAATAATGTCCTTTTATCAAAGTTGCACTCTAATGATTTTAATAACTTTGTTGTCATTGTGTCAACGTTCTTGTTGTATTCATCTTCCAAGTCGAATAGTTGACGCTGTTTTTTAGAGAGTTTCTCAGACAAATGGTTTTCTTGTTTCTTAAGTAATAGTTTGGTCTTGATATCCTTTTCTTTTCTTATTTGTCTGTGAATTGTATCTCTTTCTTTTCTAATATCTATTATTTCCTTTTGCAAAGGAACAAGTTTGTCATCTGACCATGATTCGTATTTTTCAATCTCATATGAAGCATATTCCTCCATTCTGGCATTGACTTGATCTTTATATTTTTCAATGTTTTTATCAAATATATATTCTGTATCTTCTTTAATATGGTCAGGCAACTTACAAGTGACACTTTCTTTTGCTTCTAATTCTAATAATTTAAATCCAAACTCAGCTGGCAGTACATATTTATCATCGGTGATAGCACAGAAAATGATATTCTCTTCGTCGTCATACTCATTAGTGGAAGAAACTTCATAAGCAATAAGCCAACCGGCTTTGTCTTTATATTCTTCTAATAAAATAGATCTATAAGGGTATGATGTCAAATCGAAAGTTACATCTTCGACAACATTCAAGTAGGGTATTTGTCTAAGTATATAGCTTCCAATAGAACTTGTTGCCCTTATTTGTATTTTATCTGTCTCTTTCTTGTTTACAGAGTACACTCCTGCCTTTATCTCATTTGAAATGTCTGCATCTAATTTAAATGACGATGTATTCTCATTTATATCAGAAATGAACCCATTTAAAGCGACAAGAGCTAACTTCCAAAAATGGCGAATATAACTATCGATTCTCTTTTCGTCATCATCTTGTCTAACCTTTAATAAGTTAACAACGTCTTCATCAAAGTTTTCCAATAGAGTTTTCTTTGTATCCTTGATACGCTCTGAAATAACATCTTCCAACTCCTTCTGCAACGAATCGAAAGCCTTGTTTATTTCACCTTCTGTTCTGCATACTCGTAATATTGAACTCAATCTGCTTTCCAAATCAAATGTAGAGTCTATAGCCCCCAATATTTCATCACTGCTACCCAATACGCCTTCAAATAAATTAAACTTAGTTGACAGTAACTCATATACACGGCAATCTGCAGCATTAGCCTTATTTACGAAATTCACAACCACCACATCGTGCTTTTGCCCATAGCGATGGCAGCGTCCAATTCTTTGTTCTATTCGTTGGGGATTCCAAGGCATGTCGTAATTAACCACTAAAGAACAGAATTGAAGATTTATACCTTCAGCACCTGCTTCTGTAGCAATCATTATCTCTGCTGAATCCTTAAAGAAATCTACAAGAGACTGCTTCTTGTCTATCTGCACATTACCTGTTACATAAGATGTTCCTGCATGGGTCAATAGCCATTTCTGATATATATTGTTGGCTTCATCATTACTATTTGTTCCATTAAAACATACAACCTTGTCTCTGAAACCGTTCGCTTCAAAAAAGTTTTTTAGATATTCTTGAGTTTTACGACTCTCTGTAAATATTAAAGCTCTTCGCAGACCTCCAAGGCGTTCAACCTTGTCAAATGATGCAGTAAGGGCTTTCAATAATGCTTGAGCCTTTGTTTCACAACCAATTCCTTCGGCCATTGAAACATAATGTCGAAGCTCTTCAATTTCGTTATCAATGGCAGCTTTGTCTTGTTCAGAAATTTCTACTGTTTCATATGAATCTGAATTATCGTCATTATCAATGGTTTCCAAATCATTTAATACAGATGACATACTAAGTATTTGTCGTCCTTCGTCCTTAATTCGTTTAAGTCTTTCAATTGTACTTTGAAGCGTGAAAGACAGTGCATAAACAGATGACGACATAATTTTTCTGTAAAGGAGTGATAGTAAAGGACGTATTCTATCCGGTATACCATAAGTGCCCTCACGAAATAAATAGTCGCTAATAGCTTCATATAAATCAATTTCTTTCTTTGAAGGATGATACTCTTGCACAAAAGGAATACGTTTGGTGTATTTCACATACTCCTGTACTTGGTTTCTCAATGTACGATGCGCTATATGGGCAATCCTTGCCTTCAATTCTCCATATTTAGAGTTGTCACGGATTGATATTGTATTATACAGTTCCTCAAACGTTTGGACAGAAGAGAAGAATTTATCATCAATTATACTGATAAGTCCATATAGCTCCCTTAAATTGTTTTGTAAAGGAGTGGCTGTAAGCAATATCTTCTTGTATGGGCGCAATGTCTCCTTCAATACATTTGCGGTCACATTTCCTTTTTTGTATACGTTACGAAGTTTGTGAGCCTCGTCTATCACAACAAGATTCCACATGACTTTTGATAACTCGTCCGCATGGGTAACGGCAAACTGATAAGAACAGATTATTATACTTTCATCTGTTTGAAAAGGGTTTTCTGTTTTGGCTGCAATGGTTTTGTAAGAACCTTGCTCTAATATTAAAGACGGGAGAAAAAACTTCTCTAATAGCTCCATGCTCCACTGATTTCTCAATGAGGCAGGAACTATAATCAATATGTGTCTTTTATGTTCTGCCCATAATTCTGACAATAAGATACCTGCTTCAATGGTTTTTCCAAGTCCCACTTCATCGGCAAGTATTGCTCCTTTACTTAATGGTGATTTAAATGCAAATAGAGCAGCTTCCACCTGATGAGGATTTAAATCGACCTTTGATTCAGATAAAACGCCAGTAAACCGACCTTCATCTGAAGTCGATTTTTTGTGGCAAATGTCCCACTTATAATATATTTGTTGAGCTATAGATATCATTACTTTTTATTCTTACGTTCAACTTTAACAGAATATTCCGGGGATACAGCATCGAATTCATTTATTGCTGCTCCTTTCCAATAGTTTATGGCAAGTTCTTCACATTCTTTGCGTAATCTGTCATTGAAATCAGGTTCCTCTTCTTTGCCATAAAGGTTTACAATATGGTTGTATTGAGGAAGTATAGAAATATCACTGAAAGATATTCTTACAATCCGTATTTGCGCATTGGGATGATTGCGAAGGAATGCATTTTGCAGTGCGGATATGCCAATGGGTATCTTGTTGTCTGCAATGCTTTTTATGGTAGAGACAACGCTTACGTATTTCTCACCATTGTTTATGTTATAATCACAACCTAATAAGCTATTGCTTACTGACTCATATTTTATGCCTTCGTTTAAAAGATATTGTTCATATATCTTCTTGCCGATATAATTCACAATGCGTCGAACCATAGATGGTGCCTTGTCTTCATCTATTATCCAGTTAACGATATCATCAACGTGGTCTGCCACAACAGGAAGATTGTCTGCGCCAACCTTATCTACGATTTGTACAAGAGATTCCAAATTAGAAGTAATAATGTTCGGTATTCTGGAAGTTTTTCCATCAGAATAGGAATATAATTTTGAATTAGAGCCAATTCCTATATGGTTGTCTTCGCCATACGAAGAATGCGACTCATTTAAAGCTTCTTTTATATCTACTCCATTTTCTAATGCGGATACGATTGATGCCAAGGTCTCGACAGAGCACTTTTGCTCTTCTAATTTCTTATATAGTTTCTCTCTACTTATTTTGTCTTGTTCTTCTTTTTCTTCTTTATCCTTTTTTATTTTCTCCGCTTGAATCTCATTCAAAAAGGTCAAATGCTGTTCAACGGTATCTTTTTTTTCATAACCTAACTGATGAAACTCGTCAATGGTTATTTCGTTAGGATTGCAGAATGAACCATCAGCTCTAACTATCCACTTGTCATTTTTCAAATTATGATAATAAGAGCTCTCAAAACCTCTAACATGGTATGACCACTCACGATATAAACAATATTCTAATTCTCCATTTTTCTTTGTACCGATCCCGTTTTCACAGACAAATCTCCACAAAGCATGAGACCAATCTTTTGAACAATTATTTATATCATAACCATCCAATTGGTAATCTTTAAAGAAGGGAAATTTAGTAACAGCCAAATATTGCTTTTCAAGGAAATCAACAATATATTTAGGGAAATTCTCATATGAATAATCATACACAATCCTTCTATATAGTTTCTCTGCTATTATCGTTATCTCACGAATTTGAGGTTTGCTACTAACGTTTAAATATAGTTCAAGAAAATGTTTAACTTCAGAGTATGACAAATCTGTGCCTTTTGTATAAAAGTCACAATCAACAAATTTAAACGAAGTGTCGCCTTTTGCGTAATTCAGAAAATCAGTTGTTGGTATGTACATTTCTGATAGGTTACACAACGTAAAACGAGATTCGTCTAACTGTTTTAGTTTCCATTCTTTCTTTATTATATCTTTAATTTTCTGGTTTGCATTGGCATAGACCAACTTGTATATATACTCAAAATCTTTTAATAATATTTCTTCTGTTGGAATGTCATTTTTCTTATAGCGAACAAGCAGAGTCTTTTCTAAATAGTCAGCCATGTCTGGCTCCTTTATTCCCATACCCCGGAAAAGGCTTTCATGTTTCTCAAAGATTTCCTTATCTAACACTTTACCGAAAGCGTCAGTTTCTACATCCTTAAAACCTGAATATGGAAGACAGACATTTGCATTCTTTTTATACAAATAATACGGACTTATCCATTCTCCATCTTGTGTTTTTGCTATAGAAGCAAATCTAAATTTGAGCTTGTTCCAAGAATCTACGGGGAATTTATACCATGTGTCGCTAATAGTTCTTGGTTCATCAGACCTCCATAAAACGCGTGCTTTGTCCTCTATATATGTAAGAAGTCTGTGAGCCCATTCCAATGGTTGGTTTGCCATGAAGGAATTTGAAATATGCTTTGCTAGGTATTCATTATCAAACGGCTTAATTTTTAATTCTGCTTCGACTTCCTTAAAATCAGATCTATATTGTTTTAAGTAAAGAAAATCCCTATCGTTGTTTTGGCATAATTGTGCAATCTGTGAAGAGGAAATCAAATTTTCCAAATCAATGGTTGCAGAAAACACATCGTTTATAGAAACATAACGCTTTGACCTATTAAGAAGCAGTTTATTATCTCTTACTTTTCTGAAATAACACTGTTTCAAATATGTGTCTCTGTATTCTGTTGATTTAATATTTAGAATATGGAATATGTTGTCGTTTATAAGAATGTTTTTGTCCGTAGTCGATATTTCGTTATCTTCCGATTCTAATAGTCTTGAATTCCTGCATTCACCAATTTCTTTAAGACACAACAAGGCATCAGCCGCTAATTCGGCAATGCAATTCAAGAACTTTTGATTTATATCCTCATAGCGTTTAATACTATCTCTATTGTCAACAAGTAAAAATGGAGCATGGCTTACAAAACAACTATCAAAGTGCTCACTTGTCGGGAAGAAACAATATATTTGTCCCTTTGCATCAATATCCAATGATCCGTCAGGGTTTACATAAAATCCAACACTTATATTGTACTTTCCTTTTATTGTATTGCTGTCACGATGGAACAGATACATTAACAGGTTCTTGTCGTATTCATGAATACGGCAAAATTCATATTTTATGCCATGACGTTCACCCGTTTGTATTACTTCTTTTGAGTACTCATGTATCGTTTCTTCTCCATCAATACACCAGGCTATTTTTTGAATATGAGGCAGAAACAATACAGGCATATTAAGATTCTGTAGTCTTTGTAGAATCTCTGGATATGCTTTCTCTGGGTCCTTAAAAGGTAGTTCAAAAAGAGTTTCGCCTGCATTGCGGAGTTTATGGTCGTTTTCTAATAATGTTGGAATAATATAGTTTTCTATCTTAAACCAAAAAGTATCGTCATATATGGATGGGGTATCTGTATATTGGAACACCGACTTAAAACCTACACCGAATTTACCTATAGTTTGTTCTTCATCTTCTTTTGTAGAACAACCTACAGATGTGATAGAATTGATATCTCCAATCTCTCCAGTTTGTTCTCTGGCATCTGTTATAGAGAATTGGCGTTTACCATTGTGTTTGAAGACCAATTTATCTCTAAATAATAGAATTCTTACGTTTGTTGCAGCTGTGTCATCTGCATTTTGTATCAATTCATATATAAAATGAGCTGTTTCAGGATATTTTTCAACAATACCCTTCCAAACCTTTATGTTAGTACGTTTCGAATAGGTTTTCCAGTCATCTTGTTTATCATTTACAAGAATTTTAAAGAGCCTTTCTTGTTCAGAATTTAAGGTATGTGTATTCTCATTCATATTCCACACTATTATTGTTTTTAAGGATCATTATCTTTTTCTATTTGGATTCTACAAATGTAGCACATTCTTTTGAATGATGCAACTAAAAGAAAATAAAATTTAGTAGCGAATTATGTTGCCAATCCGTTGTCAAATATATAAAAGCAAAAATCCTAACTGCTCAATATCAAGCAGTTAGGATTCTGTATGGTGCGCCTGAAAGGACTCGAACCTTCACGTCCTAAAACACCAGATCCTAAGTCTGGCGCGTCTACCAATTCCGCCACAAGCGCATTAGCGGATGCAAAGTTAGTGAAAAATGGTGAGACTGGCAAAATATTATGTGACTTTTATGATCCGCACCGGTCGGTGCGGATGCTCGTAACGGTCGATGCAGATGCTCGTAACGGTCGATGCGGATGCTCGTAACGACCGATGCGGATGACAGAAGTCTACTTTTTCTGCTCTTCGATGAATCGCTTCATCTCTGCCTCGTGTGCCTTTGCTTTGAGGAAGAGGTGCCACTGGTTGCGGGCGCGTGTGAGGTTATGCTCGGCATACTGGCACTTCCAGTAGTGGTCGCCCGAGAGGTAGTCCCAGAGGAAGCGCACGCACTGCATGTAGGGGAAGAGCTCGGCGGCGTAGGGGAGGAGCGACACTTCGAGCGGAGTGAGGAAGCGTTGTGCTGACTCTAAGTAGCCGCGTGTGAATGCCTCGAAGATGTCCATGCGGAAATCGATCTTCTCGTACTCGGGCGAGTCTTCGGCAATGGTGTTGGCAGCGGTGCGCAGGAAGTCGCCGTAGTCGCTGACGAAAAGCGACGGCATCACGGTGTCGAGGTCTATCACGCAGAGCACCTTGCCCTGCTTGTCGAACATCATGTTGTTCACCTTCGTGTCGCAGTGGCACACGCGTTTCTGCAGTTTGCCATCGGCGAGGAGTCGTTCGCCCAGGCACATCTCGTCCATGTACGCCTCAATCTCTTCTACGAACTGCTTCACGCTCTCGGCGCGTCCAACGGGGTCTTCGGCGTACACCTTGCGCAGCTGGTCGCGGCGTAGGCACATGTTGTGGAAGTCGGGGATTGTCTCGCCCAACTGGTCGGCTATGTAAGCCAGCCGCGCCTCGAAGTCGCCGAACGCCTTGCCTGCGTCGTAGGACGAGTCGGGTGTTACGGTTTCCATCGTCACGGCATCGCTGATGAATACCGACACGCGCCAGTAGCTCTCACCGTCGAAGAAGTAGGTCTTGCCCTCGGCGGTGGGCACGAAGCGCAGCACACGACGGTCGAGGTCGTCGACACCTTCCGCCTTCAGCTGCTCGCGGATGTGGTTGGTCACGGTCTCCACGTTGTGCTGTAGCATATCGACATCGGTGAAGATGTGGTGGTTGATGCGTTGCAGAACGTAGTCGGGGCGGTCTGTTTCAGCGGTCTGTATGCGGTATGTGTCGTTGATGAGTCCGTTGCCGAGTGGCTTGATGTCGCTCACGGTGCCCTCGATGAGGAACTTGCTGGTTATGTTGTTTAGATTGTTCATTGTTTTTTATTTTTATTTTAATTTGATGTGTAGTCAGGAGAGGGGTGCAGTTGTCTCTGTAGGGGTGCAGTTGTCTCAACTGCACCATCCAGATAGAATATCAGTTGGTGCAGTTCTTGCTTGGTTGGTGCACTTGAGACAAGTGCACCCCCTAAGTGCACCCCCTAATTTGCAAATTTACTGCTTTTTATTATAATAGATGATGTTATGGCGGCTTATTTCGCTTTTTTGCAGTAACTTTGTGGTGATAGACAAATAAAAAAACTAATCATAATGCAATCAAAACAACAACTCCTTGCGCTTCTTGCGCTTTGTGCCTTGGGGTCTGCCAACGGTTTCGCCGAGCGGAACACCCCTTTGAAATATTGGTTCGACCGTCCGACGACGATGCGCGGACAGGCAGTGTGGCTCGCTTCGAGTCCCGACCGTATGCCTACCGAGCGCCAGCTGGTGCGTGCCGGCGACTTGGTGAACAACCCCGACCCCGAATGGGAGTCGCAGTCGCTGCCCATCGGCAACGGCAATATCGGCGGCAACGTGCTCGGTTCGGTTGAGGCTGAGCGCATCACGTTCAACGAGAAGACACTCTGGCGCGGTGGTCCGAACACCTCGCGCGGCACCGCCTACTACTGGGATGTGAACAAGCAGTCGGCTCATGTGGTGGGCGAGATACGCGAGGCGTTCACCAAGGGCGACTGGCAGAAGGCGGAGCTGCTCACACGCAAGAACTTCAACAGCGTGGTGCCTTACGAGGCTGACGCCGAGGAGCCGTTCCGCTTCGGCAGCTTCACTACCGCCGGCGAGTTCTACATTGAGACCGGACTCAGCTCAGTGGGAATGACCGACTATCGCCGTGAGCTGTCGCTCGACTCTGCTCTTGCGAAGGTGAGCTTCTGCAAGGACGGCGTGCAGTACGAGCGCGAGTATTTCGTGTCGCATCCTGCCAACGTGATGGCGGTGCGCTTCGCTGCCTCGCACCGCGGCAAGCAGAACCTTGTGTTCTCCTACGCTCCCAACCCCGTGTCGACGGGCGAGATGAAGGCGGACGGCACTGACGCGCTATGCTGGCTGGCACGTCTCGACAACAACAGTATGGAGTACGCCGTGCGCATAAAGGCAGTGGCTAAGGGCGGTGCGGTGAGCAACGAGGGCGGCAAGCTCACGGTGAAGGATGCCGACGAGGTTGTGTTCCTCATCACTGCCGACACCGACTACCGACCCAACTACGACCCCGATTTCAACGACCCAAAGGCTTACGTAGGTGTAGACCCTAAACAGACTACTGCCGACTGGCTCGCCAAGGCTGCCACAAAGGACTACGCCTCGCTGCTCAACGAGCATTATGCCGACTATTCGGAGCTCTTCAACCGCGTGCGTCTGAACATCAACAACGCTTCGGTTGATGCCGACGACCTGCCCGTGAACCGCCGTCTTGAGGCTTACCGCCAGGGCAAGCCCGACTACTATCTTGAGCAGCTCTACTATCAGTTCGGTCGCTACCTGCTCATCTCGTCGTCGCGTGCCGACAATCTGCCGGCTAACCTGCAGGGCTTGTGGCACAACAACGTCGACGGACCGTGGCGCATCGACTATCATAACAACATCAATCTGCAGATGAACTACTGGCTGGCTTGCCCGACGGGACTCTCGGAGTGCGAGCTGCCGCTCTTCAACTTCATCCGCACGCTCGTGAAGCCAGGTCGTGTAACGGCGAAGTCGTACTTCGGCACACGTGGCTGGACAACGTCTGTATCGGGCAACATCTTCGGCTTCACATCGCCGCTCTCGAGCGAGGATATGTCGTGGAACTTCTCGCCGTTCGCCGGTCCGTGGCTTGCCACTCACCTCTGGAACTACTACGATTTTACGCGCGATCGCAAGTTCCTTGCTGACAACTACGAAATACTGAAGGAGTCTGCCGACTTCGCGTCCGACTATCTCTGGCATCGCGCCGACGGCGTGTACACCGCCGCTCCGTCCACATCGCCCGAGCACGGACCGGTTGACGAGGGTGCTACGTTCGCCCACGCCGTGATACGCGAAGTGCTCCTGGATGCTGTTGAGGCTAACCGCGTGTTAGGCAAGAGTGCCAAGGAACGCCGCCAGTGGGAGGACGCGCTGAAGCATCTCGCGCCGTATAAGATAGGTCGCTACGGACAGCTCATGGAGTGGTCGACGGACATCGACGACCCGAAGGACGAGCATCGCCACGTGAACCACCTCTTCGGTCTGCACCCGGGTCGCACCGTGTCGCCCGTCACAACGCCCGAACTGGCAAAGGCGTCGCGCGTGGTGCTCGAGCATCGCGGCGACGGTGCAACGGGATGGTCGATGGGCTGGAAGCTCAACCAGTGGGCACGCCTGCATGACGGCAATCATGCCTACACGCTCTACGGCAATCTGCTGAAGAACGGCACGCTCGACAACCTCTGGGACACGCACGCCCCGTTCCAGATTGATGGCAACTTCGGCGGGACAGCCGGCGTAACTGAGATGCTTATGCAGAGCCACATGGGATTCGTCCACTTGCTGCCTGCACTACCTGATGCTTGGGCTGAAGGCGCAGTGAGCGGACTGCGTGCAAAGGGCAACTTCACCGTGTCTATCAGCTGGAAGAACGGCAAGCTCGCTGAGGCGACAATACTCTCCGGCTCGGGCGAACCGTGCGAGGTGCGCTACGGCGAGTCGGTGCTGAAGTTCAAGACAAAGCGAGGCGCAAGCTATAAGGTGAAGCTTGATAATGATAGGTTGAAGCTACTATAAGTGCAGTTAAGGGGCACTTTAGGGGGTGCACTTGTCTCAAGTGCACCAACAAATCAAAATTTGCACCAACAATGCATTCTATTCGGTTGGTGCAGTTCTTGCTCTGGCAAGCGGCAAAGCCGAGCGGAGACAACTGCACCCCCT
>OGUD01000389.1_pt1 | contig 38990 bp, 23 predicted proteins | sample 1573671 | NCBI WGS metagenome assembly OGUD01 (sample SAMEA2582065, study PRJEB24529) | metagenome | biome: Human gut stool | place: China | collected 2011 | reverse complement strand
GATTCTTTGTAAGATATTCATAAGTCTATTATGCAGGAAAAAGGAAGAAAAAGAAACCCCCTAACCCCTCAAGATTGAGGGGAAGGGGAGCTGAATAGGCGAAGCCTATTTTTTATTGCAAGAAATGCAAAGTGGTATCTGTCACCATGAAAAAATTGCATAACAGATGAAAGTGTTATCCAAACGATTGATGAATACCAGTGGCAAAAAGGTATACGGATATCTGAAAGCAGATGTAAAGGCAATCGTCAATGGTATTGTGGATGAACTGGCAAAGGAAGAGAAAGTGGCAGAGTGCTACAAACAATGGCTAGAGAGCAAAAGTGAGATACTGCATTATTACAAGGATGCAGATGCAGAGCAGCTTCCATTGTCAGAGCAGAAGGAATTAAAAAGCATCAAAAACATGGTCATCAGGGAAGCAGTCCGATACGGAGAAGGGTATCTTTATACAGAGGACGAGGGACTGGAAGATTTGGAAACCGAAAGGGAAGAAATGGATGCAGATGATTCTGAAGTGTCAGAAGATATGGCGGAAGTTCCAGCAGATTATTCTGATGCGGAGCCGGAAACGGAAGAACCGGACAGTCAGGAGTTTTATGCCAAGTGGACGGATGCTTATAAAGAAGCGAGGGAATATCTGTATGGCACATCGGAGATGGAGCCGGATGAGGAGGCTGCCTATGAAATCATGAAAGAGGAGGCAGAGCAGGGAAATGCCTATGCAATGGCAGACATGGGTAAGATGTATGCACAGGGCATTTTTGTGGAAGCAGACAAGGCGAAAGCACAGGAGTGGTATGAAAAGTCTCTAAAGGCAATGCTTGTTGTGGAAGACAGAAAAGAAAACACTTATCTGGAATACCGCATCGGTAAAATGTATCAGTATGGATTGGGAACCGAGGAGAATCTGCCGGAGGCGGCCAAATGGTTTGAGATAGCATCAGGCAAGGAGCATAAATATGCACTTTATTCTCTTGGTATGCTGTATCTGCATGGAAAAGGTGTGGAGCAGGACGGGGGAAAAGCCTGTCAGTTGTTTCAGCGTTCCCATAAAAATGGCAATCCTTATGCATCCTTTGAGTTGGGGAAATTGTATGAAGCCGGAAGAGGAACCGAGAGGAATACGGATCTGGCGGAGAAGTGCTACCGGGTAGCGTTTCTTGGTTTCTTAAATCTGGAAAAGAAGTCCAGGGATGATACCTTATGGTACCGTATCGGAACCATGTACCTGCAAGGCGTTGGTACCGAAGCAGATGAAAAGGAAGCCGAAAAGTATCTTTGTAAGTCTGCGGACTATGGAAATACCCATGCAGCCTATCAACTGGCAAAGCTATACATACGTCAGGAAACGGAGAAACTGAAAAGCAACCCGGAGGAAATACCGGACTATGAAAAAATCAAGCAGGCACTTAAATTGCTGACAGCAGCTTCTGAGCAGGGCAATTCTTTTGCAGATTATGCCCTTGGAAAACTGTATGCGGATGGGGAACTGACAGCAAAGGATATGGAAAAGGCGTTCTATCATTTACACAGGGCAGCAGATGCAGATAATGTCTATGCGTGGTACAAGTTGGGCGGATTATATCTGTTGGATGAGTATAAGGACATCGTCAGAGCAGTCCATTATCTCACACTGGCAGCAAACCGGAAAAATGAATTTGCATTATATCGGCTTGGGAAGCTATATCTTGCAGGGGAGGAGGTGGCAAAAAATGTAGAACTTGCCATACGGTATCTGGAAGAGTCAGCCGGCGTGGGAAATCAGTATGCACAGTATGTCCTTGGCAAGGTGTATCTGATGGGAAAAGAGGTGGAGAAGGACAGGGAAAGAGCATATGAATATTTCAGATTGGCAGCGGAGCAGGGAAATGTGTACGCTGCTTATTTTCTGGAACACTGGAATGATATGCCCCATCCGGATTTACTACTAATGGCAACCAGACTCATGCATCATCTGGAAAATATACTAAAGGACGATGTTTCCGGAAAGAAAGGAGACAGACGAACTGGAATGGATCGTAAGCTGGCTAGAAAGATAAGACAAAAGAAAATCGCACAAGGTCATGCAAGAGATGACAGGGAAGAAATGGTACAGACACAGTAAAGGAGGAGCAGATTGGGAGATTTCATTTATTTTACAGAGGAGCAGAAGGAAAGAGCCAATACAGTCCCCATCATGGATATTTTGAAACGGGAGCATGAAGAAGTGGAACGCTCCGGAAGTGAATGGAGATGGAAGCGGCATGGTAGTGTGACGTTCCGTGGAAACCGCTGGTACAGACACAGCCAACAGATGGGAAGCCATGCTATTGATTTCATGCAGGAGTTCTTTGGGATGTCTTATCCGGAGGCAGTTACCTATTTGTTAGATGGGGAAACCGGACAGGTCATTCATGGAGGAAGTCCGCCGAGGGAAACAACAGGCAAGAAATCAGTACGTCCCAAGGAAGAGAAAACCACAGAAGAAAAAGAACCGAAAGTATTAATACCGCCGGAAAAGAACGATACCATGAAAAGAGTATATGCCTATCTGATGCAGAAGAGGCATATCAGTAGGGAGGTGCTGTCCTTTTTTGCCAGACAGGGAATCCTGTATGAATCAGCAGGGCATCACAACGCTGTATTTGTCGGAGTGGATAAAGAAGGGAATCCACGCCACATACATAAAAAGGGAACCTGCTCGGATGGCAGGAGCTTCCGCATGAACGAAGATGGTTCTGACTCTTCCTACGGATTCGGTTATGCCGGAGCCGGGAATAAGCTGTATGTGTTTGAGGCACCGATTGATTTTTTATCATTTCTGACCTTGTACCCTGTAAACTGGCAGGAGAACAGTTATATTGTCTTAAACGGAGTTTCAGAACATGCCATGCTGCAGATGTTAAAGGATTATGCGAATCTGGATACGGTTGTGTTGTGCTTAGACCATGATCCGGCAGGCATAGAAGCCTGTGGAAGACTGGCAGAGATTCTGGTGCAGAATGGGTACAGACAGATTAAGAATTTAAAATCCTCCTGCAAGGACTGGAATGAAGATTTAAAACTCCTGCATGGGGAAGAAGTAATTCCGGCACAGGAGCATCCAAAGATTCTGGAATGCGATGCGTGGATGGAAATACTAAAGCAGGTCACAGACAGTGTGGATATGAAGTATGCCACCAAGGAAAGCGTGTGCCGGTATTATCAGGACATTTACAATGCACTGAAGAAAGGAAACGGAAAAGAACATCTGGAGGATGCTTTCGACGGTGGAGGAATGCTTTTAACCGGGGTGTTAATCCGATGCATGGAGAAAACAGGCAGGGAACTTGGCAGGGAAACAAGTGCAGATGAAATACTGGATAACCTGCATAAGCGATACCGGCCATATAGGGATAAGGGGAACTACAATACAAGGCTTCGGAACATGCAGAAAGCCTTTGAGGAACTGATGGAGGTATTTGACAAAGAGGATTTGTCCTTAAAAGAGAATAAAGAAGAATTTGTGAAGAAATGTATGAGCCTGACGATGGAGTGTATCAAGGCTCATATTTTTGTTGCAACAGAATATGAGGAACCCATACAAAGGAAGGAGATGAGGATGGAATGCAGCCAGTCGTAATATTGCTTATATCTGGGGTAATTATGTTTTCCGTGATTGGAGGACTTTCCCTGCTGGCACATTATTATACGCTCAATGGAATCAAAAGTAAGACCGTAGGAGATGGCCAGCATGGTACCGCCCGGTTTGCTACCAAGAAGGAAATTGAGGAAACCTATGTGGAAGTAGCCTATGAGCCGGAGAAGTGGAGGAAAGGAGAGAATCTGCCGACGGCACAGGGACTTGTGCTGGGGAGCATAGGAAGGGCAGGAAAGTTATATGCCCTCGTGGACACCGGGGATGTGCATTGTCTGATGATTGGAGCAGCAGGTGTGGGTAAGACTGCACACTTTCTCTATCCAAACATCGAATATGCCTGTGCCTGTGGAATGAGGTTTCTGACTACGGATACCAAGGGTGACCTTTACCGAAACTATGCAGGCATTGCCAAGAAATATTATGGATACCAGACCGCAGTGATTGACTTAAGAAACCCCACCAGAAGTGATGGCGATAACATGCTCCACTTGGTAAATAAGTATATGGATGAGTACCTTGCAGATCATAACAACTTAAGTGCCAAGGCGAAGGCAGAAAAATATGCCAAGATTACTGCAAAGACCATTATATCCTCCGGGGGAGCCGACAGTGCCAGCTACGGACAAAATGCATTTTTCTATGATGCAGCAGAAGGTGTGCTGACCGCAGTGATTCTGTTAATTGCAGAATTCTGCCCCAAGGAGAAAAGACACATCATCAGTGTGTTTAAACTGATTCAGGATTTACTGGCACCATCCAAGGTAAAAGGAAGAAATCAGTTTCAGTTGCTTATGGCAAAGCTTCCGGATACCCACAAAGCCAAATGGTTTGCCGGGGCAGCTTTAAATACCGCAGAGCAGTCCATGCAGTCTGTTCTTTCCACAGCACTCTCCAGACTGAACTCCTTTCTGGATTCCGAACTGGAGCAGATACTGTGTTTTGATACCGCTATCGATGCTGAAATGTTTTGTAAGCAGAAGACAGCGGTATTTTTAGTGATGCCGGAAGAAGACAACACCAAGTATTTTATTATTTCTCTGATTTTGCAGCAGCTCTACAGGGAAATCCTTGTGGTGGCGGATGAGAACGGAGGAAAACTGGATAACCGTGTGGTTTTCTATTGGGATGAGGTCGGAACCATACCAAAGATTGAGAGTGCGGAGATGATGTTCTCTGCATCCCGTTCCAGAAGGGTAAGTATCGTACCCATGATACAGTCCTTTGCACAGCTTAACAAAAACTACGGAAAAGAAGGGGCAGAGATTATCATTGATAACTGTCAGGATACCATCTTCGGTGGATTTGCACCGAACTCGGAATCCGCAGAGGTACTGTCCAAGAGCCTTGGTAATAAGACGGTCATGTCCGGCTCCATCAGCAGGGGAAAGAATGATCCGAGTCAGTCCCTCCAGATGATACAAAGACCATTGATGACACCGGATGAATTAAAGTCCCTGCCAAAAGGAAACTTTATTGTGTCGAAAACAGGCAGCCATCCCATGAGGACCAAGCTGAAGTTATTCCTAAAATGGGGTATTACTTTCGAGGAGCCATATGAGATTGAGGAAAAGTCAGCAAGAAAGGTAGCCTACGCAGACAAGCAGGAGATTGAAGAAGAGATTATCCGCAGATACATGTGCTGTGTGGATGAGGAGACGGAAGGTACGGAACAAGGCAGTGCATCCAGAAGCGGTGGTATGCTGCAGTCCCAGATGAATGAAACGGTGGCAAAGGTCAGACAGGCTCTCAGGACAGAGGATTAGGTGATTGGTTGAATAAAAAAGAAATATATGAAGCAGAACTGCCCCATAGGGCTGTAGCGGTATATATGTACCTAAAGGATCGTGCAAATAAGGAAGGCACCTGCTACCCGGCAATCGGTACCATTGCCAGGGAACTACATCTGTCTGTCAGCACCGTAAAACGAGCCATCAGCGATCTGGAGGAAAACGGATTTATACGCAAGAAACAACGCTGGCGTGATAATGGTGGCAGAAGCAGTCTGCTGTTTGAAATTATAAAGTAAGCACAAAGGGGGTACTGCGTAGGTCTAGTGAGCTATGGTATGGTTCACTGTGACCTATGCAGGGAGCTTTTCACTTTAAGGATTAGGACAGAGAAAAAACTATTATTATGAATCTAATTTATTGTAAATGTTAAGTGGTGAGTGTTTGTTTTTAAGCCAAATTTAGTGGTATTATTCTTGTTATGTTCAACAGCATTATCAGAGTCATCTATTGTAAAAATGCGGTATTCGTCATAAGTTTTTAGGTTGTTTGGAAAATAAAAGCCGCCAAGTTCCATGTGACAAAATATAGTCAGTGGAGCTTGACGGCTTTGATGATTATTTCAAACGTTTTCTAACAATTTTTTTTCCCCAAAAATATCCGCCACATGCCCAGGCGATAGTAACAAGTGTGAGGATAATGAAAAGTGGGGTATTAATCAGTTCCATACTGCCAACCGCCATGTCCAATGTTCCGCGGTCTGCGTAGAGGCTGCGATAAGCATCTTGCATATAACAAAGGGGAATGTATTCTCCCAGAGCAAGACCAAACATCGGGCAGGCAAGACCTAGCATTTTACCGAAGTCATTGCTCTTTCCAAGAGTATCATAAATCAGTTCGCCAATGATTCCGCCTACAAAGGTGCAGATAAACATTAAAGCGTAAGGTGCCATTGAGAATAAACAGATACCAAATAAAAAGGATGCGATAAGTATTCCACCGCGGATGGTTGTTTTGGATAACATGACAACCAAAATCATGGCACCCAGTAAGCCAAGAAGGCAGGGGAGTAAGAGCATGATGGGTGGGAAGAAACCAATGGTACATGCAATAATCCAGCTGGTTGCTATCCATAGAGCACTAAATACACCGATTCTGATAAAATCTTTAATTCTTGTACTTTCTTTTTTGGGGTTACTCATAAAATTATTCCTCCAATTTAAATGTTTTTATTAATTTTTCCGGATGGTATTTTTCCGGTGAAATTCTGCTTATGGTGTGGTCTTCATTGATGACCAAAAGCGAGGTAAAAAGAGACGATGCAAATTCATAATCGTGTGTAATGACGAAAAGAATCTTTCCATGGGAAGCCTGTTCTAACATCAGTTCTCGTACCAGTTTCATATTTTCTGCATCAAGGCCACTTGTTGGTTCGTCAAAAAATAAGAAAAAGGAATCACTCATACAGGACATGGCAATGGAAAGTCGTTGCTTTTGTCCGCCGGAGAGTGTGTCTGGATGCACATCGGCATATTGCTCCAAATGAAATCTTTTTAGTATTGCAAGAGCTCTTTCGGGTCCGTCTTTTTCCTTTTCATGTCCTAGAAGCATTTCTTCCAGAACGCTTCCTGAAAATAGCTGATAGTCTACATCCTGCATAACATAAAAGGAAGAGTGGCGTCGCTTTTTGGGTGACGCAATAGTATTATTCATATAAATCTTACCGTGTAAAGGTTTTTCAAGTCCCATTAGGACTCGGGTAAGTGTAGATTTTCCGGAGCCATTTCTACCTACAATACCTACAATGTCTCCGCTGTGGCAGGAAAAAGAAACATTGTGCCATAATAGCGGTTGTCGGTGATAACCGAAAGCCAGATCTTGCACCTGAATGCTATGGTGCGATTCAAAATTATGAGTTATATTCGTTGGTTTACATAGGACATTATGTAGTTCTATTTCTCGCAGTCCGTTTGTACAGAACCAATCCGATGGTTTGGTTCTCAGTTCTTTAGAATCTATGATTTTATCAATACTTCCATCTTTTATAATCACAAAGCGATCAGCAAGATCCTTTAGATAATATAGCTTGTGCTCGGATAGGATGATTGTGTGTCCAGCCGCTTTTAGCTTTTCAAGAATCTTTTTAAGTTGTTTAGTGCCGGCAAAATTCAGATTGGCAGAAGGTTCATCCAATACATAGATTTGAACATCGGTAGCATAGACAGATGCTACGGCAATGGACTGTTTTTCACCGCTGGAGAGCGAAAACAGTTGCTTCTCTAATAGATGTTCGATTTGTAGTTCTTCCACTGCACGCGAATAATTAGTTTGTAGAGTTTCTCTAGCAATGCCAAGATTTTCTCCGGGAAAGGCGATTTCCGTTTTAGCATGTAGGGTAAAGAATTGCGATCTGGGATCTTGAAATACGCTTCCTACATATGGAGAGTAATCACCGGTTTCGTGGTCGGAGATATCCATGTTGCATATCTTACACTCACCGGATATATTACCTTCAAAAAAAGATGGAATCAGTCCATTGATGCAACGTGTCAGTGTCGTTTTGCCACAGCCGCTTGGTCCGGTCAAGACGATACATTCTCCCTTGCGAATGGTTAGATTAATGTCCCTCAGACTTTGTTCTTTCCTATGGCTATATGTAAAGTTAAAGTGTTCAAATTTTCCAAGTATTTTGCCTATCATATAATGAAATTCCCCCACGACAGATTCAGGTAATTTAAGTATAAAAGTGCAAGGATGATACTGAGTATCCCCACAAGATAAAGATAGTCAGTGATGGTTAATCGAACATCGGTACAGCAGGTTCGTTTTCTTACAGCACTCAATCCTTTGCATAGGGAGGCAGCAGAAAGTTCTTCGGAGATTTTCTCACTTCGTGCTAAAAGGGGAACCATATAATTTTCTATGGTATATACCATATGAAAAATGCTGCTAAATGAAAAATTAAGACCACGCATTTTCAGACTTTCATTTACATAGCCAAATTCCTGCCGGATCGTCGGTACATATCTGTAAACGACGATGAGAGGAATGGAAAGTGCTTTTGGCATATGCATACGGTCAAGCACATAAAATAACTCATTCATAGGTGCATGATTGATTAAGAGTTTTAAAAGCAGATAAACCGGCCATATTCGAATGATCATCATTAAAAAGGCAGGTATGATGGTGGAAAGCATGGGAATATTCACATAACTCAAAAACCAAACGGGAAGATTCATACCTATATAAATAAGTAAATGTCGAAGAAAAGAAGAAAGTCCATCCCAATAGAGAGGGAGAAAATTTACTATAAGAAATAGAGAAAATACAGCAATTTGATTTTGCAAGTAAAAACTCAAGATGGCTACTGCGATAAGCTGGATAAGCTGAATTCTGATATCTGGTTTTTGAACCATAAAAATTGTTTCTTGTTTTTTCATGTTAATGACTCCGTATATATATAATGTGAAAGTGGGTTAGACAAAACTAACTCACTGTGGTATTATAGTTGTTGGTGAAAAAAAATGTAAGAGAAAATAACAGCAAACGTCCCCCAAACGTATTAATGCGACTTGTGGACGTACTTTGAAGGGAGAAAATAGATTATTATGAACATGGAAAAATTATATCAGCAGATTTTATCAATTGGGGGATTTTTATTCAATGAAGAATTATCAAATCCTGAAGCTGGGCAATTCTGTTATAATACATCGCCTAATAAGGGAGAGGGACACTTTTGGTACTATTTTTACGAAGATATGTTTGTAATTCAGAAGCAGGACTTCTTTTTTTATGATGATTTTTATTTAAAATCTCCATGCACTGACTTTTTGGCATTACAGTATTATGAATCTGTATCGGGAGAGGAATTTTACCCATGCTGCAAATTATCTTCCAATACCTTTCGGTTATACATTGGCGACGAAAGTAGAATTTTCCAAGCAACCTATCATAAAAATATCCCCATACGCTCTGTGAGTATTAGTATTATGCCAGAGTTTTATGAGGAATATTTGAAGGATAGGTTTGAAGGGAAAGCTTTGGATCTTAAGGATGTTTTTCGCTATGTGATGAAGGAAGGTGAATACCCTAGGTTGATTGCAATATTGAAACAAATTAGAAATTATAATGGAAACGGAGTTGCGGCAAAGCTTTTTTATCAGGGAAAGGTTTTAGAAGCACTGTCTGTTGTTTTTGATGCAGCAACCAGCGGAAGAGACAATAGTAATAAGAGGTATATTACCAAGGAAGATGAAATAAGCTTAAAGGCAGTTGCTGAGTATTTGAATCAAAATTTTGCAGAGAAGAATTCCTTGCAGGAATTGTCCAGAATTGCATGCATGGGTACTACGAAGCTTAAAACCATGTTTCCGGTATGCTTTGGATGCAGTATTTCGGAGTATGTTATGAGGCAGAAAATGAAGCGAGCAATGTATCTGCTAACAGAAACGGATTTACACATTGCGGAAATTGCCGAAAGGGTAGGGTACGAAAGAGCGGATAGTTTTTCCAAGCAGTTTAAAAAAAACACGGGAGTGTTGCCACGAATGTACAGAAAAGGCATGTTGGATTCTTGAATCAAACATGTTTTATTTTCTACATGAGTTAGGAATAACTAACTTTTTCGTATTACAACAAAACGAGGAGAGATTATTATGAAAAGAATGAATATTTTGAGTTGTGTATTTGCAGCAATGTCATTGTTGCTGTGTGGATGTGGAGCAAAAGAAGCAAAAGGAGAGTCTATGAAAATAGGAGTTCTTCGGACGGCAGACAGTATTCCGCTATATGTTGCAGAAAACGAAAGGCTTTTTGAAAAATATGGTATAGATGTGGAACTGGTTGAGTTTGGAAGCGCATCGGATCAATCGAAGGCAATGGAAGCTGGCGCAATTGATGCTATGATGACGGACATGATTGTTCAGTGCCTTTTAGAAAAGGGTGGTGCGGAAGTAAGGACGATTAGGACGGCATTAGGTGCCCATGCAGCGGAAGGGAAATTTTTGGTTGTGACTGCTTCAGATAGTGAGTTGTATGAGGTGACAGATTTAGAAGAGGCCAGTGTTGCGATATCGGAAGGAACCATGATGGAATATCTTGTGGATTCTTATTGTGCAGAGCTGGGTATAAACCTTGATAAGGTTGAAAAAGTGAATATACCCAGTCTTTCGCTTAGATATGAAACGGTTATGGAGGGGGCGGATATAGATTGTGCGATTCTTCCTGACCCGTTAGGTGATTATGCGGTGATGAATGGCGCAAGGTGCATGATTGATGATAGTCAGTTAGAGAATAATTATTCGGTAACGGTTATTATTGTTACAAAAGAATTGATCGATGAACAGCGAGAGATAACAGAAAAGTTTGTTTCTGCTTATGATGAAGCAGTAGATATGTTGAATGATTCGCCGGATAACTATAAAGAATTGATTTTTGATGTGGCGAATGTACCGGAGGATATGCGTGATATTTATGTTGTAACAGAGTATCCGAAGAATTCGGTGCCGGGTAGTGAAGAAGTGGAAGGCGTTGTGGAGTGGATGAAAAATAAAGGTCTGATTGATAATGAATATACATATGAGGAGGTAGTAGATGCCTCTTTTTGCGAAGAATAGGTGGAGATAAAGGATATGGTTAATTTGGAAAATGTGGGATTAAAGTATGGGAAGAAAGAAAGCACCACTACCGTATTGGAAAATATTAATCTTAGCATTAAGGAAGGAGAATGCCTGGCAATTGTCGGAGGATCAGGAAGTGGTAAGACGACGCTTCTTAAAGTGATTGCAGGATTGAAGAAACCGACCAGTGGAAAAGTTGTTGTTGATAATGAGGAAATTACAAGCCCCTTGGATCGCGTTTCGGTTATATTTCAGGACTATGGTTTGTTTCCGTGGAAAACAGTGGAAGAAAATATGTGTTTACCCTTGAAATTAAGGCGAGAAAATCATAGATATGAAGAAGTTCGTGATTTGCTGGCACGTTTAGGTTTGGAAGAACAGGCGAAAAGGTACCCATGCCAATTATCAGGGGGACAACGACAGCGTGTTGCTATTGGAAGGGCGCTTCTTAGTGATTCCAAAATGATTTTAATGGATGAACCGTTTTCGGCATTGGATCCAATGACAAAAGAAAGAATGCGTAAATATATGAAACAACTGCTTGGAGAGGAGCAAAGGACATGTGTAATTGTAACGCATAGTGCAAAAGAAGCAACTATGTTCGGAGATCGAATTGCTGTTTTCTCAAACAAAGGGAAAGTGTTGTATCAGATTATTACAAATGAAAATGTCAGACAGCCTAATTATGAGCAGACAGAGGACTTTGAGAGAATGAAGAAAAAAATAAAAAATATATTGTTGGGAGAAAGCAATGAAACATCACGTTTTTAAAGGAATTAAGGTTTTGGTGGTAATCGTATTGTTGTGGGAGGTGTCGAGCATCCTGTTTCAGAGAGAATTCTTTCCGGGGGCAGGAGCATCCATCTACAGTCTGATTGAATTGACATTGGATGGAACTCTTTTGCCTCATCTTTGGGCAAGTGCTTACAGAATTGTGATTGGAACAATGCTTGGGCTTTTGGTGTCGATACCAGTCGGGTTACTGATGGGGGGAAATGAGAAAGTGGATCAATATTTGGGAACGGCGTTTAATGTGTTATATCCGATTCCGAAGGTTGTATTTTTACCAATTTTTGTTGTGATAATGGGAGTTGGTGATGCTCCTAAAATATTCTTGATTGCATTGGTGTTGTTTTTTCAATTAACGGTTGTAATCAGAGATGCAGCGAAAAATATACCGGACGATATAGAACAGGTTATGCAGTCCTTGGGTGCGAATCGATTTCAAAATATGATTCATCTAGTATTTCCGGCATGTATGCCTGAAATAATTACTTCGTTACGAAGCTCTTTGGGGGTATCGACGGCTATGTTGTTTATTACAGAAAATTTTGCTTCTTTTAGAGGACTTGGTTACTACATAACAAGATGTATGGATAGCAGGGATTATGAAAACATGTATGCCGGCATACTGATGCTTGGAATTCTGGGAGTTGGACTGTATGGGGCGATTGGACTTGTGGAAAGAAAAGTTTGTAAATGGAAAATGATTGAAACAATCAGTAGGAATGAACAGACAATACAGGAAAGGGAGATGTCAAACGAAGAATATGAACAATATGTATGAAAGAAAGACAGTGAGGAAGTGGTTTCCTTTTGGGACATATGAATGGGAGGAAGATGCTGCCACACCTATGGTCGTATGTTTTCACCATGCCGGTGGGAGCGCAGCCTATTACAGAAACTGGACTCTGAAAAAGCAGGGAATAAATTTTATCTGTACAGAGCTTCCGGGAAAAGGCACGCGAATGGGGGAAAAATTCTTAAATGATTTTGAAGAAATAAAACCGATGCTGTGTGAAGCTGTAAAAGGGCTTGTGGGAGACAGACCGTATATTATTTTCGGACATAGCATGGGTGCTGCTATTGGATTTTATGTAGCACACTATATGGAGAAGGTGTATGGAAGGGCACCTCAAAAACTTATAGTAGCAGGAAGGCAGGCGCCGGATACGGAGGATGAGAATGAATTTAAAAGTTACATGGATGATGATGCCTTAATACGCGAATTGGAAAAATATAAGGCAACTCCGAAAGAAATTCTGGAAAATGAGGAACTGCTGGCTTTCTTTCTTCCATCAATTAGAAAGGATTATGAATTGAATGACAGTCTTCAATATCAGCAGGAAACAATAGATATACCGATTGTAGCACATGCAGGAACGGAAGATGAAGGTGCCGATAAGGGAATCATGGAAGGCTGGAAGAGAATGACAACACAACGGTTTGAAGTCCAAGAATTTGATGGAGATCATTTTTTTATAGCGCCGGAAAATGATATATATTTTGAGGCGTTAGTGAAAGAAATCAGTAATAGTTTTTTGTAGAAGAATCGGAAGCAGATAAAAATGATATGGTTGAGAGGTATATATGAAATTTGATGAATACATGATTATGAATGTTGCTAATGGTTTTATGGGAACTTATGTCCTATATACGGCATGCAGACTTAAGGTGTTTGACGCGTTGGCAGATGGAAGAAAGAACTTACAAGAACTGGAAGATGTCATACAGGTAAAGGGGCAATTGCTTATAAGGATTTTGAGACCGCTGGTAGCGTATAAGATATTATCTTTTGACGAGAATGAAGATTATGCCTTGGAGAGTGCAGGACGAATGCTGATTAGTTATGAAGAGGATTCGTTATGGACTTATATATTGTTTTGCGGAAAAGAAAGTATGCAGATATGGGAAAATATTTATCCTGCAATGTTGCAAAATTGTGCACCTAAGGATTTCCTTGCAGAAACAGAGATCTTTGAAACACAAAAGAAGGACGAAAAGAAGTTTGAATTATTTGACGGAATGATGAAGCGGGTTAGTAAGAGTGTTGAGTTGGCTTCGTTTTTTGAAAAATACGGAAATCAAGATAAGGCATATCGGATTGTAGATGTAGGTGGCGGGACTGGAACAATCATGCTCAAATTTTTACATAATTTTAAGAATGGTTCCGGTACGATTGTAGATTTAGAAGCAGCAAAGCAGGATGCGTTAAAAAATATTGCCAATAGAGGGTGGCAAGAAAGGTGCACATTTAAGAGCGGGAATTTTTTTGAACCCTTAGAATTGACTGGTAACCTCTACATTTTATCAAGAGTTTTGCATGATTGGGAGGATGAAAAGGCAAAACTAATTTTGCAAAATGTAGTGGAATGTATGGATGAAAAATCAGAGTTGATCATATTGGAAGGTCTTATGCCTGAGAATGTAAATGAGGGGCGCATAGAGATGTACATGAATGATATACAAATGTGGGGCTTTTGTGGAGGCAAAGAAAGAACAAAAGCAGAATTTGCAGATCTACTGGCTTCGGTAGGTTTAAATATGAAACATGTATATCAGTTAACAAACAATGATACTTTATCTGCAATAGTTGCAGATAAGACAAAAGTGGAAGAGTGGGTTTTTTAAATATGACAATGAGTTAGTTGAAGTTTACTTGTTAGTGAAGAAAGGATATTAGATTATGGATAAGGAAACATTACGTTTTATATTGCATTATTCGGGTAAATGCAGGGGAAAGATGCTTCTTTCCGTTTTGAGCTCCATTATAAGTGTTGCATGTGGACTTACTCCCTATATTTCAGTTTATCAATTGTTAATTCGGTTTATCAATCATTCACAGGTGTGGGAGGATGTCATGTTCTGGTGTGTGATTTGTTTAGTCGGCTATATAGGGAAGGTTTTATTTTATGAGATATCAACGATGTTGTCTCATCAGTCAGCCTATGAGATTTTGGAGTTGATAAGAGGGGATTTGTCAGACAAACTTTTAAAATTGCCGCTGGGATTTGTGATTGATAAGCCTATTGGGAAGTTGAAAAGTATCATCGTAGATCATGTAGAGACCATAGAACTGCCATTGGCACATCTGATTCCGGAGGGGGTAGCATATTCCATTGCCCCCTTGGCTGTCTTTCTATATATGATTAGCATTGACTGGAGAATGGCATTGGCATCTTTGATTACCATACCGGTTGTCTGTGTACTATCCGGTCCGGCTATGGGTGGTGTTGGGAAAAAATATGACGAATACATGAAAGCCAGCAATTATATGAACAGTACCATTATTGAGTACATAGAGGGGATCGAAGTAATCAAAACCTTTAATCAATCAGACCTTTCTTATAAAAAATACAGTGATTCAATCAAAGATTTCCTGCATTTTACATTGGATTGGTTTAAGGGTATGTGGGTGAGCGGCTGTATCATGACTTCGGTATTGCCCTCTACGCTTTTGGGAGTATTGCCCGTGGGAATGATACTGTACCGGAACGGGGAACTGACACCCGCTGAACTGGTATTGTGTATTATTCTTTCGATGGGATTGGTTGCACCGATGATGGGACTGACCACATATCTTAATTCTTTGAAAGCAATTAAATACGCAGTGTGTGCGGTGAATGAAATCGGGCTTAAAGAAGAGCTTCCAGAGGTGAAGAAGGAAGCAGAAATCAAGAATTATAATATCAACTTTGAAAATATCAGCTTCCGTTATCAGAAAGAGAATGAAGAAAATGTGATTCGTGGATTGAGTTGTGAATTAAAAGAAAATAGTTTTACGGCGGTGATTGGACCGTCAGGCAGCGGAAAATCCACAATTGCCAGATTAATTGCCAGATTCTGGGATGTCAATGAAGGAAAAATTACAATCGGAGGCACGGATATTCGAGAAATACCTTTGTCACAGTTGTCACATATGATCAGCTATGTGGCACAGGATAATTTTCTTTTTAACTGTTCTTTAAAAGAAAACATTCGATTGGGAAATCCGAAAGCAACGGATGAGGAAGTATATGAGGCTGCAAAAGCGGCTATGTGCCATGAATTTATTGATAAATTAGAGAATGGCTATGATACGTTAGCGGGCGAGGCAGGAGATAAGTTGTCCGGCGGGGAAAAACAGAGAATTGCAATTGCGCGCATGATTTTAAGAAATGCAGCTATTGTAATTCTTGATGAAGCAACTGCTTTCACAGATCCGGAAAATGAACATCAGATACAGCAGGCGATTGCCCGATTGAGTAAAGGCAAGACACTCTTGGTCATTGCCCATCGTTTATCAACGATTACCAATGCAGACAATATATTGTTGTTAGAAAACGGCGCAATCAAAGAGCAAGGAACACATAAAGAACTGATGGAGAATTCAGAAGTATATCGGAAGATGTGGGAGTCTCATATTGGAGCGAAAAAATGGGCAACAGGAAATAGTGAAGCAGCATCCGGTAAAGGAGAGCAGATATGTTAAGAATTGTAAAAAGAATCATTGCATGGTCGGAAGCGTATAAAAAGCGTTTATATATTGGGTTTGTATTTGCGTTTATCACAGGCATTTTTATGACAATGCCAATCATGATGGCGGGATATACGCTGCGCCTTATCCAGCAGGATATGGAAGGGCAGCGGGAAATGATTGCAAAAGATATTTGGTTGGTTACGTTACTAGTAATTGCAGCAATTGCAGGAAGATTTTTGTTTTCCTATTTGCGTGCAACCTTACAGGAGACCGTGATGTATGAAAGACTGGCGGATGTGCGAGTGGAAATTGGAAATTTGTTAAAACGTGTGAATCTTGGATTTTTTAAGCACAATTCCACAGGAGAGTTGGTGTCGGCAGTTACAACGGATATGTCCTTTTTGGAGTTGCATGCCATGAATATGATTGATACATGCGTGAACGGTTATATTACGATGCTGGTCATGGTTCTGTATTTATTTTATTTTGACTGGAAGTTTGCGCTGATTGCGATTATCGGACTTGTTTTATCGGCACTTTTCTTATATCTGATGGGAAAATGCAGTGAACGAAATTCGCTGGCACATCAGACAGCACAGGAGTCCATGGTTGCTGCAACCATTGAATATCTGAGAGGGCTCGCACTTGTAAAATCCTTTCATCAGGAAGGGGTGAGTATAGGAGGAATCAGAAAAGCCTTTCAGCAGAGCAGGATCGTAAATATTAAGATTGAAAAAGAATACGCGTTCTTTAATTTCTTTCATTTGCTTTCTTTAAAAGCGGCAGCAGCGGGAATTGTAGCGCTGGCTACGGTGCAGACCTATCAGGGGACAATGTTTTTGAGTGATATGATTCTTCTTGTGATTCTGTCATTTATCATTTTTCAGAGTGCGGAGAATCTGAACAGTGCAACCCATGTTTTGGAAATCATTGATCATACAATTAATAAACTGGAACGAATTTTACATACCGATTTAATTGACGAAAAAGGGAAAGATATTATTCCAGAAAATAGAACCATCTCGTTTGAACATGTTTCTTTTGGATATGAGAAAGCAATGATACTAAAGGATGTTACCTGTGAACTGAAGGAACATACTTTTAATGCCATTGTTGGTCCGTCTGGAAGCGGAAAGACCACATTTTGTAACTTGATTGCAAGATTTTATGATGTGAATGAGGGAACTATAAAGATTGGTGGAACAGATATTAAAGAATATAGCTGTGACAGTCTGCTTAGTCAGATTAGTATTGTATTCCAAAAGGTATATTTGTTCAATGATACAATTGCCAATAACATAGCTTTTGGTAAACCGGGAGCCGCAAGAGAGGAAATTATGGAAGCAGCAAAGAAAGCAAGATGCCATGATTTTATCATGCAGCTTCCGAATCAATATGACACAGTTGTGAATGAAGCAGGTGCCTCTTTATCTGGTGGAGAAAAGCAAAGAATTTCTATTGCGCGGGCGATTTTGAAGGATTCTCCCATTATTATTTTGGATGAGGCAACTTCCAGCGTAGACCCTGAAAATGAATATCTGATTCAGCAGGCAATCTGTGAATTAGTTAAAGGAAAGACCGTTATTACGATTGCCCATAGAATAGCGACTATTGAAAATGCGGATCAGATATTGGTTATGGATGACGGAAGAATTGTTCAGTGTGGCGTACATGAACAGTTAATACAGCAGGATGGTATTTATCGCAATTTCATAAAACGCAGAGAAGAAGCAGAAGGTTGGAAAATTGAATAGAGCGTGTATAAGAGGAGAGAATGGAAAAATGAGTATTGATTATAATGCACTTTTAAAACAGTATCGTGATAATGGTGTAATCATTGATGTGAAAAATAACGATTTATCAGTGAAGGCTCCGCGTGAATCATTGTCTCAAGAGCAGATTGAGTTTTTAAAACTTCATAAGGAAGACATTATTAACAGTATTCGGATGAATATAAAAGAAATTCCGTTGACGGATATTCAATCGGCTTACTATCTTGGTCGTATGAGCGGATTTGAATATGGAGATGTTGCTTGTCAGGTATATTTGGAAATTGATTACGATCATCTCGAAATCGAAAAGGCAAATGCTGCAATCAATAAAGTGATTCAGAAGCACGAAATGTTGAGAGCGGTGATTCAGGAAAATGGAACACAGAGAATTTTGGGTGAGGTGCCCGAATACAGCATAGAGTATTGGGCGATGCCTGATGAAAACACAGATCAACCAGAGAAATTTCAGAAAATAAGAAAACAGCATATACAGTGGTCATCGACCATTGGAAAGTGGCCGTTTTTTAAAGTGGGAATTTCCAAATTTGCAGACAAAAGTGTTCTCCATCTGGTGATGGATTTTATCATTGCAGATTGGACGAGTGTGTGGATTCTGATACGAGAATTTGAGAAATTTTATTATGATGAGAATAACAATGAGGAAAAGGTAACGCTCACGTTTGGAGAATATGTGCGTCTCGAATCTGAATTTAAGGCTTCGGTAAAATATAAAAATGATAAAAAATATTGGAATGAAAGAATGCAGGAATTTCCGGAATGTCCCAAATTGCCGATTTTGAATGACAATATGAAAAACACTTTCACCAGAAAGATTTTTGAACTTGATAATGAAAGCTGGGAAAAATTCAAAAAGAAAGCATTGTCATATAACTGTACACCAACAGTAGCATTGTTGACAACCTATGCAATGTGTCTTTCCAGATGGAGTGAAACTTCAAAATTCGGACTTAATATTACGATGTTGAATCGAATGCCGCTGCACGAAGATGTCAATAAGATTATAGGCGACTTTACTTCTGTAACACTTTTAGAGACATGTACAGATTGTCAAAAAGTATTTTGGGAGAATATGAAACAGATACAGTCTCAGTTAAATTCAGACCTCGATCACAATTCTTATTCGGGAGTGAAAGTGCTAAGAGATATTGCTAAGATACGAGGACAGGAAAATGCGATGTATCCGTTTGTTTTTACCGGTTCTATAGGTTTGGTGGATGAAAATGGATTAAAAGGAAAAGTTGGTGGTTATGGAATCAGTCAGACACCACAGGTATTTATTGACTGTCAGGCAATGGATAGTAGTGCCGGACTTCGTGTGAACTGGGATATACGAGATGGAATTTTTAGAGACGATGTGATAAATGCATTGTTTGAAACCTTTAAAAGGACGGTACTTGCATTAGTTTCTGATGAAAGTTTTTGGGAGAAAACGGAAACGATACAGTTACCGGAATATCAAAAAGTAGGTCGGAAAGAAGCAAATGCTACAGATAGAGAATTAACTTACCAACCGCTGCATCAGACGTTTTTCCAAAATGCACAAATGAAAGAGATGCAGGTGGCTGTTGTCGATGAGCATGGCTATTATACATATGGTCAAGTAGCACAATGGTCTGTGGCATTAGCGAAAGAACTAAAAAGCAAGGGCGTAAAAAAAGGTGACAGGATAGGAATCCTTCTTAATAAGGGTGCGGGACAGGTTGCTGCTGTTATGGGTATTCTGGCAGCCGGAGCTGTATATGTGCCGCTGGATGAAAAGCAGCCTGACAATAGAATCGCTACCATTCTTTCAAAAACAGGAATCAATGTTGTTATTACTGCAAAAGAATTTGCTTATAAGAAATTTGATGGAATAAGAATTTATTGTGAAGAATATGCCAAAGGAACAGACAGCACATGGGATATGAAACAAATAGATGCACCGGATGAGGATGATATCGCATATATCATATATACTTCCGGCTCTACCGGAACTCCGAAGGGAGTGCAGATTTCCCATAAAGCAGCTAACAACACGATTCAGGATATCAATGAAAGATTTAAGATTTGTGAAAAAGACAAGGTATTGGCATTGTCGAGACTTAATTTTGATCTTTCTGTTTATGATATCTTTGGAATTCTCTCTGTGGGGGGAACTATTATTTTTCCGGAAAAGGAGCAGTATTTGAACCCCAAGCATTGGTATGAGTTAATTCATCGACATAATATAACGGTATGGAATACGGTTCCATCGCTAATGCTTCTGCTGTTGGAACATCTGGAACATGCAGGTGCAGAAACGATTGAGATTTGTAAAGTTTTTCTCAGTGGAGACTGGGTACCTGTCAGCACAAGGAAAAAGTTGAAAAGATATAATCCTAATGCAGAATTGATTACGCTTGGCGGTGCAACGGAGGCTGCCATCTGGTCGAATTACCATATTTGCAAAGAGGAAGATGATGAAAGAACTTCCATTCCCTATGGATATCCGTTGGCGAATCAGCGCTTCCGCGTGTTGAATACGCAGCACCAGGATTGTCCGGATTATGTTATAGGGGAACTGTATATTCTGGGAGCAGGTGTATCTAGCGGGTATTATGACGATGCAGAGTTAAATGCATACAGTTTTTCAATGGATACAGAATATGACATACCTTCTTATCGAACCGGTGATTTTGGGTATTATGCAGAAAACGGTGAAATCATCTTTTGTGGTAGAAGAGATTCGCAGGTTAAAATCAGAGGTCATCGAATTGAAATAGGTGAGATAGAAAATACTTTAAAGAAAAATCCGAATATTGCAGATTGTTGTGTTTTGACCAGCAATGAAGAAAAACAGAATATGATTGCTGCGGTGGTTCCCACGAATAAAATTTCAGAAGAGGAGCTGCACGAATATCTGGAAGCTTATCTTCCCGAATACATGATTCCTACCGGTTTTATTTTTGTGGAAAAAATCCCCTTAAGTGAGAATGGTAAAAAGAATTATAGAAAGATACGGGAATTATATAAAGAGAAAAAAGTTACTTCAAATTCAGAGTGTAAGGGGCAGCGAAGTGAAAGTCCATTAGAAATGAAGATGTGTAAAAGAATGGGTGAACATCTTGGTGTTGTGGGTGTGAATGCCGGTGCGGACTTATATAATCATGGGGCAGACTCATTGATACTCGCAAGATTCATCAGTGAACTGGTAGAAGAACTAAAAGAGTTTTACCCGGATACTGTTTTTAAATTTGATGACTTGTTAAGACAGGTTTTAAGTAAGCCGACAATTCAAGCCTTGCATGAATTTATAGAGGAGCAGAATAAGAAGAACTCCGAAAGCGTGGGAGCGGCGGGCATATCGGGACAGGTGGATGACACCACAGAGTTGGGAAACTTTACACTGTATGGAAATGATGAGGGGGATGTTGCAAGAATTGTGTTCCATGCAGGAATCGGAACCATGAATTTTGCTAGATATATACTGCCTGTACTTGAACAACAGAAGCTGGGACCGGTTTATGGTGTAGTAATCCGTAATATGGATCGGTACTGTGAGGTGGATGCCAAGGAAGTGATAGAAAGATTGGGAAAAGAATATGCCAAACAGATACAAAAGCTTGGATTTAAGAAGGTGCAATTGATTGGATATTGTATGGGTGGCCTGATCGCATCAGCAGTGGCATGTAATCTTTTGGGAACAGAGGTGGAGATTAAAAGTTTCCTGTTAGTGGACAGTGCCCCCGTATTGTATGACATTGGAGAAACAATTGCATTGGAATTGATGTTTATTACCAATTATTTTATTACAGTGGAAGATGTATACCATGAAATCACAAACATGGAATTGATGGAGGCAATCGAATATGTATTCCGGTGCAAACAGGCATTAAATGAGGAAGATTTTGAAATACTGAAGGTGGAAGAAAAGCGCATAAAAGCATATGAGTTCTTGCAAAAACTTTCTGCGATTCCTATGGAGCAGAGATTTAAAGCTTATGCGGATACCATAGGAAAACGTGCTCAAAATGAAATCCCGAAAGAAATGCTGCTATCGAATTACAAGGTTTATGTTCATAGCTTTCAGTCTTCAAAGTACGATGCGGAGCCTTATTTTGGGGATGTACATTTTCTGGAGGCAAAGGAAGAACTGGCATTTATTTTCACAGATAAGCAGGAAACAAGAAATTATTGGCAGGAAAGAATTTTCGGTAATTTTGTAATAGATGAAATACCGGGCGACCATGTTACCTGTATAGAAGATGAAGAAAATGCAATTGGAGTTGCCCAATGGGCGGCAAGGGAGCTGATGGAAAATGCATAGAGTAGGAATTATCGGAGCAAGTGGAAATGCAGGAAAAGGTGCAGTATCCATATTAAAAAACAGGGACGACATCCTTTTAAAGTTAGGATGTCGTCATATAGAGAAACTGGCAGATGAGAACGAAAATTGTGAGTTGTATTCCGTGGATGTTAATCGGGAGGAGGATCTGAATGCATTTGTGAAGAACTGTGATTATGTCATTAACTGTGCCGGACCATCGTGGAAGATAATGGAACGTGTGGCAAAAAGTTGTTTTCAGTACCATACGGTCTATATAGATGTAGCAGGAGGACAGTCATTCATTCATAGTTTAAAGATGCTTGAACAGGCAGAAGCCAATATAGGAATCACTTCAGCGGGGGTGTATCCGGGACTGAGTGAGATTTTTCTGAAATGGATATGCGAACAGAGTGATGGAAAAATTGTATCCATAGAAGAAATTTTTTATGGAAATGACATGCTTTCGGATGTAGCTTTACAGGACATTTGTGAATCGTTGAGAGAGGATGAAGGCGATGCATTCTGTTATTGCCACAATGGAGAGATTTTAAAAATCTCTTTTGAGACAAAGACTTCCATGAAAGTACTTGGAGTTTCTAATCCGATTCATCTGATGCCGGTTATGAATCCAGCTTTTGCTAATGTTATGGGAAAATATTCGATTGACAAAGCGATATTTTACCTGGGGCTGTTAAGAGAAGAGAGTATGTCAGAATTGATTCACCTTAAAAGCGAACTGAAAAATCATACATCCGAGGAAATTCTTTCGGAGGAAACAAAAAGTATTTTTTACAGCAAGGAATATAAAAGTAGCTTTGGTATGCTGGCTGAGGTCGCAATGAGAGATTCGCAGGAAAAGGAGAGATATGTTCTTTCGGGAGAGACGAATTGGAATTATCTGACGGGGGCAGTTGCGGCATTGGCGTTATTGAATCTGGAAGAGAAGAATGCGTATGGAATCAGATACGTGCACGAAATGGTGGATGCCAAAAAGATGATTCTTGAATTAAAGGAACACGGATTGATTACAGTAAAGAAATATGTAAGGACAAAATAGGGATCTATTGAAAGCAAACGCAGTTAAAGATGATGGAGTTAAGAGATGATAGAAAAGTATATAAAAGAAGGAATTGTTGATGCGATAACTATGCCGCAGGCACTTGATATCTGGGCAGGAAAATATGATGACAGAATAGCGTTAGTGGATCACAATCATCGGATTACATATAAAGAATTGCAGGAAAAGGCACGTTGCATGGCAGGGATTTTCAGAAAAGAAGGAATCGGGAAGAAGGATAATGTAATTATCTGGATGAACAATCGGATTGAATTCTTTTTGACCTTGTTTGGGCTGCAATATATAGGTGCCCGACCGGTCTTGCTGCTTCCGTCACACAGGGAGAAAGAATTGGATGTGATCAGTAGATTCTGTGATGTGAAAGCGATTATAACATATGGATCAGAATTGGGCTATCCGTATACAGAAACAGTAGTGACATGGATGGTAGATAGAGCAGTGAAAGTATTTTCATTTGAAGAAAAGAAAGGTGCAATACATCTGAATTCCGAGGGCGTGGATGCGAGTAAATGTAGTTTTGAGACAGAAGATGTAAATGAACCAACGGATATTGCACTTTTTTTACTTTCCGGAGGTACAACTGGAATTCCGAAACTGATTCCCAAAAAACATGCGGCGTATCTCTATAATGCAAAGTGTACGGCGATAAGGTGTGCTGTTACCAGGGAAAGTGTATATATGGCAACGTTGTCTATTGCACACGATTATCCGTTATGCTGTCCCGGAGTCATAGGAACACTTATGAATGGTGGAAAATGTGTGTTGTCTATGACAGCAGGATTTGATGAGATTGCAGATTGGGTAAAAGAAGAGCGTGTGACATTTACTCAGATTGCACCTGCTATAGCGGGTGTGTGGGTCGAATGTATGGAATGGGAAGAGGACATTGACTTTTCAAGCTTAAAATATGTCATCGTGGGTGCTTCCAGACTGGAATATAAGCTTGCGATGGATATTGAAGAAAAATTAGGGGCAGAAATCATACAGGGCTATGGCTTGGGTGAAGGGATTACTTGCTTTACTTCACCGGGAGAGCGTAAAGAAATTGCATGGAAATGTCAGGGAAAACCAGTTTCAGAATATGATGAGGTGCGGATTGTTGATGAGGATGGAAATGCAGTAGGAATCATGCAGGAAGGGGAATTGATACAGAAAGGTCCATATACATTTGAAGGGTATTATCATGCGGAGGAATTGAATCAGCAGGCATTTACAAAGGATGGATTTTTCCGAACCGGAGACAAGGCGATGGTTACAGAAGAAGGAAACATCGTGATTTTAGGGAGAGTAAGAGAACAAATCAACCGGGCAGGAGAGAATGTAATTCCATCCGAGATTGAGGAATATATTAAGAAAGTCTCAGGAATCAAAGATGCGGTTGTGATTGGTCTACCAGATGAGGATTTAGGAGAAAAAATCTGTGCAGTATTAATTGTAGAAGAGCGAAAAGTGGAAATCGATGAACTGCGTACGGCATTGACTACCATGGGACTTGCTGGATTTAAGCTACCGGACTGCATCTATTATGTGAGCAGCTTCCCGCTGATTAATGTTGGAAAAGTAGATAAAAGGTTATTAAAAGAAAATATATTAAAACAGGTAGGGTGAAAAATGCAAAATAATATATTAGAAAACGAGATTAAGGATATATTGAAAGAGTTTGGAATTGGTGCAGATTTTAGTGCAGATAAAAATTTATTGGAACTGGGATTATCGTCCATTCAGCTTATGAGAATTGTTTCGAGACTGAGAAAAAAAGGAGTTAAATGCTCGTTTGTCGATTTGCTGAGCAGACCATACCTGCGAGACTGGAAGGAATATTTTTCCAACCAAAAGAGTGATGCAGAGGGAACAGAAAATAATTCGGCTATCGCGGAAGAAAATATTGATATGCATGAGCCGTTTCCTATGACGGACGTCCAGAATGCCTATTGGATTGGAAGATCGGGAGGACAGCAGATTGGTAATGTTGGATGCCACGGATATATGGAAGTAGATTGTGAGCATTTGGATACGGAACGACTGAATAAAGCCTTTTACGATTTGCAGATGCATCATCCAATGCTACGTGCCGTAGTAACTTCGGAAGGTCTTCAGAAAATCGTAGATACTCCATATACAGATAACATTAAGGTCTATGATTATTCAAAAGGGGATGCCAAAGAACATCTGGAAAAAATGCGCGAGGAATATTCTCATAGATTGCTGGATATTTATCATGGACAAGTGATTGCATTGCAGGTGACGCTATTACCTAAGGAAAGAGCTCGCATTCATTTTGATATTGATTTACTTATCGCGGATGTTACCAGTTTTCAGATTATTCTTCGGGATTTGGTTCGTCTATATAATGGAGGCGTGCTGGAACCGGAAGGAAATGAATTTAATTTTGCACAGTATATCCGAAAGGAAGAACTGATTCTCAAGGATAAAGTAGAGGAAGACAGAGAATATTGGACAAAGCGGTTAGAGACAATGTCTGGAAAACCGGAACTTCCGGTGAAAAATACAGATACTGTGCAGCCTAAATTTGTGCGGCGAGATGTTTTTTTGGAACCGGACAAATGGGAGAAATTCAGAAAACTTTGTGCTGCCTATCAGGTGACGCCGGCCATTGTACTTCTTACCTTGTATGGTAAAGCAGTAGTAAGATTTAGCGAGAATTCAAGATTTCTTATCAATCTGCCGTTGTTCAACCGGTCCTCAGAATATCCGGGAATGGAGCATGCGGTAGCAGATTTTACAAAACTGCTTCTAATGGAATTTGATTATGGAACAAAGCTGCCTTTTTGTGAAGAAATTCTCAGAGTCCGGGATGAGTTTCAGGAAAATATGCGGCATAATGATTATTCGGGAGTGGATGTTCAGAGAGAATATTTGAAACAACACAGAGAAGAAGAAATCGTTGCCCCCATTGTTTTTTCATGTAATCTTGGGGTTCCGTTGTTGAATGATGAATTTATGGATACTTTTGGAAATATTACATATATGATTTCACAAACGCCGCAGGTATGGCTTGATTTTCAGCTTTTTGATTTAAATGATGGACTACTTATGATTTGGGACAGCGTAGAAGAAATATTTGAACCAACTGTTTTAGATGAGATGTTTCGATGTTATCAGAAGCTGCTTGAAAAAGCGGTAGACATGGACAACTGGGAGCAGGAGCTGGAAGTAGAGATTGACGAACAGCTGAAGAAGCGTCGGGAATTTGAAATTGTGGATGAGGGTAAAAAAGGCCTTCTTTTACATGGAGGATTCTTTGAATATGCAGAGAGAGTGCCGGATGCGGTGGCATTAATTGACAGCGATGATGAAACAGAAGTTACCTATGGGGAATTACGGGACGAGGCTCTTCGAATTGCAAGTATACTGACAGAAATGGACGTGAGTCAGGATGCAAGAGTTGGAGTATGTTTAAAGAGAGGAAAAGAGCAGATTGCAGCCGTACTAGGAATTTTGGCAGTAGGTGCAGCCTATGTTACCATCGGGTATACGCAGCCACTGGAAAGAAGAAAAGCAATCTGTTCACTGGCAGATATCCGTGTGGTTATTACGGCACAGGAACAGAAAGAAAGTTTTCCGAATCAAGCGGAGCTTTTATTTATAGATGACGTTAAGAATGCTTCAATGCTTCACTCATTGCTCAATGTTTCAGCAGATTGTTTGGCTTACATTATTTTTACATCCGGTTCAACGGGAGTGCCGAAGGGGGTTATGATTCGGCATGACGCAGCGATGAACACGATTCAGACAATGAATGAAATGTATGGCATTTCAGAGAAGGATACGGTACTACAGGTTTCTGCTATGGACTTTGATCTTTCTGTGTATGATATATTTGGTTTGCTTTCTGTTGGTGGAAAGGTTGTTTTGATTCCTCAGGGAAGTCAGGTTGATGCAAAAGAATTGTACAGAAGAAGTGTTGCACACAGAGTTACTGTCTGGAATTCAGTGCCGGCACTTCTGGAAATGATGCTGTTTGTGGCAGAAGATTCGGGTGAGAAAAACCATGATTTAAGACTGGCATTCATCAGCGGAGACTGGATACCGATGGATTTACCAAAGCGATTCAATACATATGCGCCTATGGGAAAATTTGTTTCGTTGGGTGGTGCAACAGAAGGCTCAATCTGGTCTAATTATTATGAAGTAAATTTACCAATTCCAGAGACATGGAGTTCTATTCCATATGGGCATCCATTGAAAAATCAAGCCTATCGTGTAGTCAATGATCGAGGAGAGGATTGCCCGGATTATGTTCGTGGAGAACTTTGGATTGGTGGAGAAGGCGTGGCATCAGGATATGTTGGAAATGAGTCCGAGACAGAAAAACGCTTTTTAGAATGCAAAGAAAACAGATGGTATCGAACCGGTGATTATGGGCGTTTTTGGAAGGATGGAACTATAGAATTTTTGGGTAGAATGGACCATCAGGTTAAGATACGCGGTCACAGAATCGAGACGGAAGAGATTGAAAATATTTTTCTGAAAAATGATAAAGTTGCACAGGCAGTTGTGCTGCCGGTAGGGGAAAACAAAGCGGAGCATCTGGCGGCTTTTCTCGTGCCGGTTGAAAAGATGGTGGAAGAAAAGATGCCTTATATGAATATCGTTTGTAGGGAAGGAACAACCGTTGCGGTAAACGAACCGGATGAAGCGAAGGTGCGTCAATTGACTGCAAGATATATTCTTTCATTTTTTGAGCAGTATGGAATCGAATGGAAGAAAGGTGCAGAGTTTACATTTGATGTAGAACATGAGATAATTGGAATTTCACCGTTATACAGACAGCTTGTGAAGTCATGGTTACAATTGCTCGTGGATGAAAATCTGATTGAAAAGATAGATGAAGGAAAATATAGAATACTCTGCAATCTTGGACAAGTGGGAGAAAATATATCTATACCGGAGTATGAAAAATTGGCAGAACATACCATGAAGAATGCAATGCCGCTTATTAGAGGCACAGTAAGCTCTGTTGAGACAATATTAAGCGACGAAGAATTTGACATGCAGAAGTTTGTTTCTAATCAGCCCGGGAATGCGGAGAAGAAAAAACTGGTACTAGAAATAGCAGGTCAGTATGTAGATAGCATCAGAAGGGATAGAAAACAGATAAAAGTACTGGTTTTGGGAGCAAGGGACATTGCATATATCCGGAAAATTGCAGAAGAACTGGTAGGTACAAATGCAAAATTGACGGTATTAGATACATCTGTAATATATCTGGATCAATTAAAAGATTTCATAGATTCGGAACATGTCGAATTAAAGAAAATCGATGAGAAAGATTTCTGTAATAATAAGCAGACAGAAAGATATGACTTGGCAATTTCCTTCGACTATCTGCATCAGTTGAGTGATGTTGAAAGTGTACTTCAAAGGCTTAGTGCTATGTTGAATGATAATGGTATGTTACTTTTTTCAGAAGTAACAGCGAATTCGTCGATTCAGTTGGTAACAACTGCCATGATAGAAGAGGGATTTTCTAAATTTACAGATAGCAGAAAAAATACAATGCGACCGTTGTTTTCAAGTTATGAATGGGAGAAATGTCTGGAAGACCTGGGATATATTGGCGTCAAATGCTATCAGCCGGTTTTGAATATAAAGAAGCAAAATGTGTTTATAGCGTTTCATCGTAATCGGAAGGAAGTATTAGAAACAGACGATATGCTGGATTATATTGCGAAATACGTGCCGGAATATATGATTCCAAAATTTGTTTTTATTATGGATAGTATCCCAAGGACGGCGAATGGAAAGACAGATCGAAAAGAGATTTTAAAGTATGTAACAAATTTGAAAGAAAGTAAGGAAAGAAATCTTCCGGAAGGTGAACTTGATAAAGAACTGGCAGAATTGTGGAAACAAATTTTAAAAGTGTCAGAGATTTATATGGAAGATGATTTTTACCTTCTGGGCGGAGATTCGTTGATGGCAGTACGCTTGAAAAATGCGCTCAAGAAAGACTTAGGATATGATGTACCGTTGGAGGCAATTTTCAAAAAATCAGAATTTTCAGGCTTTGTAGATTATATAAAACATGCAAATGCGGATCAGAGTGCCCATGCAACATTTCCACAGGTAACCTATCGACCGGAAGAAGCCTATGAAGTTTTCCCACTGACGGATGTGCAGAATGCATATTGGATTGGAAGAAATGGTGGCTATGAATTGGGAGACGTATCATCCCATTGTTATTTTGAAATGGATGGTGACAGTGTAGCGATCAATGAACTGGAAGATACATGGAATCAGCTGATTGCAATACATGGAATGATGCGGGCAGTGATTCTTCCCGATGGAAGTGGTCAGAAAATATTGCCACAGGTAGAAAAATACTGTATTGCCGCAGAAGAATGTAATACCGGAGAAATCAATGAATATGTGAGAGGAGTCAGAAAACAGATGTCTTCTCAAAAGTATGATTCTTCGGTATGGCCTCTTTTTGAAGTCAGAGTTACTTATTACGATAATCATAAGTCTATGCGGTTGCATTTAAGCTTTGATAACATTGTATTTGATGGATTCAGTATCTTCAGATTGTTTATGCAGTGGAAGCAACTGTGGGAAGGAAACGACATTTCCATATGCAAAAATCTTACTTACCGAGATTATGTACTGGCACAGGAGAAGATAAAAACGACAGAACAGTATAAGAAAGACTTGGATTATTGGAAGGAAAAAGTAAAACATATGTATCCGGCACCGACATTGCCAATGAGCGATAGTTGTCAGGATTATGCATTTTCCAGATATGAGTATACGATGAAAGAGAAAGACTGGAAAAAAATAGAGGAGATTTGTAGCAAAAATCATCTGACACTGCCGGTTGTTCTTATGACAGCATACAGTGAAGTGCTTGCCCGCTACAGTACCGAGAAGCAGTTTACATTAAATCTGACAAGATTTCAAAAATTGCCATTGGATCCGGAAGTGGATGATTTGATTGGTGATTTTACAACACTTACATTGTTAGAAATTGATTTTAAAAATAAAAATTCCTTCCTTGCACGTTGTAAAGCAGTACAGGAGCAACTGCATGCGGATATGGAACATTCTCTTGTGAGTGGAGTGGAGGTAGAACGTGAATTGGCAAAAGTCACAGGTAAGAGTGGTGTTACTATGCCGGTTGTATTCACAAGTGGTATTGGTATTCAGGGTGAGAGTCGAAAGGACGCGTACTTCGGAGAAATCGTTTACGGAGAATCACAGACACCGCAGGTTTGGTTGGATAATCAGGTATCCATTCAGAATGGAAAGATGGTTATATCCTGGGATGCGGTAAAAGGAATGTTTCCGAATGGGCTTGTGGATGACATGTTTGCGGAATACAAATTGTTGCTTGCTTCACTGGGCAAGGAAACAGCGTTTACGGAGATTGGATCAAATCGGTTGAAAGTCGTGGCTGCTAGTAAGATTGAGCAGGAAAATAATTCTATGGATAACAATGCTTGCGAAGAGAACATGATAGAAGCATTTAAACGCAGTGTAGAACAGTATCCGGACAGAATGGCAGTATGGACGACGCATAAGGTTATGACCTATAAAGAATTGGATTTGCTTACAGATAAAATTGCAAAAGGACTGATTACAAAAGGCGTAAAAGAGAATGATACAGTTGCAATTGTAATGGAAAAGGGTATTTATCAGGTCGTTGCAGCACTGGCTGTTATGAAAGCCGGCGCTTGCTATGTTCCGGTTGATCCACATAATCCAGCTGAACGTATTCGAGGTATTCTGGAAAAGAGTCGTACCTCATTTGCAATAGCAGATTATGCTATGACACAGCAAGGAGAGCGTTTATTTGAAGAAGTAGACGTATATGTGTGTGAAACACTTGCAGAGGTTGCTTCAGATGATGTCCTATTGCCGGAAATTTCAGCGGATGCGTCAGCATATATTATCTTCACTTCAGGTTCGACGGGAATACCAAAGGGAGTAGAAATCAGTCATGTATCGGCAATGAATACTATTATGGATATAAATGAGCGCTTTGGTGTGAGGGAAACTGATGCAACCATTCTGCTCTCAAACCTTAATTTTGATCTTTCTGTATATGATATATTTGGAATGCTTTCCTGCGGAGGACACATTGTAATTCCCGACTATGATAAAACAAAAGATCCGGCTCACTGGATGGATATTATGAACAGAGGCTGTATGACAATATGGAATACGGTACCAGCATTTATGCAGATGCTGACAGAGTATCATGTGACAAGAAATGAAAAAATAAATGCACAGCTTAGACTTGTTTTACTTAGTGGTGATTGGATTCCGGTTGATTTGCCGGAAAAGATTTATGAAATGTTTGGAGATATAGAACAGATTAGTCTTGGCGGTGCAACAGAAGCTTCTATTTGGTCTAACTATTTCAGAATTCCGAAAGAGGTTCCAAAGGAATGGACATCTATACCTTACGGAAAGCCGCTTAAGAATCAGGGATTTCTTATCCTAAACAATGAAATGGAGCGAGTACCGGTATGGGTACAGGGAGAATTGTATATTACCGGATATGGAGTTGCTAAGGGCTATGTGAACGATGAAGAAAAAACAGCGGAAAGTTTTATCAATATTCCGGGAATAGACGGAAAAGTATACAAAACCGGCGATTATGGACGATATCTGCCGGATGGCAATATACAGTTTCTTGGACGACTCGACCATCAGGTCAAGAGAGGTGGACATCGTATAGAGCTTGGAGAAATCGAAGTAGGTTTAAATAAGATTTTAGGAATAAAACAGGCTGTTGTGACGTTCCAAAAAGGAAATGATGATTCTCTGACAGCGCACATTATACCGGAGCGAGATAATAGGCAGATACTGTTGCAAAAACAGGAAAGAATCATCGATGAAAAAAGCCTTCCGCAAGAGAAAAAAGCAATTACAGATGAGTCTGTAATTGCAGTGAAACAAGTGGAAAATGTTGCAAGATATAACATATTTAAAGACTTTTGCGAATGGGGAATCCTGAATTATTTAAATGAAAAACATACGGTAGAAGATATTTTGGAGTATTTTTCTATAAAGCAAAACTTCAGCGGACTTATTAGAAATAATCTGTATGCTTTGTGCGACCTGCATGTTGTTCAAAAGTGTGGGGATCAATACAAAATCCTTAACAGTACCTACGAGATAAAAGAGGAAAAATGTAGTCTGGGAGATAGGCTGGAGAAAGCACGCCCGATTAGATGGCAGCTTCTTACGGGTGAAAAAGAAGTGAAAGATTTGATGCTAAATAGGTGTGAAGACTTTATTTACCCGGAGCAGTTGAAACAGTTTATGCAGGATGAAAACGATATGCACGGTGCTATGTTACGGTTTGTGGAAATTTTTGCAATGAAATCTGGTGGAAGTATTATGGAGATTGCATCAAGAACAGAAAATCATACAGAAATTTATGCAGAAGCTTTTAGAAATGCAGAGCAGTATCTGTATTGCGATGAATCTTCGTCTATGTTGGAGAAAAAGCAGGCAGTATTAGGTGATGAAAGAATATCCTATCATTTATTTCATCCGATGCAGAAGGCGGCAAAGCATGGAATCCCATTACACAGCATGTCATTGATTATTGCAGAGAATACATTGCATAGATACCCGAATATGGATGAAGCATTGTGGAACTTGAAAGAGCTGCTTGTGCCGGGAGGCTGTGTCCTAATCATGGAAAATACGGTTAATTCACCGTTAATGTTGGAAACAGTAGCATACTTTGAGGAAGGTTACCATGCGATTTCAGATGCAAGAAGTAAGGTCGGTTTACCTTTGCTTTCAGCAGAAGAATGGAGAAATTATGCACTGGCTAATGGCTACAAGGAGGCTTACATTTATCTGAATCGTGCGGAAGAAGAAAAGGCAGGAAAGAACATCATTCTATTAGAAGGACCGGATATGGTAGAAGAATTGAATGTAAAATATGTGAAGGAGGAACTTGCTAAATGGATTCCGTCCTATATGCTACCGGTTAATTATGTCATGTATGAAGAATTTCCTTTGAGTACCAACGGTAAAATTAATCGAAAGGAAATGGAGCAAGTAAGCATAAAATGTGATCGGGTTAATGATGAAATCGTGAGTCCGAGAACGGATGTGGAAAAATGCATTGCAGAGATATGGGCTGAATTATTGAAATGCAGTACCATCAGTGTAAAAAACGGATTCTTTGAGTTGGGGGGAGATTCGCTGAAAGCAATTCGATTTGTAAATCAGTTGAAGGAAAAGTCTGGATATAATATTTCGTTGCAGCTCATTGCGACGTATCCCGTACTCGAAGAACTTGCCGCAAATGTTGAAAAAGAAATTTGTCGGGACGATGATGAAGATGAATGGGACGAAGTAGAAGAAATCATATAAACAATGAGGTAAAGGATGGAGCAGTTACATAAAAAAAAGATTATTGTATGTGGTGTACGCTTTGGGCAGTTTTATTTAGAGGCTGTCAGCAAGTCAGAGGATTATGAACTGGCAGGGATATTATCTACGGGCAGTCAGAAGTCAATGGAATGCGCTAATTTATATGGAGTAAAGCAGTATAGCAGTGTGAATCAGCTTCCGAATGACATAGATATTGCGTGCGTAGTGGTTCGGACAGGAACACTTGGTGGAAACGGTATAGAGTTAGTGGAACAGCTGATGAAGAGAAAAATACATGTACTTTTGGAACAGCCTGTGCATGTAGAGGAATTAAAAATGTGTTATAGGACTGCGATTCAATGCGGCGTAGCTTTTTCAGTAGGAAATTTGTATGCACAGCTTCCGGCTGTGCAGAAATTCCTGTCGATGGCAGAGAAAATGATTCGACGACAGAAACCATTATATGTCAATGTGGATATGGCAACGCAGGTTGCATTTCCACTGGCATATATATTATCCTGCTTGTTTCCGCGATGCAAAAAAATACGGACGATAGAAAAGGCTATTACAGAGGACCCATTTGATATGGTGGGATTCAAACTGGGAGATGTTCCACTATCGGTGCGTGCACAGAATCAGATGGAGCGCGGAGCAGGAGATAATTATACCCATCTTTTCTTTCAGATATCCATTGGTTTTCCGGCAGGTACACTTAGTCTCACAGACATTCATGGAGCGGTGGTATGGAGATTGCGTATGACGATTCCGGAACAGATGTGGGTCCCTCGTGAACTCAAGGAGAAAGCTCCGACTAGTATGCGTGAAGAGAGTATTCGAATATTTTATTCGTGCGCAGGAATGAGTTATGAAGAGATTCTTTCAGAGCTTTGGCCGAATGCAATTTTGGCAGATATTCATTACCTTGCGGAATTGATAGAGGGGAAAAAGATAAAAGAGAATAACTATAAAAATGTGCTTATTTTACAGGCATCCGAGATGTGGCGTATGTTTACAAGTGCGTTTGGGTATCCGAAAGAATGCCCCAATGCATTAAATGAATATTTGGACATAGAGGAGATTATAGCGGAAGAGTTCTCAGCACTCACAATGAAAGAGCGATATGAAAGAGTAAGTAAAGAAGAGACAGAAAAATGCTTAAGATTATTGAATTTAGGCAGTATCCTTGCGATACTGCAAGCTTTTCAAAACAGGGAGATTTTTGCTGAACAAGGAATATCGTTCACGATAGAAGAGATATACATAAGACTCAAATGTCAACCGGAATTCCATTTTATAGTAGATAGATGGTTAAATATTCTTTCTGCTTATGAGCTGATTAGCAGGGATCAAAATGGCTACTGTCTAAATCAATCCATTCAGGCGGGGCTTCAAGTAAATGGTTTATGGGAACGAGCTGTGCGATTGTGGACAAATCGTTTGGGAACAGCACAAGTCGGTGACTATTTCTACAAGAATGCAGTAAACCTGAATCAAATGTTGGAAGGAGAGGTGTCCGCAAGATATTTATTGTTTCCGGATGGAAAGGAATACATTGCCAATGATTTGTACAGAAATACGATGATTGCATGGTATATGAATGATGTAATTGCGGAAATGGTAAGCAATTATCTATCAGAACATGAGAGCGTTTCCATACTGGAAGTAGGAGCAGGAACGGGTGCCACAACAGACGTAGTGATAGAGCGTATACATCAGGAGCAGAAGCAATCCAAGTTAGAACGCTATTATTTTTCAGATTTATCTAAATATTTTCTTAATACAGCAGAAGAAAAATATGGGAAATATCACTATTTTAGTACAGGGATATTGAATCTCGATGAGCAAGAAGATTTTGAAAGAATTACTAATAAGGCAGACATTATAATTGCAGCCGGTGTATTGAATAATGTGAATCATATTGATAGTTGTCTAACCAAGTTAAAGGAGAAGCTATCAGATAGAGGTATTATACTTATTTCAGAAGCTATTACAGATTCGCTTCAGATGCAGATATCACAAATTTTTATGATGCGTCCGGTAAAGGATGAACGTGAAAAGACGATGAGGACTTTTATGTCGGAAGAACAATGGCATACTTCATTTAGAACAGCAGGGCTTACATTAAAATGGAGTAAGCCATCGGATGATCATAAGCTTATCGGGTTGGGGCAAAAAGTTTTTTGCTTGGAAAAAGCGGATAATGCTTAAATAAAAAGGAGAGGAGCGCAGAATGAAAATAACACAGATTGTTTACAAAGTCGATGATTTGCCTAAAGCTATTTGCAGTGCGGCAGAAAAAGGGCTTGTTGCAGAATACGGCAGAAAAAAGAATCCCTATAATGCCTTTGTTTATTTTGCGGATGACACTTTTTTGGAATTTGTTGATAATATGGGAATTCCCACAGTTGTTAAAATGGTGATGAAAATTGTCAACAAAAAATTCATAAATCGTTTTGAAAAATGGGACAATGCAAAAGAAGGACCATTGGGAATTGGCATACAGGTAACGGAACAGCAAATACAGGAAATGGAAGTATATTTAAAGGGAAAATATAATATAAACTGCTTTAAAATGACGAGTAAAAGGAAGAATATACATGGTGTGAGTTTTGTTGCACAGTGCCTGTTTCCTGAAAATTCCTATCTTCCATTTTTTGTGACACCGTATCATAATGCAGGTGATATCATATTACACCAAAATCTGAATGGAAAGAAAATGGTAAAACACTTAGACATTACGTTTGGAGAAAAAGAATATGTAATTGTTTGTGATTTGTTATCTGAGTTTCAGCTATGGGATGATTTGGGGGCTTCTGTTCAAAAGGGGGAGTATGGGTTTGAAGTGATGATTTCCGATGCTGCAAAATAATATTGTTGTGGTGTTTTTAGAGCGTGAGAATTTGCTACAATAAGAATTAGAAAGAAAAATGAGACAAGTAAAACGAAAGTATCATTTTTCTTTCTGTACTTGTTCTTTGATGAAAAGTACAGAAATCGTTTTATATTATGGATTTACTTGTGCTTGTTGCAATGCGTTGTCTACGACATCTATGATACCCACCGAACTGAAAGTGGCACCACTGATGGTATTCTCTTCTGTGGATTGTGCAACAAGAATGCTTTGAGAAATTTCATCCTTTGCCCAACCATAGCATGGTTCATCATCGCTGCTTTCTAAAATGGTAATGTCGGCAATTGTACCGATGTGATGGTAACGAAGAATGTAACATTGTCATTATGTGCCTATAAGAAGTAAAAAGAGGTCATTGTTTGTCGCATGAGCTAGTCATAGAAATCATGGAGTCAATACAGGATAGTGACATAGATGGGATTTAGCAGTAGGGAACAAAAGGGGAAAGTATAAAACGAATGTGGCAGAAAGGAAGAAACGAAATTGGTAATAGATGGGAAACGACAAGAAAAATTGCAGATTCGGCAAAGGATCTTAGCTAAGATATTATGTTATGTGGATACGTTGACTTCCTTTTCTTTTTGAGTTTCAACAAGTTCTTAGAATTTAAATTGCAGGAATGATGTTTGGTGGCATTTATGTTTGGGAGTATGTACTCCTTGGTTCATAGACTAATGTGTGGAATATTTTGTGTCAGGCTATTATTAAAAAAGTGAAAAGGATTTTCATTGATAGGAAACAGGCACGTCATTAGGCTAATTATGAGTGATACAGCACACTAGCGGTATATTATTTACAGGTTACTGATATAAGTGATAAGTCTGTATATCGCTTTCTGTTACAATTGTAAGAGGAACATGACGCTCAAATATTTCATCCGCATATACGGAACAAATATAAGAATCCTGTTGCCAGGTTATTGAATGGACATCCATTGAGGACGAAAGCATATTAATGGATACTAAGTCAGCAGATAAGCCTAAGCCAAGATATTTGGTATAGGCTTCTTTTTTTGTCCATATTTCAAAAAAAGCTTTCTTTGAATCATATGCATTTTCTATGTATTCTATTTCGCATTTATGAAAGAACGTATACAAATCGTTAGAAATATGCTGGGATGGGGAGGCCGATTCAATATCCACTCCGATTTTTCCATAAGCAGAGATACCTAAAAGAATTGCGTTGCGAGTATGAGAGTAGTTGAAATCAATATTCTTGTTGCTTATAAGAGTTGGTTTTTGAAGAGCTTCTTGCTGAATATGTATCTCGCAAGGAGGAATTTGAAAGAGCGTACTCATGCATTTTTTGAGGAGCAATTGGGCATATAAAGATAATTTTTTGTCAATGTCAAATTTATATCCTTCAATTCTATGTTGCCTGTCTAAAGTTACATGTTTTAATAGCATAGAATCTTTTTCAGATATCTTAGGTTCTTGTATCGGAAGGTAATATAGTTGCATAAGCTCAGTTCCTTTTTTGATAAATATAACTATAAGAGATTTTAGCATAGTAAGGAAAAAAAGAAAAGGTTATTTCTAGAAATTATGAGAGCCAAAACGAGGTAACTTGTCCCGACTTTTACAGTAAGAAAAGAGGTATAGTATCGAGAAAACTAAGGGGTAGAGAATATATTGGTGCTTGCTAGGGGAAATACACCTTACGAGATTGTGAAAGGCGCATATGGAGGGGGATTTAATATATTTACAGATTGGGTGCAGTTTTGCATGCTTTATTCGGCATGTGAATTGCACCCTTTTTTAATGCCGGCAAGCAGTAACCCTAAAGCCAGAGGTCCGCCCCGTGTCCTTCATTTCAAAAATTACGAAATGGAGGACACATGGATGTCAGAATGGATACGAATAAGAGTAAAGGATTTTTATAAGGACGCCATCGGGGAAACAGAATATACATATGTTACCAGAGAAGTATATGAGGCGCTTACAGAAACATTCCGTAAGGAAGCACATGCACAGCAGATGCGTGATTTAAGGCATATTTCCAAGGAAGGCTATACAGAGGGAGCGACTGAAGAGTTGGCATTTGACTCAGGCGAGTCATTGGAGGATATGGTTATCCGGCAGATGGAACTGGAAACCTTACAGAAAGCGATGCAGTCACTTACGGATGCTCAAAAAGAGCGATTACACCTTTACTTCTTTGAGGGCTTATCAACGAGAGAAATAGCCCAGAAACAGCAGACAAACCAAAATGCGGTATGGAAGTCTATCCAATCCTCTGTAAAAAAATTAAAAAATTTTTTTGAATGAGGGTGGTCAAAACGCATTTTAGTGTGAGTACTATATGAGAGGAACTTTTTCTGGACAGATGGTCTCTTCCGGGAATCCTCTCATGTCT
>OGUD01000387.1_pt1 | contig 39162 bp, 31 predicted proteins | sample 1573671 | NCBI WGS metagenome assembly OGUD01 (sample SAMEA2582065, study PRJEB24529) | metagenome | biome: Human gut stool | place: China | collected 2011 | reverse complement strand
GATTGTCGCAAGCGACCGCGCGAGGCGCGAGAATGTGCCAAGGCACATTCTTTTTATACTATGTGGAATTATTTTTTTGATGGTAAAACATTAGGAATAATGTTATACTGAATCTATATGCGGGCCACACATTTTCTGAATGTTTCGACATTTATCGAAGAAAATCCGGAGCAGTCCGGTGGCCGAGAAAGTGCGATAGAAACGGAGAAGCTGTCTATGAAAAAAATGATTTCCTGGAATGTAAACGGGCTTCGTGCCTGCCTGGGAAAAGGATTTTTAGAATATGTGAAAGAATCGGATGCGGATGTTTTCTGTATTCAGGAAAGCAAGTGTCAGGAAGGGCAGGTAGAGCTGGAGCTTCCGGGATATCACCAGTACTGGAATTACGCGGAGAAAAAGGGATATTCCGGAACGGCGATGTTCACAAAGGAAGAGCCGATCGCGGTGACCTATGGTCTTGGGATTGAGGAGCATGACCATGAAGGCCGGGTGATCACGGCGGAATTCCCGGAGTATTATGTGGTCACCTGCTATACCCCGAATTCCCAGGACGGCTTAAAGCGTCTCGATTACCGGATGCAGTGGGTTTCGGGCGTACTTAAAAGCGCTGGAGACGAAGAAACCGGTAATTTTCTGCGGTGATCTGAACGTGGCACATCAGGAGATTGACTTAAAGAATCCGAAGACGAACCGGAAGAATGCGGGCTTCTCGGATGAAGAGAGAGCGAAATTTACGGAGCTTTTAGAGGCGGGATTCGTGGATACGTTCCGGTATTTTTACCCGGATCAAGAAGGAATCTACTCCTGGTGGTCTTACCGGTTCTCGGCAAGAGCGAAGAACGCGGGGTGGCGGATCGACTACTTCTGTGTCTCAGAAAGTCTGAAGGACAGGCTTGTGGACGCGAAGATCCATACGGAAGTGATGGGAAGCGATCACTGTCCGGTGGAGCTGGATATTCAATAGAATAGATTTGGTACAGTACCTGACTCAAGGTATAGCGGTATGTAGCGATAAAAGCTGTGTACAAGTATCTGCGAAAGAATACGCAATTTACAGATTAAAGAATTTTGTGCAGATATTGAAAAACGTAAATGAAGGTAAAAAGTTTTGATTGAGAAAGTGATAGTGGGTTGACATAACATGAATTTAGTGACGGCAGAACATCTGACAAAATCATATACGGAGCGGCTGCTCTTTGATGACACCGACTTTTCCATCAACGAAGGTGACAAAATCGGTCTCATCGGAATCAACGGAACAGGGAAATCGACCCTATTGAAGCTGGTGGCGGGACTTGAGGAGCCGGACTCCGGCCGGATCGTCCGTGGACGGAATCTGGATATCCGATATCTCCCTCAGAACCCGGTATTCCATCCGGGCGAGACGGTGCTGGAGAGCGTTTTAAGGGAAAATGAGGGACATGAACACGTCTGGGATATCGAAAGTCAGGCGAAATCCATGTTAAACCGTCTCGGAATCCCGGATTTCAACGAGAAGGTGGAGCATTTATCCGGCGGACAGAAGAAGCGCGCGGCGCTGGCGTCTGTACTTCTATCGACGGCGGAGCTTCTGATCTTAGACGAGCCGACAAACCATCTGGACAGTGAGATGGCGGACTGGCTGGAAGATTATTTAAAGAAATTCAAGGGTGCACTCCTTATGATCACCCATGACCGGTATTTTCTTGACAGCGTGACGAACCGGATCGTGGAGCTGGACAACGAAAAGCTTTACAGCTATCAGTTTTCTGGAGCTGAAGGCAGAGCGCATGGACATGGAAAAGGCCTCTGAGCGCAAGCGCCAGTCGATCTTGCGGACGGAACTCGCATGGATGCAGAGAGGCGCCCGTGCCCGCTCTACAAAGCAGAAAGGCAGAATTCAGCGATTTGAGGCACTGCGGGATAAAAAGGGACCGGTGGAGGACGGAAAAGTCGAGATGGAGTCCATCTCCAGCCGTCTCGGCCGTACCACCATCGAGATCTCGGATCTCTGCAAATCCTACGGGGACAAGGCCCTTGTAAAGGATTACACCTACTTTTTCTTAAAGGATGACCGCATCGGCTATATTGGTCCCAACGGAAGTGGAAAATCGACGTTGATGAAGATGATCGCCGGCTGGATCAAACCGGATTCCGGTACCATCGAGATCGGACAGACCGTAAAGCTTGGATATTTTTCACAGGAAAATGAGGACATGGACACGAGCCTCAAGGTCATCGACTATATTAAGAATGTTGCGGAGTATGTAAAGACAAAGGACGGCAGCATCAGCGCGTCCCAGATGCTGGAGCGGTTTTTATTCCCGCCGTCTGTCCAGTACACCGTGATCGAGAAACTGTCCGGCGGCGAGAGAAGACGTCTTTATCTTTTAAAGATCCTCATGAGTGCACCGAATGTCCTGATTCTGGATGAGCCGACGAATGACCTTGATATCCAGACGCTGATGATCCTGGAAGACTATCTTGATAGCTTTCAGGGGATCGTCATCACGGTATCCCATGACCGGTATTTTCTGGACCGCGTGGTCGGCAGGATTTTCGCTTTTGAGGGAGGCGGAAAGCTCCAACAGTACGAGGGCGGATTTACAGACTATCAGGCAGCGAAGGCGGAGCGGGAGGCGAAGCTTGCGGAGAGCGCGGCGGAGAATCCGGCGGCAGCGAAGAAGTCTGCGGATAAGGGAAATGACGCGGCTGAGACAGACAGCGCATCCCGCGGGAACGCGAAGCCAAGGGAGAAAAAACTGAAATTCAGCTACAAAGAGCAGAGAGAGTGGGATACCATCGAAGATGACATCGCCGCTCTGGAAGAGGCAGTAGAGAACCTTGAGAAGGAGATCGAGGCCTCTGCGACGAACTTTACAAAGCTCAATGAGCTTATGAAAGAAAAAGAAGAGAAGGAAGCGCAGCTCGAAGAAAAGATGGATCGTTGGGTCTACTTAAACGATCTGGCGGAGCAGATCGAAGCGCAGAAGAACAGGTAATATGATAACTGTCAGCGGACTTGTGTATTTGTTGTGCCGGTTATGCGAGACCTGGCAGCAGGAAAAGGTCAGAGCGGCAGTTGTTCAAAAATATATTTTTACTGATGTTGATTATCGGAAACTCAGGACCGCAGGTAACCGTTGCTGAAATCAGTAAATAGAATATGTCCGGGAAAACGGGGGATTTTAGAATGGCAGAATATCGAAACAGAAACAGAATCCTGTATCCACTTGGTGTCACGCAGGAGGCAGATGGAGTTCGGATCCTGGTGCAGGGGCGTGCGAAGGAGGTTTGTCTGCTCTTATACAGACCGGGAGAAAAAACGCCGTGCGAGGAGATCTCGTTTGATCCGAAATACCGGATGGGAGATGTGTGGGAGCTGGCGCTGGATCGGACAGATTTTGCATCATTTGAATATAATTTCATGATAGATGGAAAAATTGTGACAGATCCTAATGCGCGCGTCATCACAGGCCGGGAGAAATGGGCAGACCGGAAACGTGCCGGAAAACCGGTGCGTGGCAGGATACTGTCGGAGGAGTTTGACTGGGAGGATGATGTAAACCCGGAAACCCCTTATGCAGAAACGATCCTCTACAAACTCCATGTCAGGGGATTTACGGCGCATGCGTCCTCCGGGGTATCTGCCCGAGGAACGTATGCCGGTGTCATGGAGAAAATCCCATATTTAAAAGAGCTCGGGATCACGGCGGTGGAGCTGATGCCGGTGACAGAGTTCGATGAGATCATGATGTCATCCTCCGGAAGCAGCTTCCATAACGCGAAACAGGAGCCGACAGGATACTTAAATTACTGGGGATATGGTCCGTCCTATCTCTACGCGGTGAAGACGGCGTATGCCTCCCGTGAGACAATGTCGGCGGAAGGTGAGTTTAAAACATTAGTCAAAGAATTGCATAAGGCCGGGATCGAGTGTATCCCGGAGATGTACTTTACAGGAAAAGAGCTTCCGGGGGAGATCCTTTCCGTGCTCCGGTACTGGGTGGAAGAGTATCATGTGGATGGTTTCCATCTGACCGGATTCCCGGATCTTTCTCTGGCAGCGGAAGACCCGTTTTTAAAGCGGACGAAGCTTTTTGCGGAAAACTGGAACGATGTTATGAACCGCCGGCCGAAACAGGGCTATGTGACTCCGGGAGATGGCGCGGTATCTGTGGAGGAAAAGAATCTCGCGGAATACAATATGCAGTTCATGGAGGACATGCGCCGGTTCCTGAAGGGTGATGAGGGAATGTTGTCGGCGTTTGAGCTCCGGAACCGCAGAAATCCGATGGAATATGCCGTGATCAACTACATGGCGAACACCAACGGCTTTACGCTGATGGATACCGTCTCCTATGACCGGAAGCACAACGAAAAAAACGGCGAGGAGAACCGGGACGGAAGCGACTACAACTATTCCTGGAACTGCGGCGCGGAAGGCCCGACGAGAAAGAAAAAAATCGTGGAGCTGAGGAAACAGCTCTTAAAGAATGCGTATCTGCTCCTGTTTTTAAGTCAGGGTGTTCCGCTTCTCATGGCGGGCGGTGGCGACGAAGTGGCCCGCACCCAGCAGGGCAACAACAACGCCTACTGTCAGGACAATGCGGTCTCCTGGTTAAACTGGAAGCTTCTGGAGCCCCACAAGGATCAGGCGGAATTCGTAAAACGTCTCATCGCGTTCCGGAAATCACACAAGATGTTCCATATGGACCGGGAACCGCGGATCATGGATTATAAGTCCTGTGGACGACCGGATGTGTCCTATCACGGGGAAAACGCCTGGAAGCCGGAGTTTGAAAATTTCCGCCGCCAGTTCGGGATCCTCTACTGGGGTGCCTACGCGAAACGCCCGGACGGGAGTGATGACGCGAACTTCTATGTAGCCTATAACATGCACTGGGAGCCGCATATGTTTGGACTTCCGCATCTCCCGAAGGGAGCAAAGTGGCGTGTGATCTGCAATACGGGCGCCCCGGATGCGGCCGACCTTCCAACGGATGGAACCGGTAAAGTTCCGAAAAACCAGATGATGCTGGCGGTACCGCCGCGCGGGATCGTGATTCTTGAGAGTTTTTTGGAAAAATAGCTGAAAAGATCCCCATCACAGGTCAGAAGATAGAGACATCGGCCTGAAGGATGGGGATTTTGCATGATATAAGAAAATTGCACATATTTGTTTTGTTCCTGTCGGGATCAGTGTCTGCCAGAATCTGCACTTGTCGGAATCTGCGCCCGGTGTTGCTTATTCCGGATAAACAAGCTGTTCCTCGCGGATATCCTCAAGCACCTCATCATAGAACTTTCCGGCAAGATATTTTGCCATCGGGAGGTTCATATCGAGGTAGTTTCCGCAGTCGCGGGCAGCGGCACCTGGAACTTCGCCCTCGTAATCGCGGATAAAGAGGAACATCTCCTGAAGCAGCGGGATAATGTCCGCAGACTCATAATCGCCGGCGAGAAGCAGGTAGAATCCGGTGCGGCATCCCATCGGGCCGAAGTAGAGAACTTTATCTTTGTAAAGACGGTGATTTCTTAAGAAGGTTGCGCCGAGATGTTCGATCGTATGGACCTCGGCAGTGTTCATAACCGGCTCAAAGTTCGGACGGGTCATACGGATATCGAAGGTCGTAACATGGCTGTCTCCGGCAACATCCCTTCGGGAAACGTAAACACCGGGAATCAGTTTCAGATGATTGACAGTGAAGCTTGTGATCTTTTCCATAATCAGATACACCCTTTCGTGAGTTTTGCTGTTTGTTGTTGGACACAGGTTGGAATTTTCTGAATTGAAAATTCTGTACAATACAGAGGCAGATGCCATCTGACTGTATCGACTTTTATTATAAAGGGGATACCGTGTGGTTACAAGATAGAATTTGTAAATTGTCAGTATCTGTTCAGCAGATCTGCTCCCTTCAATTGTCAATTTATTCTTGTCTCACATTCCGATTTGTACTATAATAACGTGTAACGGGATTTTTGAACTGAAACATATCCCATAAGGAGTGGCTATGAAATTACTGGCATATGAAGTAGATAAAAGATCTTTTTTAGGTGTATTAAACGAGGATGAAACCTGGGTTTATCCGGTTTCTGCTGCAGGAATGGAATATCGGTCCATGAAGGAGCTGATCCGCGAGGCGGGACAGTCTGAGATGGAAATGCTGGATTATATTTCAAAGAAAGCCCCGGGTGATGTTATGGGAGCGGCCCCGGTGGACGAGATCCGTGTCGTATCTCCGATCGCGGAGCCGGATCAGGATATTATCTGCCTGGGAATCAACTACATGGATCATGCGGAGGAATCTGCGAGATTTGAAAAACGTGAATTTGAGAGACCGGAGAAAGCAATCTATTTCTCAAAACGCGTGAACCGCACGAATGATCCCGATGGAATCATTCCGGCCCATAAGAATCTGACAAGTCAGCTGGATTATGAGGCAGAGCTTGCCGTTATTATCAAGAAAGACGCAAAGGACGTAAAGCCGGGCGAAGTGAAGGACTATATTTTCGGCTATACGATCATGAATGATGTCAGCGCCAGAGAGGTTCAGACAGAGCATAAGCAGTGGTATTTCGGAAAGAGTCTGGACGGGTTTACACCGCTCGGTCCGTGTATCATGACTGCGGATTCCACTGCGTTTCCGCCGGTATTAAAGATCCAGTCTAAGGTAAACGGAGAACTCCGCCAGAATTCTAATACAGGGCTCTTTATCCATGGAATCGAGGAAGTGATCTGTGAACTCACACAGGGCATGACATTAAAAGCAGGAACGATCATCGCAACAGGAACGCCGGCAGGAGTCGGCATGGGATTCGTTCCGCCGAAATTCCTTGAGACCGGGGACGTTGTGGAGTGTATTATTGAAGGAATCGGTACACTTAGAAATACGGTCGGAGAATAAATGATCGGGCGGTATGCGATACAGGATATAGACATGGAGGAGCTGTGCCGCAAAAATAAGATAAGATCAGAATAGTTGCCATGAAGGGAGCAGAAAGCCGGTCAGAAGGACGGGCTGCTCTTTTCATGGCTTTTTGTTGCCGTGTACCGCGCACCTGGAATTCAAGGAAGCTTTCAGCGGCTGAAAATTCAGATGGAGGCAGACGGCTGCGCCGGTGCGGACATGAGCAGCGGCACTTTTTAGAAAAAGGAGAATTTTATTATACATGGAAGATATACGCGAAATGTTGAAAAAGGTAGCGGCGGGAGAGCTGTCTGTGGATAACGCTGTTCTGGAGCTGAAGAAAGAGCCGTTTACAGCAGCAGGATACGATGATCTGGGATTCGCGAAGCTGGATACCCACCGGAAGCTGCGTCAGGGTGCGGCGGAAGTGATCTACGGCGCGGGAAAAACTCCGGGACAGATCGCCGGAATCGTGGAGGCAATGAAAAAGCGGAAGCAGGAGACGATCCTGATCACGCGTGTTGACGAGGAAAAGAGCCGGGAGACGGAGCAGCTGTTGGCAGAACTGTATCCGACCGGCAGCGGATATCAATATTTTAAGGAAGCGAAGGTTGCGATCTGCGGAAGCTTCCCGGAAAAAGACGGCGTTGGGACGATCGTGGTGGCGACCGGCGGAACCAGTGATATTCCGGTTGCGGAGGAGGCGGCACTCACGGCGGAGGCTCTGGGGAATCAGGTGGAACGTCTTTATGACGTGGGTGTCGCGGGACTTCACCGCCTGATCTCCCACATGGACTCCATCATGAACGCCCGAGTGATCATCGCCATCGCGGGTATGGAAGGCGCTCTTGCCAGCGTCATCGGTGGTCTCGCCGACTGCCCGGTGATCGCGGTGCCGACCAGCATCGGATACGGCGCGTCCTTCGGCGGTGTATCAGCGCTGCTCTCCATGCTGAATTCCTGCGCCAGCGGTGTCAGTGTGGTGAATATCGATAACGGCTTTGGAGCCGGGTATCTGGCGAGCATGATGAACCATATGCGTGGATAAAAGCTTGAAAATCAGTCCGCGCTGCTGTGCAGCTGGAGGAAGATGCCAGCAGCGGGCGAAATGCAAGAAAATAATTTGCGTAATTTTTAAATGAGGTGGAACTGATATGAAAACATTATATTTTGACTGCGGAATGGGCGCTGCCGGAGATATGCTGATGGCATCTCTCTACGAAATCTGCCCGGATAAAGAGAAGTTTTTAAAGATGATGAATGGGATGGGGATTCCGGGGCTTTCCGTCGAAGCAGAACCGTCAGTAAAGTGTGGGATCACCGGGACGCATATGAAAGTGACGATCCATGGGGAAGAAGAGGAGAGTGTAGACGTCGACCTGCAGGGGCATGAGCATCACCACGATCATGATGAAGATCACCATCATACTCATGACCATGAAGACAGTCATCATACCCATGATCATCACCACGACCATGAAGGTGACCATCATGACCATAGCCATGAAGCACATCACCATTCCCATGAACTGGCAGAATTAGCAGCAGAGCAGACCATTCACGAGCACACCCACACCCATGACCACGATCATGATTGCGGACATGACCATACCCACGATCATGGTCACACCCACCACCATCACGCCAGCATGGCGGGCATCTCTCACATTATCGAGCACTTAAACCTTCCGGAAGAGGTTAAAGCGGATGTTGTAGCCGTTTATCAGTTGATCGCCGAGGCGGAATCCCACGTCCATGGAAAGACTGTCGAGGAGATCCACTTCCACGAGGTCGGCACCGCCGACGCGATCGCGGACATCGCCGGAGTCTGCCTCTTAATGCACATGATCGTTCCGCAGAAGGTTATCGCATCCCCGATCCATGTCGGAAGCGGAAATGTCCATTGTGCCCACGGAATCCTTCCGGTTCCGGCACCTGCGACGGCCTTTATTTTACAGGGACTTCCGATTTACAGCGGAGTCATCAAAGGCGAACTCTGTACCCCGACCGGAGCGGCACTGTTAAAGCACTTTGTGACAGAATTTAAGGAAATGCCGGTCATGCGGACCGCTGCCATTGGTTACGGTATGGGAAAGAAAGACTTTGAGCGCGCAAACTGCATGCGCGTCCTCTTAGGCGAGACAGAGGAGAATGGAAGTGAAGTGACAGAGCTCTCCTGCAACCTCGACGATATGACACCGGAAGCTCTCGGCTTCGTTCAGGAGATCCTCTTCGCCGCAGGCGCCCTTGAGGTCTACACGATTCCGATCGGCATGAAGAAGAGCCGCCCGGGAATCCTTTTAACCTGCATGTGCCGCTGTAATGACAAAGAAAAGATGGTTTCCCTGCTCTTTAAGCACACAACAACGCTTGGTATCCGTGAGAGTATTAGCAAACGCTACACCCTGACAAGAACGATGAAGGAACATGAAACGCCATACGGTGTGGTCCGGGAGAAGGTTTCTGAAGGCTACGGTGTGGTTCGTGGAAAGCTGGAATATGAAGACCTTGCAAAGATCGCGAGAGAGCAGGGGATGTCGTTAGAAGATGTGAAAAAACTGATTGGTAAATAGAATACAATAAGACGAAGAAGAGCGGCCCTGGCGGAGCGCTCTTCTTCATATATAGGGGCATCAGGTAAAGTCCGGATAATTCTGAACTTCTGGCGTACACCTGTGCCCCTGGAGGAAAGAGGGGTATGAGATGGTATATCAATGCAGGTATCTCAGCGCAAGTCCCGCGAAAACGGATGCACCTGAGGTAATCGCCTGTTCATCAAACACGATTCCGGCATTGTGCAGTGGGCGGGAAGATGCCGGATCATCATTTCTTGTTCCAATCCGGAACATAGCACCAGGAACTTTTTCGAGGTATCTGGCAAAATCCTCAGATCCCATGGATGGAGTAGCGAGAGTGACTACATGGTCAGCACCGAGTTCTTCAGCAGCTGCCTGTTCAATAAGACCCACAACATGGCTGTCGCAGACAACGGCAGGGGCGCCTTTCTGGGAACCAATGTCACATTCTTCCCCCATGGCTGCAGCGCCGTGGGAAACGATCTGCCGGATTTTTTCTTCCATCAGGACACGGGTCTCGGTGCTGACAGTGCGCACAGTTCCTTCCATAACGACTTCGTCAGGAATAATGTTGGCTGCAGTACCGCCGGTGATCTTTCCGATGGTAAGGACTGCGGAATCGAGAGGTGCGATCGTCCTCGAAATAATGGTCTGTAATTCCGTTAAAATGTATGCGGATGTCATGACCGGATCGATGCTCTTGTGGGGATGAGCGCCGTGTCCGCCTTTTCCACGGATCGTGAGCTTTACTGTGTCAGAGGAAGCCATAAAGGAGCCGCGGCGGATGCCGATGGTTCCCGCCGGGATATCCGGCCAGCAATGAAGACCGACAGCGAAATCCGGGTGATATTTTTCAAAAACGCCGGAATCAATGACCATCTGAGATCCGCTTAAACGTTCTTCGGCAGGCTGGAACAGGAACAGAACCGTTCCTTTGAGTTCATCGCGAAGGGAACTTAAAACCCGTGCAGCCAACAGCAGGGCGGTCGTATGGATGTCATGTCCGCAGCTGTGGCAGACGCCGGTATTTTCTGAAGCAAAGGGAAGTCCTGATTTTTCGACCATCGGAAGTGCATCAATGTCGGCACGGAGAAGAATGGTATGTCCATCCTCCCCGCCTTTTAAAATACCGAGAACACCAGATTTAAACGGGATATCGGAAATTTCAATGCCATATTTGAGAAGCTGCTGACTTATGAATTCCGTTGTGTTTTTTCCTCCATGGACAGCTCCGGATGGCGGTGGATATGACGCCGGATCTCAATGGCATCATCTGTATATTGTTGGATCAGTTCGTTTACTTTACTCATAAATTATGCCTTCTTTACAGTGCGTCCAAATAATACGGTGCCGACGATCAGAAATGCGATGAGGAATCCAGCGGTTCCGAGAGTCGTGAGCAGCGGGCTGGAGAGGATCAGCATAGGGCCGATCGTGTTATACGGCTGCTGCCAGAAGGAACCGAGAGTACTGGAACCGGAAACACTCTCTGCGGCAAGTGTATCACCGTTCGGGTCAAGAACCTTGATTAAGAGAAGACCGGTAGCCAGACTTCCTGTACACTGTCCGTAAGCGCCCATTGCCATTTCAAACCAGTCCTTTCCATACCACTTCTTGGCAAGAATGATACAGATGACCGCTGTGAGAATGGTGATTGCGATAGAAGTAACGAGGATTGGAACCAGGAAGGAAGCCAGAACACTTAATTTGATGGTCGCAACATTCATAGCGATTACGTATTCAAGAGCGACACCGGAAATACGTTTCATGCTTCCACGGTCAATATACTGGCTATATTTTGTCTTGCTTAAAGCAATACCAATAATCGCACCCATGATCAGGCACATGGTGTAGAGCGGGATTTTGCTCCAGAACGGGAATACTTTAATGATCGCCTCGCGGAGAATATGGGAAATTGCAATAATTGTTCCGACAATCATCATCTGGAATGCCAGAGGATCGATAACGGAGGAACTGGAAATTGCAGTTGCCATGGATTTGCGCTCTTCCTTCGGTACGATACCGGTGATATCTTTCTGGTCGAGGTTGACGGAACTCATTTGCTTTCTTGTATAACCTTTTTTAGCGCCCCAGTTGATAATCCACATACCGCCGATCACCGCCATGAACATACCGATGGTTGCGTATGTCAGAGCGATACCGGTAGCGTCCTCCCAGCCTTCAGTAGCGAAGCAGCCGCCCATGATACCGGCAGAACCGTGTCCGCCATAGAAACCGGATACCGGAAGGAATCCCATTGCGTAAGGAACATTGCTCATGAACTTGGAGAGGAGAAAAGCGATTCCAAGTCCTGCGAGAACCTGTGCCATAAATACAGCGCCAGTTACACAGGTGGTAGAAAGTACATCACGTCCGAATTTTCCGGTGGAAGTTCCAAGGAACGATGTCGTAAAGATAAATGCGAACAGGAAATTTGTCCACTGTGAAATCCACTGGCTGAAGTGTAGGTGGATCGGGGAGAACTGTCCGAGGACCTGAGGACCGAGGAGCAGTCCTAAAATACCTGCGATTAAAGAAGTTGGAATATAGTATTTGTAAAAGAATGGTATTTTCTGACGGATCAGAAAGCCCACAAAAAGCAGCGTACTGATAGTCGAAATATCGATTAAAACAGTTGTTAGAGTCATGGTTTCTGCCATAGTAGTATCCCCCTTGTAAGGTAAGGCGTGTGATTTTGGGTAAGCTTAGAATTTTTTCTCCATATAGGAAACGATTCGGTCTACACAGCGGGTGACAATCTTTTCACCTTTTTCTTTTGTAGCGACGGTAGCATCGCCGATGGTTCCGTTCGGTGTTTTCTCAGTGAATCTCTGGAAACCAATGAAATCCGGGAATTCGCTCGCCGGAAGCGGTTCTACTCTGGAGAGTTCGTCCATGTCTACTAATTCCGGGAAAAGGTACATAAATACGGATGTGCCGCACTCACTTGCGTGTCCGTGAGCCATCTGGCCGCTGTACTGGAAGATATCACTTCCGTTTGCATTTGTAAATCTCCACCAGTCGATCTGGACGAGCTTGATATCATGCTCATTCATATATTTCTTACCGATGTAGTTTACAGTATCAACATTTCCTGCATGACCTGTGATGAAAACGAAATTCTTGGCCCCGTCTTTGATCAGTTTTCCGACAAGCCAGTCAAGCCAGTCTTCCAGGATCTTTCTTGGCATTGCGAATGTGCATGGGAAAGAAGCGAGTGCGGAGGATTCGCCGGCTTCAATCGTCGGAGCAATCAGCGCACCGGTCTTTTCAGCCACAAGTTCAGCAATTCTTTTAGCTGCGATCAGGTCACTTCCCATTGGGAGTTGCGGTCCATAGATCTCACATGCACCAGTCGGGATGATGACGGTTGGGTTCTCGGCAAGGCGCTTCATATATTGCTTTCCACTCATTTTTCTGATATAATTTGTCATAAATTCAGTCTCCTTTACAAATACATATGTTTTCACTTGCAAACCGGCCGGCTTTCGATGAAATTATTGTAGCATCAGAGTGCACAAAATGGAAATGAAAGAAAAGTGTCGCGTTATGCAAAAAAAAGTTTGTCTAACGGAGGTGGAAGTTTGAATTTAGACAATGTAAAATGCTTTATCAGTCTGGCGGAATGCCTGAATTTTACGAAAGCTGCTGAAAAAGAGCACATGACGCAGACATCCATGAGCCGGAAGATTAGTGGACTTGAGGAAGAACTCGGGGTACGGCTCTTTTATCGCGACAATCATCAGGTAATTCTTACAGATGCGGGAAGTGAGTTCTATGTTCAGGCGCAGAAACTTCTGGATGTTTATGAATCGACGGTGCGGTTGGTGCAGAATGTGGAGCAGGGATATGCGAGATCATTGAAAATTGGTGTTGGAATCTATGAAGATGAGCTTTTAGATACATTTCTTGGCCAGTATGTTATGGCACATCCGGATGTGCGGATTACCTGTCTGCAGTATAGTTATCGGGAATTGCTGAAACGGTTTGAGCAGGGACTGCTCGATATTATTGTGACAAGTGATCAGTTCCTGTCGGGATATCCGGTGGAAAATGTTGACATGGAGTTGATTTATGATAAGCCATGGAAGATTATTTTGAATCGTGAACATCCGTTGGCAGAACGAACTGCTGTAACATCGGAAGATCTGAAGAATGAGATTATGATCACCATGTACGAGGGAAGTGTTTCACAGATTGCGGATCATTTCCGAACAGCGTTTAAATTCAGGGATATCATTCATGTGAATTCTTATAATACAAAGCTTATGATGGTCAACGCAAATCTCGGATTTGGACTTGTACCGGCATTTGTGCGTCTGGTGCGATATGAGAAAATTAAGATGAAAGAATTTGCTCCGCCGTATATCTCCAGATGTTTTTATGCCTTATGCCATAAAGAGAACCAAAATGGACATGTGAGGGAATTCTTTGAAGATTATGTGAAATATGCGCAAGAAGAACGCGATTAGAAAGTGACCAAATAGTTCAATCGACATCCGTCGACTTATATGGTAAAATTATCCTGTAATGGAGCGGAAAGCGGGGATGCGTTTCTGATGTCTGGTGCCCTCTGATCGTAAAGGGGGTGATGGCGTATGAATACAATGGAAGTCCTAACATTATTACTAGTTATATTTTCAGCATTGTCATACATCGATAACCATAGAGACAAAAAGAACTAGCATCCTACCTACCACAGTAACTTGCTAGTTCTTTTTATACTATAACATACTGAGGGCATCGAACGTATATCCGAGTACCTTTCTGTCTTCATTATAACTGGAGCGGCCTGAAAAAACAAGCCGCTCCAGTTTAATTTTAACTATTTTATTCAGAAATTAGCCAAAATATCTCTTTAAGAGACCAGCAAATGCCTTGCCATGTCTAGCCTCGTCTCTTGCCATCTCGTGAACTGTATCATGGATCGCATCAAGACCAGCGGCCTTTGCTCTCTTAGCGAGATCTGTCTTACCAGCAGTAGCGCCGTTCTCAGCCTCAACTCTCATCTCGAGGTTCTTCTTTGTGCTGTCTGTGATAACTTCACCGAGGAGCTCTGCGAACTTAGCAGCGTGCTCAGCCTCTTCGTAAGCTGCTTTCTCATAGTAAAGACCAATCTCCGGATAACCTTCTCTGTGGGCAACTCTTGCCATAGCGAGGTACATACCAACCTCAGAGCACTCACCGTTGAAGTTTGCTCTTAAGTCCTCAAGGATATCTTCGCTTACGCCCTGAGCAACACCAACTACGTGCTCAGAAGCCCAGCTCATTTCATCGCTCTGCTCAATGAACTTGGAAGCCGGTGCGTTACATACCGGACATTTCTCCGGAGCAGCCTCACCCTCATATACATAACCACATACGGAACAGACAAATTTCTTCATAGCGTTTTCTCCTTTTCATTTATAAAATATTGTGTTTTAAAATCAATAATAGTAACTGTTACTGATATTATATTCTAATTGACTCTGAATGTCAATAGAATTTTTATTTTTTTAGTATTCCTTTTTCCGGCAGTCCTCACATTCGCCGTAAAAGAAAACAGTGTGGGAATCGACCCGTCCCGGAAACGGAGCGGAGAGAAGATCCGAAGTGTCACGAACCAGCTCCAGAGGCATATCGATGATCGCTCCGCAAGTCTTGCACACAAAGTGATAATGCGGATCTGTGTTGTAATCAAAATGCTCCGATCCGTCTCCGCTGGAAAAACGCTGGATCTCGCCCATATCCGCCAGAAGCTTTAAATTGCGGTATACAGTTCCCAGGCTGATCTTCGGGTATTCTTTGCTGATCGTTACATAGACGGCGTCTGCGGTCGGATGATCCTTGCGGTTTTTCAGGCACTCCCGGATAGATTCGCGCTGGCGGCTGAATTTTAATGCTTTCATGGTGAACCTCCTTTCTGGATTTGTAAAGACCAAACAACAATAATAATGATAATTGTTATCAACATAATACCATCAGAGATATCCACTGTCAAGTATGAAGTGATAAAATTTTTTTAAAACTGCTCAGATCATACATGAAATCAAATTCCTTGAAAACAGCTGATCTCAGCGCCAAAACACATGTATTTAACTGCGTACAATCTGTAGGAAAATTCCTTGAAAACACCTTAAGAAGTGTTTATACTGTTCTTATAATTGAAGGCAGCCGGAAAACTGTTCTTCAAAGCTGCTCATATTCCCTGCTTGGCACGGGAGTCCCTACGGCAGCAGGACCAGAATTTCTGTACGATCCGTCCTCAAAACCCCACGAAACGGAGGTATATCCATGTATAACAGACACATCCGCCACCTTGTGACAGAGCTTGGAAACCGTCTGTCAGACAAAGAATTTTTAAAAAAGATCGGTCTCAGCCGCCGCAGCATGCAGCAGCTCTTTGATAAAGACCGCTGGGAAGTGATCTTCGAGAAGGCATTCCCGGTAACAAGACGTTTTCCTGCGCGGAGATTCTGGAATTCTGCCGCGTAGATATGGAAAAACTCAGCAATGAACCGGAGGAGGGATGGCTTTCCTTCGCTTATAAATATTCGACCCACATTCTGTACCCGGATGCGGATTTCGCTGTGTCCGCAGCTCCTTATGCGCCGTCTGCGCTCTATTTCCTGAATGTTCTCCAGTACTTCTTTGATGAAGAACGGAAGGTTCTGCCGTTCGATCCATATGATGATTTCCGCTTTCTGACAGAAGAAGAATATGCCGGTTTTGAGCGTGCCGGTGAGTATGCCCACTTTATCCGTGAGTTCCGTGATCAGTACATATACGAGATGATGCGGTTAAACCGTGAGGCGACCCCGTTCGAGACGCTGGGACATATCGCGGGTGTCCACTATGTTGCGATGGTGGCAGCCCGGGGGCTTTATGAGGCGGGGGTGCCAATTGACCTGGCGTTGGCGTCGGGCGCAGCAGCGGGACATGACCTCGGAAAATTTGGCTGTAAGCCGGATGAGCGGGTTCCGTACCTTCACTATTTTTATACGAACCAGTGGTTTACCGCCTACAATATGGAAGGAATCGGCCACATCGCCGCGAACCATTCCACCTGGGATCTGGAGCTCGACAATATCTCTGTGGAGTCCCTGGTTCTGATTTACGCCGATTTCCGCGTAAAACAGATGCGCGGCGAGGATGGCCGCGAGATCACGAAGATCTACACGTTAAAAGATTCCTTTGATGTGATCCTGTCAAAGCTTGACAATGTGGATGAGGCAAAACGGAACCGCTACCGCGTCGTCTACTCCCGCCTCTACGAATTCGAGCGTTACATGCGTTCCAAAGGCGTGGATGTGGATCTGACAGGAAACCCGGATCCGGCGGAGCAGCCGGTAGATATTGTCGTACAGACCGGAAAACAGGTGGTCCGCTCCTTCGTATTCTGGGGAATCGAGCATAACATCGACGTGATGCATCGTCTCGGAACCGAGCGCCAGTTCGGAAATATCCTGGAGGCGGCGAGAAGCGAAAAAGACTGGAAGAATGTCCGCGCGTACTTAAATATGTTCAACGAATATTCGATCCACCTGAACCACCGCCAGAAAGAGCAGACCATCAGCTTCCTGTATGAGCTCCTCTTAAACCGCGAGGGCGATATCCGGAGACAGGCGGCGGCGCTCATCGGAAAAATGTTCGCAGAGCGTAAGTGCCGTCTTAGCGTCCGGATCCGGACGCTAAGACGGCACTGACGCTCTGGGAGGAGTGTCTTGGACAGCTCGTATGCCCGGATTACCGCCTGACCCTGCAGCAGAAGAACCGAATTCAGAATTCTCTGAAATTTGTCATGGTATCCGCCATGGACCGGAGCTCGGAGAAGGTCCGGGAAGAGCTGTTCGAGGTCTTCATGAAGTGGTTTGACGGACATCACCGCCTTGTGGGCGATCCGGTATTCTACTTATTAGACTGTATCTTCTCCCTGCCCCTGGATCTTTGCAGCAAGGGCAGCCGTCTGGAGCAGCTGATCCGCTTTGCCATCAGCCATATGGATGACCCGGATGAGAAGGTACAGATCGCAGCCGTCCGTGTCTTAAAGATCCTGACTCAGGCAGTACCGCCGGAAAGCGCCTGCTACGAGATCGCCTGCGACGCGGCACACCGGATCAATCCGAGGACGATCACGCTGTTATTCTTACAGTACCGGATCTATACGAACCTGCGTCTGGACACCACCGCCCAGCGGGAAGTCTTATACGGACATGATGTGGTCAGCGATATCTTCCTTGAAAATTTAAAATCCGCTACTCCGTGGATCTTGAAATCCGTAAACATCAAGCTTCTGGCAGATCAGGTAGATCACGGAAAGCGGGATCACCTTCTCCATATCTGTGCCCATTTTTCCAACCTGATCAAAGTCAGCGAGCAGGTCGGTGTCCGCCATGACGCGGGCCGCGCGCTCCTGCGTCTTGCCCATTTGCTGGCAACAGACCAGAGAAACGAGATCGCGGTGGAACTCTTAAAGGGACTGGAAGTGGGAGAGTACGAGTTCTCCAAATACATTCCGGAATACCTCGGCGAGTTCGCCTTATGGCTGCCGCCGGAACAGCTTGATGACATGATCGAGCGACTGCACATCCTGCTGGCGAACGGAAACGAACGGATCGTGTCCGTTGCCCTCGATACGTTAGGAGTCCTTTTGGAGTGCTATTCGCGGTATACCGTCCGTTTCCATGAGTCCGAGGAAGTATCGGAAGAACGCCGCATGAAGCTTCTCGGCCTGATTTTAAGCTGTCTTGCAAACTACCGGGAGCAGGTCCGTCAGGAAGCACTGCTTGTCATCGGACAGCATATTTTCGGCTCCCAGATCCTTGCGGAGCGGGACAAGAGCAGAATGTTCTCCCTTTGCGCAAAGAAACTCCTGTTCCTGTTAAATGAGAATAAGGGCGGCGAGCTGAGTCTCTACTACCGTGCCGCGACCCTGTCCCATATCGACCGTTTTATCGCCCACTACCAGTTGTTCGGCGGTCTGGTGGAGACCAGGACGCGGGAGAAGATCGCATTTTTCCCGGGAACCTTCGACCCGTTTACCTTATCCCACAAGGAGATCGCAAAGAAGATCCAGGAGCTCGGATTTACCGTATTTCTTGCCATTGATGAGTTTTCCTGGTCGAAGAAGACCCAGCCGCATCTGGTGCGCCGCCAGATCGTAAACATGTCCATCGCGGATGAGTTTTATGTTCATCTGTTCCCGGACAACACGCCGGTCAACATCGCGAACCCGGCGGATCTGCGCCGCCTGAGGGAGATGTTCCCGACGGAAGAACTCTATATCGTTGTGGGATCCGACGTGATCCACAACGCGAGCTCCTACAAGAAGGATCCGGAGGAGAATTCCATCCATTCCTTCAACCACATCGTCTTCCGGCGCCCTGGTGAGGCACATCCGACGGAGGTTTACGAGCAGATCACCGGAAAAGTCGTGCAGCTGGAGCTCCCGCAGGAGCTGGAGGATATCAGCTCCACGAAGATCCGTGAAAATATTGATAACCACCGCGATATTTCCAGCCTCATCGACCCGGTAGTCCAAGAATACATTTACCACAAGGGCATGTACCTGCGCGAGCCGGAATTCAAGCCGATCTTACGGGCGAAAGCTATCGCCTTCGAGAACGCGGCGGGCAGGGACCGTGAGGTACTGGACGAGCTTGGAAACACCGTTCTCTACGGACATCCGGACGCCCAGGCGATCCTGACAAAGATCCAGGTGGAGAATGACCGCCTGCTGATCTTAAGAAATACCGTGGAAGGTGAGCGCCCGGCGGGCTTTGTGAGCTACCGGGAGATCGGAAACGAGGATCTGTTCGGCGTCTTAAAGGACATGGAGCTGGCAAACCTGGTCCGCGGAAAGAGCAGCCGGGAGATCCTTCTGATCACAGGCATCTATGCGAGAGAGGACGGCACCGGGGACAGCGGGGTGATCCGCGATGCCCCGCAGCAGCTTCTCGTTGAAGTGCTGGCGAAAGAGTTGGAGAAAAACTACAGTTTCGCATTGTTTGTCGCGGAGCGCGGCACAGCGACGAAAGAGGTCGTGTACGTGCTGGAGAGACAGGGCTTTATCCGTCCGCATATGGCGGACGAGAACGACAAGCGGACGATCTACATGGTCGACATGCATGAGCCGTTAATGTTCCTGCATAACCTGGATACTACGATCAAGGAGCCGTTTGCCAGCAATCCGGCGGTTCTGGATGCTGTGGAGAAAAACCACAAAAAGCTTCAGATCGCTATGACGAAGCTGTATCCGGGAAATCTTGTACTGTCCTTGTCATCCGGCATCATGTATCATCGTCTTGTGGACCGGATCACGGCGCTCAACGATGTTCCGAGAGAGCCGCTGGTGCCGAGAAGACTCGGAAAGAACATGTGCGTTCCGTTCGGTAAGATCCTGCGTGGAAAGGTTGTGCCGAATACGGTGACGAAGACGCTGCATACCGATAAGGTCTATGAGCCGGATCTGAACAGCTTTACGATCGAGCCGTTCCCGTACTACTCACCGTTAAAAAGCCAGATCGAGACCATCAAGTCCTTCGATCGGCCGGTGATCCTGGTGGATGACCTCGTCCACACGGCGAACCGGCTCCAGGTGCTCGTTCCGCAGCTCAGGGAAGACGGGATCCCCATCAAGAAGGTCGTCGTGGGCGTCCTGTCCGGCTACGGCCGCGACCTGATGCAGTGCCTGAAGGTGCCGGTGGAGAGCATCTACTCGATGCCGAACCTGCGCCAGTGGTTCGTGGAGTCTACACTGTATCCGTTTATCGGTGGCGATACCGTGCGCCGTGAGGAGATGAAGGTTGCGGGACTTCAGCCGTCCATCAACATGATTCTGCCCTACGCGACGCCGAGACTTTCCGGCTGCAGCCGGGAGGCACTTGTGGAGTTCTCGGCCTGCTGTATCGAGAATTCCAGGGATCTTTTCCAGGTCCTTGAAGCGGAATACCGGAAAATGTACGCGAAAAACCTTACCCTTTCACGCCTCTCCGAGGCCGTCATCCTGCCGCTCTGCCCGGATAAGGGAAGCTGTATGGAGTATGATGAGAACCTGGCGGCGTCAGTATATCTGGAGAATGATCTGGAGACGCTGTGGAGGATGAAAGAGTTTCTGATCAAGGGATAAAATGCTGAACGCCGTCTGGAATTTCGAGAGGCTGAGGGCTTAAAAGGAAGATCTGCGATAATCGTGGGCTGTGTATCAAAGCCGTAAGGTCGGCAGACCTGAATGGCTTTGGTGCATGGCAGTAAAATATGGAAATCAGGGGGAATGAAATTATGGTAACCTATTATAAAATCGGAGACATGTTTTGCGCGTCCGCGCACGGTGATCTGCCATATGAGAAAACAGAGAAACCGGCAGCAGGGACAACGCTCACCTGGCTCTTTACCGGCGGACCTGGCAGCCGCCGCGCCTCATTTCTTGTAAACCATCCGGCAGAACTCTTCATGGAGAAAGAGGATGTCAGCTGGTTAAACACAAACAGATTAAATGCGTCCGCATACGACGGACAGACCAGGGAACTCCCGGCGGATCTCCTCGCGCAGCTCGATGCCGGAACACTCCGCGCGGTAAACGCGTCCCACCCGAAATTTGAGGAGATCCTGGCATATAAGCCGAAAGAGGGCAAAAAGCGTGTCCATGTTCTGGCGATCGGCGATGTGGGCAGCATGCTCTTAACAGGTCTCCATCTTCTCGGCGGAGATGTGATCTCCTCCATCGGAATCTGTGATATCTCCGACAAGGTGACTGCCCGCTGGGAGTTTGAGGAGAACCAGATCGCCTATCCGTGGGACTATGACGCGATGCCGGAGGTGGACGTTGTGGACCAGGATCACCTCTTTGACTGTGATGTGTTCGTATTCGTGGCCTCAAAGGGAATCCCGCCGGTCGGTTCCGGTGTCAAGGATGTCCGCATGTACCAGTTCGAGAACAACTCAAAGATCATCGGACATTACGCGAAGATGGCGAGAGAAAAGAACTTTAAGGGCTTATTCTGCGCCGTCTCCGATCCGGTGGACCCGCTTGCGAAGACCGCGTTCCTTGAGAGCAACAAGAATGAGGCAGGAGAGTACGACTGGATGGGACTTCTCCCGGAGCAGATACAGGGATTCGGCCTCGGTGTTATGAATGCGAGAGCTGCATATTATGCAAAACGTGATCCGAGGTTTAAGCAGTTTTTGACGGAAGGCCGTTCCTTCGGACCGCACGGACAGGATCTCGTTATCGCGGATTCCATCGAAAACTACAACGATGAGCTCTCAAAAGAACTGACAAACCTCACCGTCACCGCAAACCTCCACATGCGCGCCATCGGCTACAAACCGTTCGTTGCCCCGGCGTTCTCATCCGGCGCGATCTCGATCCTGATGACGCTCAGAAAGCAGTGGCACTGCGGTTCCGTGTTTCTCGGCGGCGTTTACATGGGCGTGAAGAACCGCTATACAGAACAGGGCCTCGAGACGGAGGCACTGGCGCTGCCGGACGCTTTGTATGAGAGGATCGTGTTCGCGGCTGAAAATCTTGCGAAGATCGTGTAGAGGTTGTTTCTGCGGCGAAGGCTAGAATATAGAAAAATGCTGATCTGATTTGTCCCGGCAGGTTTCCCGTATGTCGGGGAGAACTGCCGGGATTTTTATACGTGCCGTGTTGAGGATGGAAAGCCGTTGTTATAAAAATATCAGTGATCATGTATATTGAGTGAAGCAGATTTATCAGGGAGAGTGATACATCATGGAGAGTGACAGATTGTTAGTTCTATATCCGCAAAAACGAGGCCCGGAGAAAGAACGGTCGCGTATGGACGAGGTTTTGAGGGCGGCGCTTGACGGGATCGATACCGAGATCGTGGAAGATATGGAAATTTTGGAGCAGGATCCCTTCAAATATCGTGGACGCAGACTCCTGTTTGCAGTTCCACTTGGGAGAAATGGCATCAACCGCGGTTACTACGAAGTTCTCGCCTGGCTGCGGGGCGGTGACCAGGTCCTCGCGGGGGCGACTGCTGGGATGATCATCGACGCGGAGAGCGAATTCTACACGAAAGCGACGGCAAGAGAGCTTGCGGTGGCGGCAAACCGCGCCGGATGTGCCTTTGTCGGCCGCCCGCTGGTGGAAGGAACCGCCTCCCTCGATAACTACCTGATCCAGGCTGCCAATATGAACACCGATCGGTTCGGCGCTTATAAAAAGAGCGCTGCGATCCTGGCACATCAAATTCTGGAAGAAACATGGCAGCCGAAAGAAGAATCGCACCTTCTGGTCCTTCACGCCTCAAACCACAGGACCTCCAATACCCTGGCGATTTGGCAGAAAGTAAAGGAGTGCCTGGATGAACGGATCAGGATTCAGGAGATCAACCTGCGAAACGGCACTCTCGTGGACTGTTCGGGATGTCCATACCAGATGTGCCTGCACTTTGGTGAGCAGGGAAAATGCTTCTACGGCGGAGCCATGGTGGAAAATATCTACCCGGCGGTCAAGTGGGCTGACGCGATCCTGCTCCTCTGTCCAAACTACAACGATGCCCTGTCCGCGAATATGACGGCGTTTATCAACCGCCTGACAGCCCTGTTCCGGACCACACGGTTCTACGACAAAGCCCTGTTCGGAATTATCGTATCCGGCTATTCCGGCAGTGACCTTCTCGCTGGGCAGCTCGTAACAGCCCTCAATATGAACAAGACCTTCTACCTCCCGGGCAATTTCTGCATGATGGAGACAGCCAACAACGCCGGTGCTGCCATGAAGCTTCCGGGTATCGAAGACAGGATCAAGGAATTTAGCGAAAAAATGACGCATATACTGATAAAAGAGACACAAAATAGCTGATACAATTTTTGAATTTCAAGCAATTGTGCGTCAAAACTTTACATCACGGAAGTGAACAACTGCAATTATGAGAAAAGCAACGAATAGCTGAAAGATTTCAGACGTTTACAAAAATTACTAATATTTGTTGCAAAAGTAACAATAGAGATGTATAATATGTTCGTAAGCTTCCTTTGCTGAAACATTGTGCAAAGGAACAGAAAAAGGAGGTAGAAAGATATGAGAAAGAGATTTTCCGCAGCAATGGCACTCGCATTATCCTGTGCAATGGTACTGACCGCTTGTTCCGGCGGCAGCAAACCGGCAGAGACCACAGCCGCAGCAGCAGCCGACACTACCGCGGCAGCAGCTGAAACAACAGCAGCCGCAGCAGCAGCCCCGAGTGGTGATGCCCAGAAGTTAACAATGGGTACTGGCGGAACCACCGGTACATATTACGCATTCGGTGGTGTAATCGCGAATGTATTAAACAGCAAAGACATCGGAGTGAACATTAACGTTCAGTCTACTGGTGCTTCCAAAGCAAATATCTACCTTGTAAACGACGGTGAAGCAGACCTCGCGATCGTACAGAACGACGTTATGGATTATGCTTACAACGGAACTGACCTCTTCGCAGAAGAAGGCGCAGCAAAAGATTTCACAACAGTTGCAGCCCTCTACGCTGAGGTTTGCCAGATCGTATCCTCCGGCGATATCAAATCTGTCGCTGACTTAAAGGGCAAGAGAGTATCCGTTGGTGACGCAGGCTCTGGTGTTGAGTTCAACGCACGTCAGATCCTCGAGGCTTATGACATCTCCTTCGATGATATCCAGGTCAACAACCTCGGATTCGGTGATTCCGCAGATGCGTTAAAAGACGGCAAGATCGATGCTTTCTTCTGTACAGCAGGCGCACCGACAACAGCGATCGTAGAGCTCGCTACAACAAATGCGATCAACCTTCTTGAGATCGATGACGAGCATGCGAAGAAGCTTGCGGATGCACATCCGTTCTACACAACATACGCAATCCCGGGCGGCTCCTATAAGGGCGTTGACGATGATGTTCAGACAGTTGCTATCAAAGCTACTCTGATCGCATCCCCGAAGCTTTCCGAAGAAACAGTTTATAACCTCACAAAGGCTATTTTCGATAACAAAGATGAGATCGCTTCCACACATGCAAAGGGCGAAGAGCTTGATCTCGAATATGCGGTTTCCGGTATTTCTGTTCCGTTCCATCCGGGTGCTGAGAAGTACTTCAAGGAAGTAGGAGCAATCAAGTAATTACCTTGAAAAACAGGAAAGTAAGATTCTTTACAGTGGCAGCAATAATCACGGCAATTATTGCTGCCACTCTTGCCTATACCTTACGAAGCGGAGACTATCTGGTCCTGAGGAACGGAGACACAAACGCAGAATATGCCCGCTTCCGGGTAAAAGAGGGGGATGAGTTTTCTGTAACGTTCATCCACTCGGTAAATAAGTATCCGTTGACGGACGTTTACGAGATCCGCGACCACAAGATCTACGTGATCCGCACGATCTACAATAATTTCGGTGCGGGCGTGCAGACAGAGATCGAGGATGGGCAGACGCTTACGTATGATGAAAACGGGGAGATGGTTGTTTCCGGGTTTGACAAGGAAATGCCGTATCTCTCATATATTGTGGGTACGGTCTCCGACCACACACTCACACTTCACGGAAAAGAAATCAGTTTGAGGGATCTCTGCGGACGAAACAGCAAAGTAGAGTTCTCCTGTGAACATAAAGGATTCTAAGCGTTAAAAGAGTTTCGGACATATCCGGCGCCTGTTTGTATAGGGGGTATACAGGGGCAGCGCCGGAAACGAAATATAAAGGAGGGATTGGTATGGCAGAGAAAGACAACATGAAAGTCAACACATCTCCGGTGGCTGATGTGGAGACCGGTACCGCCGAAGACGTCGAAGCCATCATGAAAAAGTACGACCGTGAATCGAATACCCGAATCTGGGAAGGCACCCCGAAGCAGGTCATTCGTTTCCTTCTGGCAGCGTTTTCAGTTTTAATGCTCTATATGAACCTGTTTGCAAACTGGGATGAGCGTGTAAGACGTTCCCTGTTTGTCGGTTTTGTAATTATCCTTTCATTCCTGGTATATCCGATGAAAAAGGGAAGCTCAAAAAAGAATTCCGTTCCGATCTACGATATTATCCTTATGGTACTCGGAGCCGGTGCTTACTTCTATTTCGTATTTAACTTTAAAACAATTATCGGCCACGCGACACGAATCAGCCAGACAGAGGTTATCGTTGGTGTGATCGGTATCCTGATCTTAGCAGAAACATGCCGCCGCGTTGTAGGTATTCCGATCCTCTGTGTGGCGACATTCTTTGTGGGTTATGCGTTTTATAACGGACTTGGACAGGGCAGAGCCTTCGCGGTAGTCTTAAAGTCCATCGTTTACAACCTGTTCTATACGACGAGTGGTGTTATCGGTACTCCGATCGGTGTCTGCTCCACGTATATCGCACTGTTTATCCTGTTCGGCGCTTTCCTTGAGGCGACCGGTATTTCTGAATTCTTTATCCAGCTGGCAAACTCTCTGGCAGGCGCTTCCACAGGCGGACCGGCAAAGGTAGCGGTTATCTCCTCTGCTCTCTGCGGTATGGTATCCGGAAGCTCCGTTGGTAATACAGTAACGACCGGTTCCGTAACGATCCCGTTAATGAAGAAGACCGGTTATCAGGGCGAATTCGCAGGTGCCGTTGAGGCAGCTTCCTCCACCGGTGGACAGATCATGCCGCCGATCATGGGCGCCGCCGCATTCTTAATGGCTGAGATGGTAGGCGTTCAGTACGGCGAGATCGCGATGAGAGCGATCTTCCCGGCACTCCTCTACTTCACAGGTATCTTCATTACCGTACATCTTGAGGCAAAGAGACTTGGCTTAAAGGGTATCCCGAAGGATGAGCTTCCGAAATTCGGACCGTTATTTGTCCGTCAGGGTTATCTTCTTATTCCGTTAGTTGCCCTTGTTGCAATGGTTATGATGGGCTACACGATGTCCCGTGCAGCGATCATCGCTACCGCCCTTGCAATCCTTGTCAGCATGCCGAATAAAGAAACAAGAATGAACCCGACAAGATTCATCAACGCGTTGGAGGCAGGCGGTAAGAACACACTTTCCGTAGCTGTTGCCTGCGGCGTTGCCGGAATCATCGCCGGTGTCGTAACAATGACCGGTCTTGGACAGCTTCTGATCTCCGCAATCGTCGGTGTTGCCGGTGACCGCGTGATCGTAGCATTATTCCTTACTATGTTAACCTGTATCGTTCTTGGTATGGGCGTTCCGACAACTGCAAACTACATCATCATGGCTACCACATGTGCTCCGATCCTCGTAAACGGTATGGGAATCAACAAGATCGCTGCCAACATGTTCGTATTCTACTTCGGTATCGTAGCAGATATCACACCGCCGGTTGCTCTTGCAGCTTACGCAGGATCCGCGATCGCGAAATCCAACCCGATGAAGACCGCGTTAAATGCATCCCGTCTTGCGATCGCAGCGTTCATCGTACCGTATATCTTCGCGTTTAACCCGGCAATGTTATTTATCGATACAGGCGTTCTCGGTGTTGTAACGATCATCGTAACATCCCTGATCGGTCTGTTCGGCGTTGCAGCCGGTCTTGAAGGCTATATGTTCGCGAACCTGAATGTGATCGAGAGACTCTTATCCATCGTCGGAGGTCTCTGCCTGATCATTCCGGGAACCGTGACAGACATTGTCGGTATCGTTCTTGTCGGAATTTCAGCGGCGCTGCAGATCATGAAAAAGAAGAAAGCGGCTGTGGCATAGAAGAAATGGATGAAAGTTATATCGGAGTATATTGCAAAGGAAATTTGCATATGATATAATGGCTAAGAAAGAAATAGAACATAGTTCAAATTTACACAAAATGAAACCCCTCAGAGCGGCATCTCTGAGGGGTTTCTTCTCGTTTTATGTAGTTGAGCATCTACAGGTTAGTTACCGATCCAGTTTACTGTCTAACCATTTGATGATGTAGTGACACACCACACCAGCCATGACAGCAACTATAAAAGAAAAAACATAATCCAAATTTACACCTCCTTTCTGTCACCAGATTGGAGTGGGTAACGAGACGAGTATATCATAGGCAGGAGAAAATTGATAGTTACTCCAGTATAAAACAGAGATAAAAAATAGACTTTTGTGAGGAATATTTGTGTATGAGGAGATCCCTGTTTTCATTGATTTTATCTTGCAAGCGACATTAAAGTATGCTACACTTTCCGTAAAGTTTACCACTGTATCTGCGTAAAGAGAGGAAGGAAAAACGATGGAATTATTATATGGAAGTACCCGCGGCGGGGAGACTGGCGTGACAGCATCCCAGGCAGTGTTAAAAGGACTTGCAGATGACGGCGGTCTCTACGTTCCGGAGCGCATCCCGACGTTGGACGTGACGATGGACGAGCTTGCCGGAATGACATATCAGGAGACGGCATACGCAGTTATGAAACAGTTCCTGACCGATTACACGGAAGAAGAACTGAAATACTGTATTTCCCATGCATACGATGAGAAATTCGACACAGAGGAGATTGCACCGCTCGCAAAGGCGGACGGCATGTATTTCCTGGAGCTGTTCCACGGAAAGACGATCGCTTTCAAGGATATGGCACTCTCCATTCTGCCGTACCTTATGACAACGGCTGCAAAGAAGAACCATGCGAAGAACGAAATCGTGATCCTGACCGCTACATCCGGAGATACCGGAAAGGCAGCTATGGCCGGATTCGCTGACGTTCCGGGAACAAGAATCATCGTCTTCTATCCGAAGAACGGAGTAAGCCGTGTTCAGGAGCTTCAGATGCTGACCCAGAAGGGCGCAAACACATCTGTAGTCGGAATCGAAGGAAACTTTGATGATGCCCAGACAGGTGTAAAGAAGATCTTTGGCGATAAAGAATTCGCGAAAGAACTGGATGCTATGGGATTCCAGCTTTCCTCTGCAAATTCCATAAACATCGGCCGCCTTGTTCCACAGGTCGTTTACTATGTATACGCCTACGCGAAGCTTCTCGCAAACGGTGAGATCGAAAAAAATGAGAAGGTCAACGTCGTAGTTCCGACCGGAAACTTCGGAAACATCCTGGCAGCGTACTTCGCAAAACAGATGGGTGTTCCGTTCGGTAAGCTGATCTGCGCGTCCAATGACAATAAGGTCCTGTATGACTTCTTCCGGACAGGCACATACGATAAGAACCGTGAGTTCATCCTGACCACATCCCCGTCCATGGACATCCTCGTCTCCAGCAACTTAGAGCGCCTGCTCTACTTAAGCTGCGGAAGAGATGCCGCAAAGACAAAGGCGATGATGGAGCAGCTCTCCACAAACGGAAAATACGAGATCACTGAGGACATGAAGGAATTCATGAAGGACTTTGCCGCAGGCTACGCAGATATGGAAGAGAATGCGAAGGAGATCCGGAAAGTGTTCGATGATACCGGATACCTGATCGACACCCATACAGGCGTTGCAGCAGCCGTCTACGAGCAGTATAAGGCGAAGACCGGCGATACCACAAAGACTGTGATCGCGTCCACAGCAAGCCCGTACAAGTTCTCCAGAAGTGTTATGGAGGCAGTTTTCGGAAAGAAGGAAGATGCCGATGAGTTCGCCCTGATCGACGAGATGGAACGCATTTCCGGTGTGAAGATCCCGCAGGCCATCGAGGAGATCCGCGACGCGAAGATCCTCCACAACCGTCAGTGCAAGCCGGAGGAAATGGAAGAAACTGTGAAACAAACCTTTTCAAAGTAGGGTAAATCGGTTATAATAAAATTATCATGACAACAGTACCTGTTGGGAATAGATGGCGTCTGCTCCGCATATAAATGGAAACAGACGGCAGATCCGGCGGGACAGGCTGTTCTGTCAAAATAACGATTCAAATGGAGGCCTATATGTTAGTAACAGCGAAAGAAATGCTTGAGAAAGCAAGAGACGGCAAGTACGCAGTAGGACATTTCAACATCAACAACCTTGAGTGGACAAAAGCGATCCTGCAGACAGCAGAGGAACTGAGATCCCCGGTTATCCTGGGTGTTTCAGAGGGCGCAGGAAAATACATGACAGGCTTTAAGACCGTAGTAGGTATGGTAAACGGTATGCTGGAAGAGATGAAGATCACTGTTCCGGTAGCTCTTCACTTAGACCATGGTACCTACGAGGGATGCCTAAAGTGCATCGATGCTGGATTCTCCTCCATCATGTTCGACGGTTCTCACTACCCGATCGAAGAGAACGTTGAGAAGACAAAAGAACTGATCCGTATCTGCCGTGAAAAGGGAATGTCCCTCGAGGCAGAGGTTGGAGCGATCGGCGGCGAGGAAGATGGCGTGATCGGTATGGGCGAGTGTGCAGACCCGAACGAGTGCAAGATGATCGCTGACCTCGGAGTTGATATGTTAGCAGCAGGTATTGGAAATATCCATGGAAAATATCCGGCAAACTGGAAGGGCTTAAGCTTTGAGACACTTGCAGCTGTCAAAGAGGCTGTAGGCGATATGCCGCTCGTTCTCCACGGCGGTACCGGTATTCCGGAAGACATGATCAAGAAAGCGATCTCCCTCGGCGTAGCAAAGATCAATGTTAACACCGAGTGCCAGCTCGCGTTCGCAGACGCTACAAGAAAGTACATCGAAGCAGGAAAAGACCTTGAAGGAAAGGGATTCGACCCGAGAAAACTCCTTGCGCCGGGTGCAGAAGCGATCAAGGCGACCGTAAAGACAAAAATGGAGTTATTCGGTTCTGTCGGCAAAGCTGACTAAGCCGTTTAGCTTGCATTATCATGCAGTTAAAAATGTTCTCCCTAGTATCAGGGAGAACATTTTTTCAAGCTAAAATTGAAATTCAGCCGAAATACCCTGGCAGACCATGATTGGAACAGGCTGAATATTTACAGGTAATTCTCATACTTTTTAAAGTACGATTTCACCCCATGCCATAACGGGCAGCTTATACAGAATTGAGGAGGAAAACTATGAGCGAAACTATCAATGTGGAGGCAATCTTCGGAGAGAACGTCTTTAATGACTCCGTGATGAAGGAACGCCTTCCGAAAAGCGTCTACAAGAAATTAAAGCAGACCATCGAGGATGGCAGCGAGCTGGATCCGACGATCGCGGACGTGGTTGCCCATGCGATGAAAGACTGGGCAGTCGACAACGGCGCGACCCACTATACCCACTGGTTCCAGCCCCTTACCGGTGTGACCGCTGAGAAACATGATTCCTTTATCGGAAATTTTGATTCTCAGGGAAAAGTTCTGATGGATCTCTCCGGAAAAGAGCTGATCAAGGGTGAGACCGACGGTTCTTCTTTCCCGTCCGGCGGCCTGCGCGCGACCTTCGAGGCCCGCGGATATACCGCTTGGGACTGCACTTCCGCGGCATTCTTAAAGAAAGATGCAACCGGCGTAACACTCTGTATCCCAACCGCCTTCTGTTCCTACAGAGGCGAAGCCCTCGATAAAAAGACCCCGCTTCTCCGCTCCATGCAGGCCATCGACAAAGAGGCGACAAGAATCTTCCACCTTTTCGGACACACAGAAGTAAAGCGTGTTACCCCGTCCGTAGGACCGGAGCAGGAGTACTTCCTGATCGATCGCGACAAATATTTAAAGAGAAAAGACCTGATCTACACCGGACGTACCTTATTCGGCGCGATGCCGCCGAGGGGACAGGAGATGGATGACCACTATTACGGTGTTATCCGCGAGCGGATCGGTTCCTATATGAAAGAATTAAATGAAGAACTCTGGAAGCTGGGCGTTACCGCAAAGACCCAGCACAACGAGGTCGCTCCGGCACAGCACGAGCTGGCAACGATCTACACAAAGGCAAACCTTGCCGTTGACCACAACCAGATCGTTATGGAGACAATGAAAAAGGTTGCAAGCCGTCACGGAATGGCGTGCCTGCTCCATGAAAAACCGTTCCAGGGCGTCAATGGTTCCGGTAAACATAACAACTGGTCCCTGGCTTCCGACACCGGCATCAATATGCTTGATCCGGGTGTTACACCGCATGAGAATATCCAGTTCCTTCTGGTCCTTGCCTGCATTATGAAAGCGGTTGACCGCCATGCGGATCTGCTCCGCCAGTCCGCGGCTGTTCCGGGAAATGACTTCCGCCTTGGCGCTCAGGAGGCACCGCCTGCGATCATCTCCATCTTCGTAGGTGAGCAGCTTGAGGATGTGATCGACCAGCTGATCTCTACAGGCTCCGCGACCCACTCCAAGACTGGCGGTACCTTAAAGACAGGTGTTACCACGCTTCCGGACTTTGATAAGGACGCAACCGACAGAAACCGTACATCACCGTTCGCGTTCACAGGAAATAAGTTCGAGTTCCGTATGGTCGGCTCCTCCGACTCCGTTTCCTCCGCAAACGTTGTATTAAATACCATCGTCGCTGAAGCGTTCAAAGAGGCGGCTGACGAGCTTGAAAAGGCAGACGATTTCGATCTCACTGTCCATGATATGATCAAGAAGCTTCTCGCTGACCACCGCCGCATCATCTTCAACGGCAACGGTTACAGCGAGGCATGGGTAGAAGAGGCAGAGCGCCGCGGACTCCCGAACTTAAAGTGCATGGTAGACGCGATCCCGTCCCTCGTTACCGACAAAGCGTTCAAGCTGTTTGGCGACTTTGGCGTATACACGAAGGAAGAGCTGGTGGCAAGAGCGGAGATCGAGTATGAGTCCTACGCGAAATCCGTAAATATCGAGGCGAAGGCGATGATCAATATCGCAGGAAAGCAGCTGATCCCGGCTGTTGTCCGCTACACGACCGTCCTCGCCCAGTCCTTGAGTGCCGTCAAGGCCGCATGCCCGGAAGCTGACAACAGCGTCCAGACAGAACTCCTCATCGAAGTTTCCGACCTCCTCTCCGACATGAAGGTTGCCCGCGCGAAGCTTGAAGACCTGGTAGAAGAGTACCAGCACATCGACAGCATGGAAAAACGCGCCCACTTCTGCTACGATGAGATCATCCCGGCGATGCAGGCTCTGCGTGACCCGGCAGATCAGCTGGAAATGATCGTAGACAAAGAATACTGGCCGATTCCGAGCTATGGGGATATGATCTTTGAGGTGTAAGAGAGAATAGATAAGAATACATAGTATGAGAATAAAAGCGCCGCCCTGCGGGAGAAGATCCTGCGGGGCGGCGTGTTTTAAATCTGTAAACTTTGGGCATATTTGAAGGAAATTACGTCCCGTGGTGCAGTTTGGGTATAGGACTGCTCTTTGTGCATAAAGTCAATAATTTCATTTTTACTCATATACCCAAGCTTTTGGATTACCATATCCAGAATTTGTTTATCTTCATTTGTAAGCGAGGGAAAAGTGTGATTTCCATCTAAAGAAAAGTGATATGCAGTGGTTTCTCCCATATCAACTTCCTCGCAAGGAACATCTTTTAAATCTATAATAGAATTATGAGCTACAGGGACAGCACCCATGGGCAACGCCCGATAGACTAGTCCGGTGATTGCGGTATTCCGAAGCTTATATGACAATGCGTCGGCATACCACATCAATTTCATGAGTTTTACCTTATAAAGATTTGTGATTTTATCAGAAGCAGCAAAATAGCGAATAACATCTACAACTTTATCTAAAGAAAGCACGGTATTTCCCTGCAAAAGCTGGTTCTTCTGGAACATAGCGTAGTTTGCCTCAATTGCCTTTCGTAAATAGAGATCCTGATCTTTTTCATATAAAGCGGTTGCGGCTGAAAAATATCTTTGATATGCATCTGCCGCTAAATGTTGTTTTGCATTTGCTAAAAGGGATAAAAACCATTCGGGGTCTTGATCCAGTTTTTTTAAAATTGTATCATGCGCCCGATCCTGTACCTGGTGGCTTTCATAACGAGTAATTGTCTTAGCACCCCATCCAAGAAGCGCGCATAAATCAATCTGGCTGATCCCATATTTTGACCGAATAGCGATGATTTCAGAAGAGGTTAAAAGGTTTTCTGCTTCGCGATATGCATCTTTCAGGCGGATATCATTCTCCTGAAGCAGCTTTTCATCCATATAGAATTCTTCGGCCGTATCACAATAAAAATAAACAGCATCATAAGTGATTTTTACATTTTTGAAAGTTGCCTGTTCACGAACAAGAACGGTTTTCACTTCATGCTTTTCCATACAGCATGTACATAAATGTTCTTCGGAATTAATGATCTTCATGATCATGAAAACACCTCCTGTTTTTTATTGTAGGGGAACATATCAGGTGTAAATGCCCGTTCGGCAAAATGGAATGACATTATAAAGGTTGTGGTTTCACCGTATATTCCCAGAAGTTCAACTCGTATTTTAATATATACATCATCATGGCTATTATATACTTTGCCAAATTCACGCATTTCACTTCTTTTTGGAAAACGCAGATCTTTTACTGTCCGCATATAATTCTCGGAAGATAGTGATAAAAGTTCTCTTTTTAATGCGTCAACAGGATTCTCATCCGGAAATAGGGTACGGACCGTATATTGGTTGGTATATTTTTCAGGACGATTCTCATCTACAAGACGTTTTTCCTGAAAATTGATTTTTGCCCCATGGGTGAGGGCAAATCTTAAGTTCTGAATATAAGATTTTACGTAACTATTCAGTACCTTCATAGTTACACGCAAAAATCCATTCCAGATCAGCTTCGCTGATGGGATTTTTGCCCTCCAGCCTATGTTTTCTTACGGTCAGCGCAGCAAGTGCGCAGACCTACTGAACAGTTACGATTTTACATCTAATTCACTTTCTATTCTTGCTGCAGTAGTTTCAGCCAAGTCAGTTGTCCTCCAATCCACACAGGTATCAATTGATACCTACATTATAATGTTCATAATTTTAAAAGTCAATGAAAGATTAACTGGAAACTTGATAGTACCATATATGCAATAAATCGGAGATGGGAAAAGATATCTATGGAACCTGCCCAAAGCAGCTGCCGGGTACATAGAAACAAAAAGGATCATATATTGACTCGAATGCCAGTATATGATCCTTTAAGTCCTAAACTAATAAGCTGTGATTTGAATTACTTCGGTCCACCCGTCTGATATTCAGTCAGATTCGACGATGAGAAAGAAGAACCTGGACTTCCAGGCGCAGCCGTACCGGAAGAACCGGAACTATAGTTATAGTTTGTATTGGAGCTTCCCGGCCCGGTCATGCTGCCGGTGTTTGTATAATAATGGTTATTGCTGCCTGCTGTATTGCCGCCCGGCGCTGTAGTTGATGCAGAGCCAGATCTGGAGCTTCCGGAACCTGAGCTGCTGCTGGAGTATCCAGGTCCGCTGGTCTGATAACTGCCGGAGGTGCTTGTTCCGCTGTTGGAAGTGGAAGTAGATGTACTGTTTGAAGTTCCCGGTCCACCGGTCTGGTAATTCCCGGCCGACATCCCCGTATTCGTCTGGGAAGATCCGGCAGTCGTGGCTCCGGTCGCAGTGGTCGTCGAACCACCCGGCGCAGGTCCAGCCGCAGCATTTCCGCTTCCGCTATTACCCGTAGTAATCCCATTCTGCGCATTCCCCGCCGCCGGAGTACCCATATAATTTCCGTTCGCCACAGTTCCGCCCGTTCCCGGCGTATAAACTCTTCCCGCCGAGCCGCCGTCGATCGCGGACGTTTCACTCAGACACACACCGTTCTGGTTAAATGTATAATTCACATTATTCACAACAAATGACCCGTTCGCGATCATCTTGCCATCCGCCGGATTCAGATAATAATACCTTCCGCCGTCATTCAGCCATCCCGTGATCATATGTCCGGCCTGATTGAAATAATACCAGCTCTTATCGATATGCTTCCAGCCCACCGCCATCACACCGGACACGGTGTCCATATAATACTTGTTCGTTCCGTCACTCTGCCATCCGATGACCATCCGCCCGTCGGTGTGGAGATAGTAGAACTTTCCGTCAAGCTGCATCCATCCGGTCATCAGCTTTCCTTCATTATTGAAGTAATACCAGTAACCGTCAAGCTTCGTCCAGCCAGCCGCCATCGCGCCGCTTGCGTCAAAGTAGTACAGCAGGCCGTCGATCGTCTGCCAACCCGTCAGCATCGTTCCATCCTGCTGGAGGAAATACCGCTTTCCATCAATATCCGCCCATCCGCGGACAAGCTTACCGTCGCTGTTAAAGTAGTAATACTTCCCGTCCATCTTCCGCCATCCGGTCACCATAGAGCCGTTGCCGCGCATATAGTAATAATCGTTTCCGATCCGCAGCCATCCGGTCACCATCGCACCGTTTAACAGGTAATAATACGTTCCATCAACCTGAATCCAGTCCTTCGCCATCGTACCGTCGGAGTTTAAGTAATACCACGCGTCCTCCGCCTTCAGCCATCCGGTCTTCATCTGTCCGGTAGTAGGGAGAAGGTAGTAATACTGGTTGTCGAGAAGCAGCCAGCCCTTAAACTGGGTTCCGTCCGCGTTCAGATAATACCAGCTCTGCCCGTCATTGATCCAGCCCGTCTGCTTTACATAATTCTTATAATAATACCATTTATCCCCGATCAGCCGCCACCGGTTCGCCGGAAGCTTGCTGCTCAGATCCTTAAAGGTAAAGTTGATATCCACATTTCCGTTGATACCATTTACCGTTCCCTGGTTCGACGCCTGCCACATTGCCGCACCCTGGTAAGTCGGCTTCGAGTCATAACGGGCAACCCACACGTCATAGTGGACCTTCGTCATGTCGATCTTATTGCTGATCCAGTAATCATTCGTGTAGACCATCGGATAATATCCAGCCGTCTCCACCTTCTTACAGAATGCGTTGATAATATCAGAGACCTGTGCAGGAGTCAGGCTGTTCATTTCCTGCGCCTCCACATCGAGAACTACCGGGTAGGAGATTGGATAGTCCTTGATAAGGTTTAGGACAAAATCCGCGTCGGATTCCGCCATCGCTGTAGTCGTCGCGTAGGAATAAAGGTAAACACCGACGCGGAGTCCCGCCGCCGCTGCCCCACGCACATTCGTATCAAAATACGGATCCACCGCATTGTTGTACCGCGTTCCGATCATCGCGAACTGGATATCATCATCGGCGACCGCGGACCAGTTGATATTCTGCTGCCACTGGGAAACATCGATGCCCCGGGACAGGATACCGGTAAGCACGGAACCATCACTTCCAATATAGGAGCCGGACGCGTTCTTCTGCCAGGAAGCCGCCCATACCGGAACCGCCGGACTTACCGCGGAAAAAGCCATGACGGCACTTAAAAGAACCGCCGCCGCCCGTTTCTTTTGTCTCATGGAAATCCCCCTTTAAAAGTTGTACATTAAAATTCTTATCTTACAAGCTGACAGACCTGATGCCGGATGTAGCTGCCGGTACCAGGCAGCGCTGTACTTCCGAAACCGTCGACCAGCTATAAAAAAGATCCCGGGATAACTGTATTTCTGTCACAGCTTCATCCCGGGACTCTATGGACGTTATCTGCGTATTTTCAGTATAGCATAAAAATACACATACGTCTTGCAAAAATTCAATTGAAAATGTGGCGATTATTCGGCTTTTCCGGACCAGTTCCCTGACCTGCGTTCTTCCGAATGCCGCACCAGGAAAGCCGCAGACCGCCAGTACGGTTATCTCAGTGTCCCGCCGTCTCCGATTCCAAGAAATTCCGGCGAGGTAATAATCTTCTTATAAAACCGCTTCGCATACCGGTACATCACGATCGTATAATCGCCAAACTCCTCGCCAACACTGCTCTTATACACCGCCCACAAACACCACAAAAATCCGCCGAGGGCAATATAAGCGTAGTAAACGAACCGCTCCTCGGACGTCGGTTCCCGGTGCAGGTAGAGCTTGATCAGCTTCTCGACCTCAAAATCATTATAATAAGAATAGATCGCGCACATGCTCACATCGATCAGCGGATCGCACATGCCGGAGTACTCCCAGTCGATCAGGCGGAGATCCCCGTCCGGCAGGAACAGGAAGTTGTCGCACACGCTGTCGATATGGGACAGGACCTTCGGCCGGTTCAGACGGTCGAGGCGGTCAAGCAGCGTGGTCATATGGGACTTCACTTCCGGATAATCCTCAAAAAGCTTCTTCTCATATCCGCGGCACAGCGCCTCATAGAAGCCGATCCGCTCCCGGATATCAAAAGAATAGTCCACATGGAGCTTCGAATCATGGAGCTTCTCCACAAGTGCCATGCACCGTGCCACATCATCCCAGTCGCGCGGATCGCTGTTGCGCGCCCCCTCATAATACTCGGAAATCTTGTAGCCGGTCTCCCCGTTCATGTATACAACATGTTCGGTGATGCCGTAATCCTTTACTGCGTCATAGACCGCCTTTTCCTGCTTCCGGTTGATCAGAAGCTCGGTTCCCGGACCGGGAATCCGGCAGATATAGGACTTGCCGTGAACCTTAAACAGGAAAGACTTGTTCGTCATGCCGGTCTTCAGGCATTTAATGCCCGTGATCTCAGACTCCGGAACCTGCAGCACCTCGGAGATCAGCTCCATGGCGATATTGTCGGAATGGTTCTGGTAGCGCTCATCGAAGAGGCGGAGCTCCTCAAGATTCTCGAACTCATATACCTGGTTGTCCGGCTGTCTGTTGATATACATCTCCGGAACCGGGAAATGGTGCTTTCCGGGAAGATGGCTGTCGACCTCGCCGTTTAAGAGGTCCGCCAGAACCTGCTCCCAGTACATCTGCTCCGTTCCGGGAGTATGATAATACTCCTCGAGGACCGGGAAGAACTTTTCCGAAAATTCCTTCGAGAAAAATACCGGCCCGTACATGACCCAGGAGTCCTCGCCGCCGACCTTCACGCCGGTGAGCAGCCCCTTTTTGCTCGTCTCGAGACACCACTCGGAAGTCTCTCCCTTCATATATACAGAAGAATACCATGCGCCGCACTCGTAGGTGTGGTACATATTGTTGCGCATCCAGTTGTCGGAAGAGAGAAGATAAGTGTTCCTTCCGATAAAACACTCCCGGGCACGGTAGAGCGTTGTCAGCGTATTCTTATTGTGATATTCCGGGTTGTAGAGAAGCTTCACGCCGAACTTGTCGATCAGATACTCGAACTTCTCCTTCAGATATCCCACAACGATGGTGATATCCGTGACGCCCGCTTCATGCAGCTGCTTGATCTGCCGCTCGATCATACGCTCGCCGTAGACCTCAAGAAGTCCCTTCGGCGTCTCGAAGGTCAGCGGTACAAATCTGGACCCAAATCCCGCCGCGAGGATCACGGCGCTGTCCATCCGGTAATTTCTTAAAAGATCCACACCGCCTTTTAATAAGGAATAAGATCCGTCCACCGGATCAAAAGAAAAAAGCTCCTGGTCCAGACCTTCCTTCACGAGATGGTTACAGGTCCCAAGGGAGATATCCATCGCCGCCGCCAGCTCCCGCTGTGTCATCTTGTTGTTCTCATAAATATTCCTGCAGAGTAATCCCAAACGATCCATAGTCGTCCTCCGAATCAAAGCTATTTGCATCGCTTATTATTACTGTTTAATAATAAGGAAGAAACTGATAAAAATGAACATGTTCAAAACAAAAAAATAAATAGATATATATGAACATTATAACACGTACTTCTGATAATACAAGATGATATTTTGAACATGGAATTATCGAGTTCAAAATATCTTAAAAATTGTATTAAAATGAACACTGTGTAATGACACATCCTTGCCACAAAGCTGCCACAAAGTGTAAAAATGGGCATATTGTACTAATATCTATACAATATTGGCTAAAAATAGCATTCACGTAATAATTTCGTAAGAAAATAAAAACAAAAAAGAT
>OGUD01000376.1_pt1 | contig 39697 bp, 27 predicted proteins | sample 1573671 | NCBI WGS metagenome assembly OGUD01 (sample SAMEA2582065, study PRJEB24529) | metagenome | biome: Human gut stool | place: China | collected 2011 | reverse complement strand
TTGTATATTTTTGTTTTGGATTGCCATTTACATCATTTTAACTTAATGACATTGGGTTAATGGTATCCTGTCTTTTTTTATGGGTTAATAAATTACAAGAAAATACAGAAAAGATAAATAAAATACAGAAAATGTAGAAAGAAAAGTAAAAAGATAGAAATAATGCAAAAAAGAGTAAACAACCTCCATAGAGTGAAAAAAGACAGTATGGTAATCTAAATATAACAAATCTCAAGGAGGATATAAGAAATGAAAAAGAAAAAAATTATCAGTCTGATTTTAGCTACTGCAATGGTTTCATCTATGGCTTTGGCAGGATGTGGGAAATCGGAGGACAAAAAAGATGAAGGCAAAAAATCAAGTGACAACGTTTTGGAATTTTATCATGGATACTATCAGGACGAGTCAGAATGGGCACCTGCACAGGTAATGCGTGAAATCTATGATGAATTCGCAAAGGAACATGCTGATGGAGATGTAGAGTTCAAACCAATTCCGACAGAAGATATTGACAGTGTAGTAGAGAATAAGGTAGCGGGTGGCGGATACCCAGACATGATCGATCTTGCAGGACGTTCGGTATCACTTTCAGCAATCTCTCAGGACCTTCTGCTAGATATGAAACCATACATAGACGAAGAGGGAATCAAAGATAATGTTGGAATCAATTACACACAAAATGATGTAGATGGAAAAATTTACACCGTACATGATCAACTTTTGACACTGGGATACTGGTACAATGATAAAGTTCTTGCAGATGCAGGCGTGTCAGCACCAGATACATGGAACGACTGGGCAGCATTTGAGACAGCTATGGAACAGGTTCGTTCATCGGGACAGGATGTATATGCATATGGAGCTGGACAAGGTTCTGCAAGATGTTTTAATGCAATTCTTGGTATGTCAGAAAGTGGAAGAAAAATGTTAGAAGGACCTTTGACTGAAGATACAATTAATTCCAAAGAATTTGAAGAGGCATTCAAACAGGTAGCAGGCATGGACCAACAGAATGGTTCTGCAAATGCCAGCAGTAACTCCGCTGATGGAGCAAATGATTGGGCGGCAGATTTCAACAAAGGAAAATCAGCAGTATTCTTTAATGGTGTATGGGCAGCAGGTGGATTTGAAGATACAGCAAACTTTAAACCGGCAATTTTCCCTGGAAATGTAGCACTTTCAGCAGCAAGTGGCGGAATTACAATTTCAAGTGATATGAGCGATGAGAAGAAAGAATTAGCATTAGAATTTGTAAAATACATGACAAGTGACGAAGTACAGACAAGAATTTTTAAAGAAGTAGGGGCAAACCCATGTACAACAACATTAGATTTGAATAAACTTGCAGAGGGATCGGATGAGAAGACAGTTCTTTTAGCAGAAGCATGTGCGCAGGCGAATGGTGCGGAACACATTGTGGCAACATTAGATGCACAGTGGGGAACTGATATCGCAAATGCGATTGGAAACAAATTAATTGAGTCAACAGTATCAGGTGCAGATATAAATGCAAAATTTGAAGAGTTAAAGACAGAACTGCTTGGATTGATTGGATAAGATCATTGAGAAAGCTGCTTTGAGAATATGCTTTGTCTCAAAGCAGTTTTCTTTTGTACGATTTAACAGAGGAGGTACAGCATGGAAACGATTGGAACAAAACAAAAATTAAGAAAAAATCTGTTTATCTTTGTTTTTTTATTACCAACACTAGTTTGTTTTTGTGTATTTTATTTATATCCGATTTTGACTGTGATTATTAGTTCATTTTCAAAATGGGATTATACAAATTTGAATAATATGCAGATGTACTCATTTTCACATCTGTTTGATAACTATAAATATGTTTTTGAAAAGTACCCGTATTTCTGGGAGGGATTAAGAAACTCCTGCATTTGGGCGCTGTGTGGATTAATTATACAGGTTCCAATTGCAACAGGAGTTGCATTGATTATCTCGAAGAAATGTAAGGGGTGGAAACTCGCAAGAAATATCTATGTTATTCCGAACATCATTTCATCTGCGGCAATGGGCTTGATTTTCTTGCAGTTATATAATCCGAAATATGGAATTATTAATGAAATCATCAGTGTGTTCGTGCCAAATTTTGAGGAGAATATTTTATTTATTCCAAAAGTAAATATGATTGCTCTGACATGTGCATACATTTTCTTCGCCGGAACAAATATGATCATGGTACTTGGACAGATCAATGCAATTCCGGAAGAAGTCCGAGAAGCAGCATTACTAGATGGTGCCAAGGGATGGACGTTGGATCGTTGTATCGTCTTACCACTTATTAAAGATACAATCAAGACGATCAGCATCTTATCCGTATCAGCAGGATTCCTGTTATACAATGAAGTTTACTTTTTGACAAATGGAGCAGCTGGAACAAAAAGTATCAGTTTCCTTATTCGAGAACTTGCCGTTGTCAGTCCGAGAGCACAGTATGCAAGAGCGAATGCGATTGGTACAATACAGATTCTTGGAGGGTTGGTTCTGATCTTCATAATTAACATGCTGTTCCGTGAAAGGAAAGAAAGGAGCAGAGTATAATGAGAAAACAAAAAAAAGAAAAAGAGATTGTCCGCGGTGTGGGCAGAGGCGGAAAAATAGTCTCTTATATTGTGATGATTGCAGTTGCAGTAATTTCTCTGTTTCCAATCATCTGGGTTGCAATTTCGTCTTTAAAAGCCGATCCATTGGCAGAACCAGGATTTACACTGCCAAAGGCACTTTGCTTTGATGGATATGTTGGTGTCTTTGCAGATATGAATATTATGAGATACTTTTTTAACAGTTTTAAGGTGGCTGGAATTTCAGTTTTATTGAGTATTATCATGATTTCCATGTCGGCATATGTTGTTGCGAGAATGCAGTTTAAATTCAAACCAGTAGTGAGCGTGATGCTGATGTCCACATTATTTATCCCGCCTACTGCGATGACATTCCCGGTATACAACTTGGTCAATAGTATGAATATCAATGATAGCCATGCAGGACTCATTATGATCTATACATGCAGTGGTATTGCCGTCAGTTTTATGGTTATTCGAAATTATTTTATGACAATTCCGAAGGAACTTGAAGAGGCGGCACGTATTGATGGATGTGGATATATACAGACATTTTTTAGAATTATGCTTCCGATTGCAAGACCTGGTATTTTTACAGCGGCAATGCTTGCGTTTATGAATTATTGGAATGAGTACTATTGGGCTTCTATGGTGCTGACGACAAAAGAATTAAAGACCGTTCCGGCAATTTTGGCACAATTTCAGAATGCATTTTCGACAAATTACAATGGAATGTTTTCCGCAATTGTCGTAATTTTACTTCCACCGGTTATTCTATTCTGCTGCTTTAGCAAGTACTTTATAGAAGCACTTTCCGGTGGAGCAGTCAAGGGATAATAAGGAGAGAAGATGATGAAACAAGTAACAGCTATTCTGCTTGGTGCAGGACAAAGAGGAGCGGAAGCGTATGCTTCTTACGCATTGGATTATTCAAATGAATTAAAATTTGTAGGTGTGGCGGAACCTCGAAAAGACAGAAGAGAAGAGTTTGCAAGATTACACGGCATTTCAAAGGAAAATGCCGTAGAGTCTGATATGGAACTGCTAAAAAGACCGAAAATGGCAGATTGTGTGTTGATCTGCACACAGGATCAGATGCATTATGAGGCGTTGAAACTGGCGGCAGAAAAGGGATATCACATTTTGTGTGAAAAGCCGATTTCGCCGGTTAAATCAGAATTAGAGGAGATCAAAAAGCTGGCGGAAGAGTATGATAAGGTCATCAGTATCTGCCATGTCCTTCGATATTCGCCATTTTTCAGAGAGATTAAAAGACTTTTAGATGATGGAACTATTGGACAGTTGATAGATATTCAGCATATTGAAAGTGTGGGGTATTGGCACATGGCTCACAGTTTTGTAAGGGGCAACTGGAGAAATAAGGCATTGAGCAGCCCAATGATCTTGCAAAAATGCTGTCATGATATGGACATTTTGTTATGGCTTGTTGGTTCCTCCTGTAAGAGACTGAGTAGCTTTGGAAGTCTTACACATTTCAAAAAAGAGAATGCGCCAGAAGATGCACCAGCTTATTGTCTGGATGGATGTGCACATCGTGAAGCATGTCCGTATTTTGCACCAAGATTCTATCTAGAAGACTCAGAGGAAAAAGGTGGGACCTTTGCGAAAGTAGTCAGCCTTAAAACGGATAAAGAATCTGTGATCAATGCATTGAAAGATGGACCGTATGGAAGATGTGTATATCATTGTGATAATGATGTGGTAGATCATCAGGTTGTGAATTTGCAATTTGAAAATGATGTAACAGTCAGCATGACGATGTGTGCATTTACAAATAAATGCGAGAGAATTATCAATCTAATGGGAACAAAAGGCCAGATACGTGGCAACATGGAAGAAAATGAAATTGTCGTGGAGGACTTTGCAACGGGAAAAACAACAAAGATTGTTGTAAAAGTTCCAAAAGGTGGACATAGCGGAAGTGATGTATCAATGATGAAAGAGTTTGTCAATCTTGTTGCAACAGGGGGAACAGCAAAAAGTGTAAGTGCGGCATCGGAATCTGTGGAAAGTCATCTGATGGCACTTGCGGCAGAAGAAAGCAGAGAGCACGGGGGAGCAGTATATGAAATGAAAGGATTTGGTGAGAAATAATGAATAAGGAAATATGGAATCGAACTGAATGGTTTAGAAAAGACAGATTTGGAATGTTCATTCATTGGGGATTGTATGCAATTCCTGCACTTGGTGAGTGGATTATGTCTGAGAAAAGAATGAAAGTGGAAGACTATGAACAATACTTTGAGCAGTTTGATCCAACGGATTATAATCCAAGAGAGTGGGCGAAGCTTGCCAAAAAAGCAGGTATGCAGTATGCGGTACTGACTGCAAAGCACCATGATGGATTCTGTCTGTTTGATTCTGCTTTGACAGATTATAAGGCTACAAATACAAAGGCAGGGCGAGATCTTGTACAGGAATTTTTAGATGCGTTTCGTGCAGAAGGGCTGAATGTAGGACTTTATTTTACACTGATTGACTGGCATCATCCAGATTATCCGAAATATAACGATGCTTTCCACCCAATGCGTCAGAATGAGGCATATAAAGATGAAAAGATTGATTTTAACCGCTATTTGGACTATATGCATGGACAGGTAGAGGAGATTGTCACAAATTATGGAAAATTGGATATTTTATGGTTTGATTTTTCCTATGACGATATGTGTGCGGACAAGTGGAGAGCAGAAGAATTGATTCAGATGGTTCGAAAACATCAGCCGGATGTGATCATTGATAACCGCTTGGAAGGTTCAGGAGAGAAAAATGGAAGTATTGTAACGGAGACACCAAACAGTTACAGCGGAGATTTTGCAAGTCCAGAGATGATCATACCGCCGGGGGGGATGAGAGATCTCAAAGGAAATCCGATTCCGTGGGAACTGTGTGCGACATTGAACAATCATTGGGGATATTGTTACCATGATCATACATATAAAACACCACAGACGGTAATCCGCAAATTGGTAGAGTGTGTCAGCAAGGGGGGCAACTTTATTTTGAATGTGGGACCGGACGCAAAAGGGAAAATTCCAAAGGAAAGTCAGGACGTATTGGAGGCTGTTGGAGAGTGGATGAAGGACAACGGAGAAAGTATTTACGGATGCGGAATTTCTGAGTTTGACAAGCCAGAGTGGGGACGTTATACTCAGAATAGGAAGACTGTCTATGCTCATATTTATGAAACTCCGCTCGGAGCATTGCCACTTTATCAGATCAGTCCTAAGCAAGTAAAAAAAATTACATTTTTGTCAAGTGGGGCAGAAGTACAGAGAGGAGAGGCGTGGAATACAGCAATGTATTCAGATACACCATTTGTAGCTTTAGGGGAAAATCCAGTGTTCAGTTATCCGCTTCCAGATGAATTGGATACTGTATTGAAGATTGAATTGAAGTAAAGGAGAATTATGGTGAAAAAAGGAATGAAGAAATTTCTTGCAGGAATGTGTGCAGTTCTGGTTATGCCGACAGGAACCGTACAAAATGTTCTTGCCAAACAACCGGAACAGGTATTGCCAGTGTCCGAAGAAAAAGCGATGAATCAAGAGTTGAAACTATGGTACAATTCGCCCGCGAACATTAATACGGCAGAATCAAGTGGCGGCGAATGGATGCAACAGTCCCTGCCTTTGGGCAATGGAAATCTGGGGAATTTAATTTTTGGCGGGATTGCAAAGGAAAGGATTCATTTCAATGAAAAGACATTGTGGACAGGTGGACCGTCACCAAGTCGTCCGGATTATCAGTTCGGGAATAAGGCAACAGCGTATACTGATACGGAGATTGAGGAGTATCGAAAGCTTTTAGATGACAAATCTACAAATGTATTCAACGATGACAAAAGTCTTGGCGGTTACGGAATGGGGGCAAAGATTAAGTTCCCGGGAGAGAATAATCTGAACAAAGGAAGTTATCAGGATTTCGGAGATATCTGGCTTGATTTTTCCAAGATGGGAATTAATGATAAGAATATAAAGGATTATCGGAGAGAGTTGGATATCCAGACCGGAATTGCGGCGACAGAGTTTTCTTACAAAGACGTGACATATAAGCGGGAACATTTTGTGAGTAATCCGGATCAAGTGATGGTGACAGAGCTTTCTGCATCTGAAAAAGGAAAACTTGATTTGGATGTAAAAATGGAGCTTAATAATAATGGTTTAGAAGGGAAGACTACTTTTGATGAAAAGAATCAGACATGTACGATCGAAGGGAAGGTAAAGGACAATGATCTGAAGTTTTGCACAACGATGAAGCTCGTTCTGACAGGTGGAAAACTGAGTGTAGATGAAAAGAATCAAGTCTATCAGATTCAGGATGCAGATCGCGTGATGATCGTGATGGCAGCAGAGACGGATTATAAGAATGATTATCCGACATATCGGGATAAGAACAAAGATTTGAAAAAAGTAGTCGCTGACCGTGTGAACAATGGAACGAAGAAATCCTATGATGAGTTGAAGGAAACGCATATTGTAGACCATCAGGGATTATTTGACAGAGTAAGTCTGGATTTGGGAGAACAGCGCACATCAGTTCCGACAAACCAACTTGTGGATGAATATCGAAATGGAAATTATTCGCATTATCTGGAAGTGCTGGCATTTCAATATGGACGTTATCTGACAATAGCCGGTTCAAGAGGAACGCTTCCAAGTAATTTAGTTGGATTGTGGACAGTTGGTAACTCTGCGTGGACAGGAGACTACCATTTCAATGTGAATGTACAGATGAATTACTGGCCGGTTTATGCAACAAATCTTGCAGAATGTGGGACAACGTTTGTAGATTATATGGACAAGTTAAGAGAGCCGGGACGTCTGACTGCGGAAAGAGTGCACGGAATTGAAGGAGCAGTGAAAAATCATACTGGATTTACCGTACATACAGAGAACAATCCGTTTGGTATGACAGCGCCGACGAATGCACAGGAATATGGCTGGAATCCGACAGGGGCTGCATGGGCAATCCAAAATCTTTGGTGGCATTATGAGTTTACACAGGATGAGGCATATCTGAAGAATACGATTTATCCGATTATGAAAGAAGCAGCTCTGTTTTGGGATTCTTATCTCTGGACATCGAAGTACCAGAAAATTAACGATGAGAACTCGCCATATAACGGCCAGAACAGACTTGTAGTCGCACCAAGTTTTTCAGAGGAACAGGGACCGACAGCAATTGGTACAACTTATGACCAGTCACTTGTATGGGAATTGTATAATGAATGTATCAAGGCAGGAAAAATTGTCGGAGAAGATGAAGCACTTTTGAAATCATGGGAAGAAAAGATGCAAAAATTGGATCCGATTGAGATTAATGATACAAATGGAATCAAGGAGTGGTATGAGGAGACACGTGTTGGACAGAAGAACGGTCATAATAAATCTTATGCAAAAGCAGGAAATCTTGCAGAAATCGAAGTTCCAAACAGCGGATGGAATATCGGACATCCGGGAGAACAAAGACATGCATCTCATTTGGTAGGTCTGTTTCCGGGAACATTGATCAACAAGGAGAATGAAGCGTATATGAATGCGGCAATCCAGTCTTTAACAGAGCGTGGGGAATACTCTACCGGCTGGTCAAAGGCAAATAAGATTAACCTTTGGGCAAGGACAGAGAATGGAGAGAAGGCATATACACTTTTGAATCATCTGATTGGAGGAAATTCTTCTGGGCTTCAGTATAATCTGTTTGATTCGCATGGTTCCGGCGGTGGAGATACTATGTTGAATGGAACTCCGGTATGGCAGATTGACGGTAACTTCGGTCTTACTTCCGGTGTGGCAGAGATGCTTGTGCAGTCACAGTCCGGCTACACACAGTTTCTTCCGGCAATTCCAAGCGCATGGGAGAAAGGTGAGGTACAGGGATTAAAAGCAAGAGGCAACTTCACAATCGGAGAAAAATGGGCAAATGGCATGGCAGAGACATTTACGGTATGCTATGACGGAGACAAAGAAAGCAGTACATTTGTAGGCTCTTATCAAGATATCACTTCTGCAAAAGTATATGCCGATGGAAAAGAAATTGCAGTGACAAAAGAGGAAGAAACAGGTCGTATTTCTTTTGAAGCGAAAGCAGGAAAGACTTATACAATTGACATGTCTGAGACAAATGTGGAGGAATTGAAAGAGCAGGCAACAGCATTTTTAAAACAGCTTCATCCGGATCTGATCAAGATTAAAGAAGAACTACAGTCAGCAATTGACCACTCTTCAAAAGAACTGGGAAGTATTCTGACAAAAGCAAAACAGATGGATCAATTATACCGCACATATCTGCAAGAAGCAGAGAACGTATATTATCTGACTGATCAGGAAGGACTTGCCTACAATGAGATTGATACTATTTACAATCAGTTGAGAGAATTGCGCAATACGTTGCTGGAAAACACAGGGGATATGGAATATTATCAGAAGGCAGAAGGTCAGCTTACTGATACCGCAGCACAATTAGAAAAACAGATGGAGAACCGGGTGATTTCATTTAGCAAAGATTCCGGAATCATTGGGGAGGATCAGACACTTGCCTTGAGTAAGAGTGAGAACGCTAAAAATTATGAGATCCGCTATACAACAGATGGAAGTGTTCCGAGAAAGACATCAGAAAACTACGAGAAACCACTTCGGTTGAGTGATCAGGAGGACACCGTTGTCAGAGCAGCATTGTTCTATAAAGAGCAGAGAGTCAGCCCAGTATATACGAAGAAATATATGACAGAAGGTATTGCTATAAAAGATGTGACAGTATCACATACAACAGATTGGGGTGCGACTTATACAAAGGAAAAGATGATTGACGGAGACTCATCTACAAGATGGGCATCTAAGACGGTAGATAACTCTAAACAAATGGAAATTACATTGAAGCTGGCAAAAAAAGAACCGATTAGCCAGATGAAATTCGATTTGTTTGTATCTGATAAAAATGGTATTGGTGCTTTTGAAATTCAAGCGCTTGTGGATGGAACCTACCAGACAGTGTACGAAGGTACAAAGATGGGGGATATCAATGACAAGGTAGGCGATGTAGATGGTTCAAGTGGCGGCTATCACGTTTATTATTTGGCTGAATTCCCAGAAGTGACGACTGATTCTGTAAAAGTCATCTTGAAGGCAGGATTTGTAGGAGAACCGTCTCTATATGAGGTGACACCGCTTAGTGCTGGCGTGCGGGCAGATGGGGCAGGTGATGCCACAGAATTAGATAAAATGCTTAAATTGGCAGAGGCGGCAGACAGAACCTCTGAATATTATGTGAATGCACAGCAGACATTAAAAGATGCATTTGAAGAAAGCATTTCAGATGGAAAAGAAATGTCGAAATCGTCACAGGATGTGATAGATTCCAGAACTGAATTTTTATCAAACAGATATGATCGTCTTGGATTTGGAGAGACGGATAAATCGTCGTTGGAGGCACTGATTGCTCGGGCAGAAGAAGCGCTGAAAGGCGAGTATACGAATGAGTCTTTGTACCAGTTAAAGAAAGTGCTTGCAGAAGCAAAAGAAGTTTTGGCTGATGAGAGTGTAAAGCAGCCTACAGTCGATCAGATGACAGAGAAACTGCAAAAGGCATTAGGTAATTTAGAACAGGATGGATTTGAAGAGATACAGGTTCCTGCTAGCGAGTTACAAGGCTCTGGGAAATGGATTCAGGCAGGTGATTTTAAGGCGACAGCAGATGATAATGCAGGAGCATTGACCTATGAATTTAGCGGATACTCTATACAGGTTCCGACTGTAAAAGGAAATGACCACGGAGTCATCCGAGTGACGATTCAGGAGCAATCTGGCAAGCAAGTCTACCGAGAAGAAATTGATACATATGCGGCAGAACGAGCAGAGGGTGTAGAGCTGATGCAGGCAGAATTTTCAGAAGGTACATACACGATTCAGTTTGAACGTGTCGGAAAGAGTTCACAGGCGCCTAATACCAAAGGATGGGTTGAGGTTGGTGCACTGACAATTCGGAAAGAAAAGAAAGAAACTGTAGATAGAAGCAGGCTTGAAGAAGAATTGAAGATTTGCGAAGGTCTGAATGAAAAAGAGTATACAACAGAAAGCTGGACTGCACTTCAAGAAGTTGTAAAAAGTGCAACGGAACTTTTGGCAAAACCAGATGAAGAGACCTGTACATCTGAGATGAACGATAAAGCAGCGGAAGTAGAAGCGGCAAGAGCAAATCTCCAGAAAGTGACGGTAGATATATCGGAACTGAAAGAGGTCATTGAGACAGCGAAAGCAATTTCTTCGGAGGGATACACAAAAGAAAGTTTTGAGGCACTGCAGCAGGGTATCAGAGAAGCAGAGGCATTGTTAAATGGCACATATACACAGGATGAGGTAAATGAAAAGACAGCCATTTTGAAACAGAGAATCAGTGGACTGCGTGCAGATAAGACGGCGCTTCAAGAAAAGTATGATAAGATTAAAGATATGACACAAGGTCAGGCGACAGATGCGTCATGGGAAGAATTTACAGGACTTAGAGAACAGGCGAAAAATGTATTGGACAATCCAAATGCAGCACCGAGAGAGGTATCTGAAATCTTAGAAAAGCTGAACAAATTTGAATTTACATACAAGGATAAAGATAGCGGAGAAGAAGATAAAAAGGATCCGAATCCGGGCGTTTCGGGAGATTCCGAACAACAGGGAACTTCTGATACATCTCACAAAAAGGAGAGTGTAAAAACGGGAGACACTACAGCCGTTGCTGTGCCAATCACAGGAATTGTGGGAGTGGCAGTATTGTTGTATGTGATGAGAAAAAGACGAAAAATAGAATCATAATATGTAAAAGCGGCTATGAGGCAAACTCACAGCCGCTTTCATTATACGTTATATCTGGTAACAATACGCACCGTTTTCTTTGACTCCATAAAAATCGGCAAAGGAAAGATGGAAAATATCTTGTTCTTTTCCGGATAAATCAATCTGATTTTTGATTAAATACTGATAAATACCGGAATAGTCAATTTTTCCCTGTAGTAAGATGCTGTCAAGCTTCCCATCTCTGATGATGGCACGTCTGTAATTGTGAGCATCTTCCTCCACAAGCACGATATCGCCTTCCTCAGCAACACCGCGACCGAGGGAGAGTGTGACGAGTCCGTAGAAGTTCATTGTGTTTTTCATGGCGTAGCGGTCTGTGTATTCCGCCTGTATTCCGCACATATTGAGCGCAGCAACCTGTCCCTGCTTCATTGCATTCGGCCAGATTCCGGAAAGACCGGTTACATCTCCTGCTGCAAAAATATTTGGGCAGTTTGTTTCCATGGTGTCAGAAACCTGAATAAAACGGTCTACATGGATTGGAGTATCAAGAGCGCATTCCACGGCAGGGCGCACACCGGCTGCAACGATCACCAGATCACAGTCAATTTTCGTTCCGTCATCAAGGAGAACAAAATTAATTGCGCCGGATTCGTTTATATGTGTCTCTGATGCTTTTTTGCCGAGAAGGAATTTGCAGCCATGTGATTCGAATAAAGTTCTGTACGCATTGCCGGCGGTCTCATTCAACTGAATCGGAAGAATGCGATCTGCCATTTCTACCACGGTGACATCTTTCCCCTGTTCTAAAAATGCATATGCAGCGTCCATGCCGACCAATCCGGAACCAACTACAAGGATGCGGTTCGCCTGATCAGCAAGAGGTCGGATTGCCTGTGCATCAGACAGGTGACGCAGTCCAAAGACATTATTAGCTTCCCGAAACTGTCCGACCGGAGGAATAAAGCTGTTCGCCCCTGTTGCGATCAGGAGACGGTCATAGGAACAGCAGGTGTCATCATTGAGAACAACGGTCTGTTCTGCGGTATCGATGGTGCGGACAGAGACATCGTTTCTCCACTGAATTCGATAAGTCTCAAAAAAGTCCGGTTCTACAAAGGACAACGTATCCTCATTACGCTCATGACTCAGATAGCGATGGAGCATACAGCGGGAATGTACATGCTCATCCGTTGAAATCATCGTAATATCTGCATCTGGGTCATTTTCACGGATTGTTTTTGCGGCGGTAATACCAGCAGCGCCGACTCCGATAATTACATGAATCATAAAGACACCTCCTCAACATAGATTGCTTTCTTTGGACAGGATTTCACACAGTTTGGTTCTGTGCCGTCCTCCATACAAAAATCACATTTGATGACTTTTGTGTGGGTTGCAGTATCTGCTTTTAAGACACCGTAAGGACAGTTCATGACACACATAAAGCAAGAGCCGCATTTTTTTTCGTCGTAAGAGACAATTCCCGTTTTCGGATCTTTGGAGAGGGCACCGCTCATGCAGGACATGACACACTCCGGTAGGTCACAGTGTCTGCAGAAAATCGGGCGGTAACTGCCGTCCGGCATTTTCTCAATGTGATTTCGAGATTCATTGTGAATATCCGTAAGGTCTAAGTCATAGACGGTTCCAGGGGTATCCCGGTGTGCCTGCATGCATGCGACGGTGCAGTTTTTACAGCCGTCACAGAGAGAGGCATTGATCATAATTCTTCTCATAGCAGCACCTCCTATATCTGTAAGCCCTGACGTTTTTCTAAAATGATCTGTTCCAAAATATCGGCAGAGGCTTTTGCGTCATCGTTGATGATCACCTGTCCTCCAGTCAGTTCTTTCATATCCTCTGTCAGAACCTTCACGGCAGTCTTGCTTCCGGTTACAAATGGAGGAAGTCCAAGGTGAAGCGGAAGACCGAGAGCCAATCCAAAACATCCGTCAGCCAGTGCCTGCTCTTCCAGCCATTGAGCGGCAGACAGAACGAGCGGGAGTTGAGGAAGGTCAACACCAAGTTCTGCGGCAATCTCTGTCGCAACAATTTCAAGACGTCCGATTGCAAGGCAAGGACCAAAATTCAAAACAGGCGGAATATTCAGTTTCTGACAGACTGCACGCAGGCGAGGTCCGGCTAATTCGGCAGCCTCCGGTGTCATCAGACCACAGTTTTCGATTCCTCCTGAGGAACATCCGGCTGTCAGCACAAGAATGTCACGCGAGATCAATTCTTTTGTAAGTTCCACACTTAAGACATCGTGTCCGCCGGCTGTTAAGTTGGAGCAGCCTACGACACCGGCAATTCCCTTGATTTCACCTGCTGCGAGCAGTTCGATGAGAGGAGTCCATTTCCCGCCGAGGAAGGATTTTAAAGAGCCTTCGCTTACGCCGGTTAACGTATGGTCATTTCCATGATCTTCCATCAGATTGAGCGGAACGCATCCTCGTCTTTCTTTGTAAGCTTCCACAATTTTATCGATGATGAGATCACTTTGTTCTGCGCGATGTTCAAATTCAAATGGCATCAATTCTGCATTTGCTTTTTTCGCCACATCATCCAGACAGATTTGTTTGATCTTCAGCTCGTCACAGATTGGCTCGATACCCGGAAGTGTACAGTTGAATTCGGATAAAACTGCATCAATTGCTCCCGTTGCGAGAATCGCCTCGCTTGTGTAGTTGTTGCCTGCATGTCCGTCGAATACTTCTGTATAATGAGCGCCGCGGAGTTGTAAATCCTGTCCGACACAGGTACATCCAACTAACTTGAATCCTTTTGCACCGGCTGCCAAAGCTTTCTTTTTCACCTCTTCAGAGATGAGTTTTTCCTGCAGATCAACAAAAATCGTGTGTTGATGTCCGGTGATCATGATATTGATGTAATCAGGATCAATGACACGAAGTCCGACCGGAGCAAGGCGAAGTTCTGGCTGCCCAAGAAGGACGTCATTGAGAAGATTGGTCAGTGTCAGTCCGTATACGCCGGTTGAAATTCCAAGTTTTAGACAGTCAGTCAGCATATCGACAGGATCAGAGTTTAAGTTTGTGGAACATTTAACCACGCCTTTGAATACCTCTGCCTTTGCGCCGCCTGGCATGATACCAAGCTCTTTCCAGCGCTTGATGCGTGGAGCATATGCAATCTTTTCAATCAACTCAGCGGATACATATTCTGGTTTGTATAAGTCCGCAAGAACAGCATCGGCAACTTTTTCGGCTTTTACATAGATATCATCATCTGTAATACCGAATAATTCAGCAAGATGCTCCAATGATTCCAATCCTTTTAATTCACCACGGATCTGAGCAGTTTTTTTCAAATTCAATGCAGTATTTTCTACAATATGTATATAACATCCACTGCCAGAAGCGACTGCTCTTAAAAAGTTTCTTGTGACAATTGTGTCTGCGTTGGCGCCACAGATTCCTCTTGGAGATTCCGGTGTAATACGGCAAGGTCCGTTGGAGCAGAGACGGCAACAGACACCTTGAAGACCGAAGCCGCATTTGGTGCTCTGTCCGTCTACGCGGTGATGAGAAGTCTCCATTGGAAGAGAGCGGATAAATCCTTCTAAAGGTTTATCTGCACTGCTGCAAGTTGTACATCCATAACATTGATTCATTGTAAAATCCTCCTTTTTAAAACTTGACTAAAATAGTAAAGATTAAAACCGAAAAATATGCCTGGCACATTTTTCGAGTATAAAAATTATCCGAAAAATAATTCGGATAAAGATTTCTGACGCATCTCCTGCAAAAGCATGGATTGCAGGCGGCAGAATTCCCGATGTACCAGACATGGTTTTTGCTGACTGTTCATAGAACAGTGGTAGTCTTTCTTCATACACTCCAAAAGCAGAATATCAGGATCTACGGAAGCACAGATGTCATAGAGAGAAATCTCAGACAATGCTTGGTTTAGGCAATATCCGCCATTTGTGCCGCGACAGCTTTTTAAAATCCCCTGTTTTTCCAGCTTTCTTGTAATCTTGTATGTCATTGCAGAAGGAAGCTGTTCTGCCACACAGATATTTGAGACGCTGACAAGCTCTCCGCTTGAGAGTGCACGTATAATTCGAATTGCGTAATCGCATTCTTTCGTAAACAGCATAAAATCATACCTCTTGAGTAATTTAGTTTTTTCTTGTTCGGGTTGTATTTACTATATAATACTGGATTAAAATGGTCAAGTATATGGGGGTTACTTGTAAAAAAACGGAAATATATACAAAAAAAGGAATTGTTTGTCTATGTTTTAACAAATAAAACTATGCAATATAGACAAGACAAAGCATTGCGTATTATAAGAATCTTCGAGGAGGAATGGTTATCACACGTAGTACGGCATAGAAGACCTGTTTCCCGAAACTCAAATCTTTGGAGTGATAGTTTTCACCGTAATCATATTCTCCGTCACTTCCCATTGTTTTGCTGTATGTTTTGTCACGTTTCATCTCATCTTTGATGATGGAATTTAATTCTGGGCAGTCTACTGCAAGCATCAGTTCGGTGTCTTGATAAGTGCTTCGCATATCCATATTATAAGACCCTACAATGCTCATGCGGTCATCAATCAAAACGGCTTTTGTGTGACAGGAATGTTCTCCCATAAATTCATAGACACGGGCGCCTGTCTCCCAGATGTTCTTTTTCTGGTTTAGATAATCTGTGCATCCCCAAGGATTTGCACCGCTTGCCACATCATTTGTGATGATTTCCACCGGAATCTTCTTTTCGTGAAGTGCTGTCAAATCCTGATACATCTCTTTTCCGCAAATAATATAAGGGGTGTAGATATGCACCTGTTCGCCTTGCATCATGAGCTGATGGAGAGAATGCCACATCCAAGGTTCTTTGTTCGCGGACTCGATTGGATTGGAGAGCAAAGAGACTTTATTTGTCTGCAGTGTAAGTGTTTCATAGTCCCATGTACTGTAAGCATCCGGATATTTTTCTTTCAGAGAAGCGTATCGATTTTCTAGTTTTGTTTTGCAGTCTTGAATCTTTTTGGTCATTTTTTTGCACCTATATTCTTTGCTGTCAGAAAGAGACCAGACAGATTCAAAATAGTCAGTGAGCTGGAGGATGGAAGAAGAGTCGTTTTCAGCCGTCTCATAGACAAATAATTCACGATCAATATTCTTGGACTTGGAGTAGTCGCCGAGAAATAAATTTGTCGTATTTCTTCCGCCGAGCAGATACATTTTCTGGTCGACAATGACGTATTTGTCATGCATCCTTGCCTGTAGGTTCCAAGGTTTTAAAAGATTTATAGGATTGTAAATACGAATGGATACGTTTTCGTGCGAGGCAAGTGCCTGAAACCAGGGATTTCGTTTTACATCTAAAAATCCGCTGATCCCGTCAACGAGAATGCGAACTGAGACGCCACGGTCAGAAGCGTGCAGCAGAGATGCCATCATATCTTGCCCAGATTTGTCCGCATTAAAATCAAAAGTAGAAAGGATAATTTCGTCTTTTGCTTCATCAAGCATATGTAACCGATACAATAAGGCATCTGTGTTGTCATTGATATATGCAACCCGTTCCGTACCGGCAGTATCACTGTAAAATGACCGTCTTGCGAACTCGTTCTGATAAGATGCAGAGACCTTCTTGTGCCGAATATATGGGATGGCAAGCAGTGCAATATAAATTAGTAAAAAGAGAAGTAAAATCTTTCCGATTGGTAAGTTTCTGAGTGAAAATAAGTGTTTCTTTTCCATAATAAAATCCCTCCTGTGTGCTAGTATAAATCGAAATATGCCTTTTATGTTGGATTTGAAATATTAAATTTTTAGAAAGCGAGCTAATGTTTATAGGGCAGAGTGGGAACAGGGAGAAAAAATAAATTGACATTTACGGATGAAGCACTTATAATACAAACATATTGGGTGTGTAACTGTACGGCAGGCATTAACCTTACATGAACGTTATTTTGGATGTTTTTGTAGGTTAATGCTTTTTTATTGTATAAATATATCTAAAACTCCAAAGTATCTTCATAAGAGCCAAACAAGTCAACAAGAAAGGGGAAAAGAAAGGTGAAAGACAAGATTTTTGGTGTTTTACAGAGAATCGGAAGATCTTTTATGCTTCCGATCGCAATTCTTCCAGTGGCAGGTCTGCTGCTTGGAATCGGAAGTTCGTTTACAAATGAGACAACAATTGCCACATACGGACTTCAGAAAATATTAGGAGATGGAACGGTGCTCCATGCACTGCTTACGATCATGAATAAGGTCGGAAGTGCGGTGTTTGATAATCTGCCGTTGATTTTTGCGGTTGGTGTTGCAATTGGGATGGCAAAAAAAGAAAAAGAGGTTGCGGCATTATCTGCATTGATTGCATATTTTGTCATGAATGTAGCAATCAATGGTATGCTGGTAGTAACAGGGGAAATTACAGCGGATGGGCAGATAGCCAAAGATGTGCTGGAAGGAACGATTGCATCTGTATGTGGAATCCAGTCTCTTCAGATGGGGGTATTTGGAGGTATCATTGTCGGACTTGGTGTTGCGGCGCTCCATAACCGTTTCCACAAGATTGTACTTCCGAATGCATTGTCATTTTTTGGAGGTTCCAGATTCGTTCCGATTATCTCTACAATTGTGTATATGTTTGTGGGAATTGGCATGTATTTTGTGTGGCCGCCGGTTCAGAACGGCATCTATGCGCTTGGAGGATTAGTTACCGGAAGCGGATATGCAGGAACTTTGATTTTTGGTATTATTAAGCGTGCCTTGATTCCGTTCGGACTGCATCATGTATTTTACATGCCGTTTTGGCAGACAGGTGTCGGCGGAAGTATGGAAGTAGCTGGACAGGTTGTGCAGGGAGGTCAGAATATCTTCTTTGCCCAATTGGCGGATTCGGCGAATATCGCACACTTCAGTGCAGATGCTACCAGATATTTTTCCGGTGAATTTATTTTTATGATCTTTGGACTTCCGGGTGCAGCACTTGCGATGTACCGCTGTGCAAAACCGGAAAAAAGAAAAGCAGCAGGTGGATTACTGCTCTCAGCAGCTTTGACATGTATGCTGACCGGTATTACAGAGCCATTGGAATTTTCATTCTTATTCGTGGCGCCGGCATTGTTTGTCGTTCAGGTAATCTTAGCAGGTTCTGCGTACATGGTGGCGCATATTCTGAATATCGCGGTAGGACTTACATTTTCAGGAGGATTCCTTGATTTCTTCCTGTTTGGAATTTTACAGGGAAATGAAAAGACAAGCTGGATGAGAGTCATTCCGGTTGGAATTATTTACTTTATTTTATACTATGCGATTTTCACATTTATGATCAAGAAGTTCAACTTTAAGACACCAGGACGTGAGGATGACGATTCAGAGACGAAACTGTACACAAAAGCAGATGTAAATGCAAGAAAAAAAGGAAACCAAGTGACAGGGAATCAGTCGCAGGCAGATCCAGTGAGCGCATTGATTACCAAAGGACTTGGTGGAAAGGCAAATATCAGAGATGTGGACTGCTGTGCAACAAGACTTCGTATTACAGTTAAGGACGCAGGAAAAGTAAATGAGGATGTTTTAAAGCAGAGTGGTTCCAGAGGAATCGTAAAAAAAGGCCAGGGAGTGCAGATTATCTATGGACCACAGGTGACCGTGATCAAGGCGAATCTGGAAGACTATTTGGAAACAGCAGAGGATAGTTTTGAACAGACAGAAGAGGTGATTGAGAGTCTTTCTTCAGAGGAGAACGCTGTGACAGAGAAAACAGTCAAAGACGAAGGAAAAGTGACAGAGACAATCATCATATCAAGTCCGATTACTGGGAAAGCGATCGAAGTAGCAAAGATACCGGATGAAGGATTTGCAGGAAAGATGATGGGAGACGGTGCAGGTGTGACACCAACAGAGGCAGAAATCGTGGCACCGGAAGATGGTGTGGTTGCATTTGTATTTGAAACAAAACATGCACTTGGATTCCAGACGGACTCAGGTCTTGAGATGCTTTTGCATATCGGAATCGACACAGTTGCACTGAATGGACAGGGATTTGAAGTGTTTGTAGAAAATGGTCAGAGTGTGAAAAAGGGAGAACTGTTGATGAAAATAGATATCTCATATCTGACAGAACATGCGCCGTCTCTGTGCTCACCGGTTCTTTGTACAGATTTGAAAGAAAACCAAAAAGTGAGACTGCTTGCTAAAGGCGAGGTGAAAGCAGGGGAACCATTGTTTGCAGTGGATTGTTACGAGAAATAAAAAGTTTGGAGCGGACCGGAAAGGTCCGCTTTACTTTTTTCATGGATTTTGTTACCCTAGTATCAGAAGAAAAAATCTGGGGGAATATCATGTACAGGGTGAGCAAAGTCTTAAATAATAATGGTGTGATAGCAATTAATATGGAAGAAAATATAGAATATGTACTGTTGGGAAAAGGGATTGGCTTTGGAAAGAAGATCAGTGAGAGGTTCGAAGCGCCAGAAGGATGTGCGAGATATTCTCTGCGGGAGAATACGGAGCGGGGCAGCGCGAAGGAATTGGCAAAAAGTATCGTTCCGGAATATTTGGAAATTGCCAATGCGATTCTTGTAGAAGCAGAAGAAAAGTTCGGACGTATCGACAGAAGAATTCTGTTCCCATTGGCAGATCACATTTCTTTTGCGGTAGAGCGAATCAGACATGGAGAGCAGATCAGCAATCCGTTGACAGAAGATATCCGGGCGCTGTTTGGCAGCGAATATCAGGTTGCATCCAAGTTAAAAGAGATTCTGAAAGAACGGGTTTCCGTGGAGATTGATGCACATGAGATTGGCTACGTAGCGCTCCATATCCATTCTGCGATTGAAGATGAGAATGTGTCGATGGCAATGCAGATGGCAAGGGCAGTTCGAGAATGTGTGAAAATATTGGAGCAGGAGACCGGAAAGAATATTGATGTGAGCTCGCTTTCCTATAATAGGTTGATGAACCATGTAAAATACATGCTCATACGGGCAATCAAGAAGGAGAGCATCAAATTGGATATGAATGATTATATGCAAGAGAATCATCCGGAAGCATTTCGTCTGGGCACATTAGTCTGTCAGGATATTGAAAAAGAGTGTGCGATTCGATTGGAGAAGATGGAAGTGGGATATCTTGCGATGCATATCGAGCGAGTATACTCTGGCATATCTGAGTAAGATGTGGAGAAAGGAAGGTGGATTTTATGCGTATTTTAATCGCAGAAGATGAGAGAGATCTGAATCAAATTATCACAGAACGTCTGAAAAAAGAGCACTACAGTGTAGATTCGTGCTTGGACGGAGAGGAGGCGCTCAACTATCTTGCCGCAGCGCCTTATGATGTAGTGATATTGGATATTATGATGCCAAAGTTAGACGGACTGTCAGTCCTAAGAAAGATGCGAAACCGAAATGAAAATACACCGGTTTTGCTTTTGACGGCGAAAGACAGTGTAGAAGATCGGGTAAAAGGGTTAGATGCAGGGGCGAACGATTACCTTGTGAAACCCTTTGCGTTTGAAGAATTATTGGCAAGAGTCCGCGTCCTGGTGAGAAAAACCGCTGTTGTGCAGAAGACCTGCTATGAAGTCGGCGGTCTGGAAGTACATGTGGATACGCATCAGGTACTGCGAAATGGAAAAGAGGTTGCACTTTCCAGTAAGGAATTTGCATTGCTTAGATATATGGTACAGAATGAAGGGATCGTGCTTTCCAGAGAAAAATTGGAGCAACATCTTTGGAATTATGATTATATGGGAAGCTCTAACGTGGTGGATGTATATATCCGGTATCTGCGCAAGAAGATTGACGAAGGATTTGAACCGAAACTGATCCATACCGTTCGGGGAGCAGGATATGCATTGAGGGTGAGTGGATGAAAAAATTATCATTAAAAGTAAAATTAACACTTTTGTATACCGCTTGTATGGTTTTTATAATTGGAGTTATCTTTGCAATTTTGTTTTCAATCAGTAATCGGGAGGTGCTGGCATCCACACAGATGAAACTGAAAAACCGGGTTCAGGAGAGTATGGATGAGGTTGAGTGGGATGATAAAGAATTGGAGATTGATTCAGATTTTTATCAGGTGGAAGACAATGTATATCTGGCAATGTATGATCAAAACTCTAATTTCCTGTATGGAAAACTGCCATCTGGATTTACGCAGCCAATGGAGTTTTTAAACGATGAGGTTCGAAGAATAAAAGAAGATCAGAAAGAGTGGTATGTATATGACCTGCAACTTCAGTTCAGAGGAAACAGTGTCTATATTCGTGGAATCACCTCAGTTACTGATGCGGAAGAAAGATTTTTGATAACGATCCGCATTGCGTTGATATTGCTTCCGTTGACGGTTCTAATAGTCGGAATCTTAGTGTATCGAATGGCGAGAAGAACATTGCTTCCAGTAAAAACAATCACAGAGACAGTGCAGGAGATTCGCCAAGATACGGATTTGTCAAAAAGGGTTGGACTATATAAAGGAAATGGGGAAAAGAATCGGGACGAAATCGTATATTTGGCGCAGACATTTGATGAGATGTTGGAAGAATTGGAAAAAGTGTTTCAAAGGGAAAAACAATTTACATCTGATGTGTCGCATGAATTGCGCACGCCTGTAAGCGTAATTTTGGCACAGTGTGAAGAATGTCTGTCAGATGAGAGCTTTAATGAACAGCAGCATAAACAGGTGGAGTTGATACAGAAAAAAGCGCGGACAGTAGCGGAGTTGATATCCCATTTGTTGATGCTTTCAAGGGCGGATCAGGGGAAAGTGGAACTACATCCAGAGCATGTGAATGTAAGTGAGCTTTTGGAGATGATTGTGGAAGAGCAGCAGATACTTGCTAAAGAACGAGATATGACGATCCAGGCTAGGATTGAACCTGGCCTATATGCAGAATTAGATGAGACACTTTATATCCGAATGATGGATAATCTGTTTTCGAATGCAATTGCATACGGAAGAGAAGGTGGAATCATAGAGGTAACTCTGAAAAAAGAAAAAGAGGGGGTGTGCGGCAGGGTAACAGATGATGGTATCGGAATTTCCGGGGAACATCTCGCGCATATTTGGGAGCGGTTTTACCGCATAGATGTGTCGCGCACAGGAGGGAATCATTCTGGGCTTGGACTGTCTATGGTAAAATGGATTGTGGAAATACACGGTGGAAAAATAGAAGTGGAGAGTACGCCGGGAGAGGGAAGCACATTTACCTATGTATTTCCGCAAAATTAAAAAAATTAGAAAATCTTATAGTTTTTAATCTTTCTTTAATCTTCAGTGGGTATACTAACCACATAAAAACAAAAAAGAAGGAGATATAAATTATGAAGAAAAGATATATTGGAATGATAGCAGGTGGAGCAGCGGTAGCAGTTGTGTTGATTGGAGGCGTATCAGCATATGCAGTATGGAATCAGAGAGATATCGGAGGAGAGCAGGCAAAACAAATTGCATACGAAGATGCAGGGATTTCGGAAAAGGATGTGGATAGAGTACACATTTTAAAAGACCGAGATGACGGAAGATACGTATATGAAATTGGATTTGTAGAAAGTGCATATCAGCACGATTATGAAATTGCAGCTTCAAATGGAAAAATTTTGAGCAAAGAAGTAGAACAGGTAGAATCCGTTCAAAACGGAACAGGGAATTTACAACAAGGACAGCAAGGGAGACAGGAACAAGCAAACATGAATGATCAGCAAACAGCTCAAACAAATACAAATGGTCAGCAGACGGTTCAAATAAGTATAGAATCGGCAACTCAAATGGTGCTTGATAAAGTTCCGGGAGCGACGAGTGATCAGCTTAGAATTAACTTAGATTATGATGACGGCATCAGCAAATATGAAGGAGAATTACGTTATGAAGGCTTTGAATATGATTTTGAAATAGATGCCAATTCTGGAACATTTTTAGAGTGGAAAGAAGAAAAACAAGATTTGTGGGACTAATAAATTAAGAAAGTTTTTTTGCAGTGAAGTTGTTTTTTAAAATGGAGATCAGGATTGCTTATACTAAAAGAAAAATGTATGTGGGAGTGGAACTGTTATGACAAAAATATTTGCACATAGAGGGGCGAGTGGCTACGCACCAGAAAACACGCTGGAAGCATTTGCCCTTGCAATGGACATAGGCGCAGATGGAATCGAGTTGGATGTACAGATGACAAAAGATGGTGAAGTTGTCGTAATCCATGATGAGACGATTAACCGTGTGAGTGACGGCAAGGGAAGGGTTAAAGATTATACGCTGGTGCAGTTGCGAGAGTTTTCATTTGATAATCATATGGAATGCTATGGGCATGTTTCCATTCCTACCCTAAAAGAGGTATTGGAGTTGGTGAGACCAAGTAAGATGGACGTCAATATTGAATTGAAAACGGGAATTTACTGGTATCCGACTTTGGAAGAAAAGGTGATGGAAATTGTAAAAAACTGTGGGATGGAGGAGCGGGTGATCTATTCGTCATTTAATCATTACAGTGTACAGAAAATTCGAGAGCTGGATTCGAAGGCAGAGACTGCCTACTTGTACAGTGATGTGATATTAGATGTGGAAAACTATGCAAAAAGAACCGGTGTCTGTGGATTGCATCCAGCTGTGTATCATCTCAAAATGGCTGGTTTTATGGAAAAATATAAGGAGAGTAGTTGTAAAGTGCGAGTGTGGACCGTAGATGATATACAGGATATGCATTTGTTTATCCGGCATGAATTGGAGGCAGTGATCACGAATTATCCAGATAAAGCACTAGAAATTCGCAGAAAATATGAACAACATTTTTTGCATTAAAATAAGAAAAGAGGAGGAAAAGGTGGAAGAATTTAAAAAAGTTTTGAGAAATTGAAAAAATTACTAGCAGTATGAGGAAGAGTCGTATACAATAAAAATGAAAAAAAGAGTGAAAATGTATGCGGTTGCTTTTGAATCATACAAAAGCATGAAAAGGGAATCCGGTGAAAAACCGGAGCAGTCACCTCTACTGTAACGCGGACGATGAGACAATAGACCATTGACAGAATAATGTTGAGAAGGTGTTTTCAAAGAAAGATGCGAAGCCAGGAGACCTGCCGTATATAGGAAAGAATGTTTTTAGGTTGGAAAGAATGTTTCTTTTGGTGATTGCATAGGCATAATTATGTGCAGATTTGGAATCACTGTATGTGAGTAAAAAAGCAGTCTTTCAGAACAGAAAGGCTGCTTTTATGTACAAAGAAGGGACGAGACAAAAAGAAAAGGAGGGCAGAAAGAAGAAAACATTCATCTGAAAAAAAGAGATAGGAGAATGGAAAATGATAAGAAACAGAAAAAAATGGCACAATAAAGTTGTGAGCATTATGCTTGCGATGTTGATGGTTGTCTCTGTAGTTGTTCAATATCCGTTGAACAGTATTGCAGAGAATGTGCAGACAGGCAGTGAAGAATATTTAGGTGTTCAGACAGAGGCAAAGGTCTATGATGATTTTGAGAATGACATCTGGCTGCAATATCAGCAAAAAGAAATGCAGGTTGGGGATACCACAAATTTACGGCCTTGGAGAGTAGAACAGATTATCTCCAATGCAGTTGCAAATGACGTTCAGAGACCGGTATTTCATTTTGAGATCATCAAAGGCGACAGCATTTCGCTGGATACAGAAAGTTCCACTGAAAAAGCAGTTGTGACAGCGGAAAAACCAGGGACGTCAGTAGTGAAGGTAACCTATGATGCAGTTGAATATGGTGGAAAAACATGGGGAGCAATCTCGCCTGTGAACACAGCATATGCGGTATTTACAGTGGGAGAGACAGGGACAGCTACGATTAACTGCAGTGAAAAGCTGCAGAATTGGCGTCATTATGATACCATTTATTATAATGAAGGCGATACGGTTCCGTTTACTTTTGAGGTATCGGCAGACGGCGCTGAATCTTTAAAAGTGACATTGAATGGTTTGGAAATCCAAGGAGATGGAAATACATATACTGCAAACTTAGAAAACCGGAGTAATATCATCGGGATTGAAGCGACAGATGCGGATGGTAATGTAAAATCGCTGTATCGTGTCGTTGATGCAAGATTTATTGAGATCAATGTAGAGAATAAGACGAATCCAGATGCGGCATTGGAGCCTGGTGACACAGCAAATATCAGTTTCCGCGGTGTGACAATGCCAGTGTATAAGCTGGCTACGATTTATAATCCGGTTTGGACATCGAACAGTGCATGGGGAAAATCCGATGCAACATACCTTTCTTACAGCAATGAGACATTAGGCGAGTTTAAAGGTCAGTGTCAACAGTGGGATCTTGCGACGAACAATGATTTTGATGTAACCTTCGAGGAAGCAGGAGAGTATACATTCACAAGTCAAAACGGAATTTTTTCTGAATGGTGGGGAAGTCCTCTCGGAGCAGATATTACTGCAAATGGCTCAGGGGAACCAAACTTAAATGCACCTGTATTGAAAGACTGGTTTTCGACACTGCCAAGCTTTACTGTGTCGGTCACAAAGGATATTCCGGTTGAAAACATTACGTTAGATCAGGAAGCATTAGAGCTACAGGTTGGAGATGTATCATCTCTGCAGGCTACTGTGACACCGGCGGATGCAACAAATCAGACAGTGGAGTGGAGCAGTGATCATACAGATGTTGTCATAGTAGATCAAGATGGCGTGCTAAATGCAGTGAGCGCAGGAAAAGCTGTTATCACAGCAAAAGCGGGGGAAAAGACAGCAACTTGTGAAGTGACAGTGAAAGAAAAGAGTGAACAGCCGGAAAAAACACCGGTTGGAACAGTGACAGTAAGCATTCAGGATATGATTCCGACACCGGATGGGAAAGACTGGCCGGAAGCAAAAGGTGTGATTTTGAAAAATACGAATGTGTCTATCTATGAAGATGATTCGATGATGGATGCGATCGTGCGTGCGTGCGAAGAAAATGGAATCAAGATTTCTTTGAATGCGTCAAAGACATACATTACGGCTGTGGATGGCCTGGAGGAGTTTGACCGCGGAGCGGCAAGCGGTTGGATGGGAACTTTAAACGGTTGGTTTACAGACAAAGGGTTTGCATCATTTACAGTGGCAGACGGGACATTTGCAGATGGAGATGTCATTACGTTGGAATATACAACGAACTATGGAAGTGATTTGACAGATACAACAGATGTAACAGGAGAACTAAAATCACTTGGAAACAACACAGGGGATTTATCGCCGGAATATAAGCGGGATGTATACAAATATACTTTGACAGTTCCGAAGGATACAACGGGGGTCTCGTTCCGACCGGAGAGCTTTAACAGATATAATAACGTTGCGATTCGTGTGGGGGACAAATCATACCGCTATGGAGACGCCATTCCGGTATCAGAGGGAACTGAAATTAAAATCACATCAACACCGACGAGCTTTATGAGCTTGTTGGGGCTAAAAGATGGAGTTACATATACAATTACGGTAAAATCTTTAGAAGAGCCGGAAAAAACACCGGTTGGGACTGTGACAGTAAGTGTTCAGGACATGGTTTCGACTCCGGAAGGAAAAGACTGGCCGGAAGCAAAAGGTGTGATTTTAGACAATGTAAAAGTGTCTATTTATGAAGACGATACAATGCTTGATGCGATCGAGCGTGCATGTGTGGAAAATAATATCGAAATTTCATTTGATTCGAACAAAACATATGTGACCGGAATTGATGGCTTGGAACAGCTTGAGCGTGGTGAAAAAAGTGGTTGGATGGGAACTTTAAACGGATGGTTCACAGATGATGGGGCAGGTAACTTTACGGTTGCAAACGGAAAATTTGCAGATGGGGATATCATTACAATGGAATATTCCCTCGACTATGGAAACGATCTGACAGACACAACGGATGTTACAGGAGAATTAAAATCACTTGGAATTAATACAGGTGAATTTGCTCCACAATACAGCAGAGATGTATATGAATATACATTGACAATTCTGAAAGATACAAAGCAAGTGTCATTTGCACCGGAAAGCTTTAACCGCTATGACAAAATCACAATCCAGTCAAATGGAAACGAATACCGTTATGGAGCAGCGATTCCGGTAGAAGAAGGGACTATTGTAAACATCACTTCGGTTCCGGTAAGCTACACGACACCAGTGGAACCGGATGCAAAAGTGACATATCAGGTGACTGTAAAGTACGAGGACGATTCGCAGAATCCGGATCCAGAGAATCCAGATCCGGAAAAACCAGACCCACAAGAGCCTGAAAAAGAAGAAATTACACTCACAGATACACAGTATGGAGTGAGTCTTACAGGAAAAGAATTGACAAAAGACATGCAGCTTGTTGTCTCCAAATTGACAAAAGGCGATGCGGCGGTAGATGAGATTCGAAAAGCCATTCCGTCAAGCAAAGGAGTATTTGCACTGTATCATGTAGAACTTCGTCAGGATGGAAAAGAAGTTGCGTTATCGGATACAGCGAAGCTGAGTCTTCCGGTCGGTAAAAAATATAATGGAAATACAATGGATGTATTACTATATACCGGCGGAGAAGTGAAGAAACTTAGCGGAACTGTTACAGATGGTTATATTGCTGTGAAAGTGACACAATTAGGCGATTTTGGTGTTGTGACGGATATGGCAGGAGACGGAACAAGTACAACAGACAAATTAAGTTCAGCAGATGGCTCCGGCAACAGCCAGACAGGAACTGTAAAAACCGGTGACAGTGTAAAGATAGAGTACCTGGTATACCTGATTGCAGCATGCGCGGTTGTGATTACTGCAGTTGTTGTAGTCAAAAAGAAAAGACAAGGAAAATAAAAATGAAAAAAAGAAATGTTAGAATAATAGCATTGATGCTTGCTGCGGTGATTGCAGCAGGCAGCCCAATGCCTGTTCGTGCAGCGGATTTTGAAATCGAAGAAGAAGTTATTCTAGGAGGAACCGGGGGAGAATCAACGGCGCTGTATGAAAAAGAGTCGGAGGAGACTCTTTTTCAGGGGACAGTGGAAGTTTCAGAAAATGAAATTGCAGACCAAGATATGCAAGCAAGTCTTGACAAAGCAGCGAATTATCTGAAGACTCATGTGACGAACCCGGTCGTTAACACTTTGGGCGGAGAATGGTCTGTGCTTGCAATGGCAAGGTATGGGAATCTGCCGGAGGAGACAAAAAAGAATTATCTGGCAAATTTGTATCGGACATTGGAGGAAAACCAAGGCGTTCTGGACAAACGAAAATATACAGAATATTCGAGAGTAGTGCTGGCGCTTACGGCAATCGGAGTGGATCCTTCGGATGTCAACGGATATAACATGCTGTATCCGCTTGCAAACTTCAAACAGGTAAACTGGCAGGGAGTCAACGGTACGATTTATGCGTTGCTTGCGCTGGATTCGAAGAACTATGAGATTCCAAAGCTTACAGAAGAAGATTTGGGAAAAGGGTTGGAGCAGACGACAAGAGAAAAGCTGATCCAACAGATACTGGATAAGCAGTTGAGTGATGGAGGATGGGCGTTAAGTGGAACGAAGTCGGATGCAGATATGACTGCGATGGCAATCCAGGCGCTTGCTCCATATTATGAGAAAAACAGTGAAGTTAAAACCGCGGTGGAGAAGGCGCTTCAGACATTGAGTACGATGCAGGATGAAAATGGCGGATTTGCAAGTTACGGAACTGAGAATTTAGAAAGTGCAGCCCAAACTGTAATCGCACTTTCCACATTGAATGTGGAGCTTTTATCAGATGAAGCATTTGTAAAAAATGGTAAATCGGTATTAGATTATCTCCTGAGTTATCAATTAAGTGACGGTGCGTTCAAGCATACTCCACAGGAGAATACAGCAGATGCGATGTCTACAGATCAGGGCACGATGGCACTTGTCGCATATAACCGAGCTGTAAACGGAAAAAATACATTATATGATATGACTGATGTGCAAAACGGCGGAGACGAGGAGGAAGAGACTGCGGAAAATATTGCACGTTTTCGGGCAAAACTTGAGGCGCTTCCGGCACAAATCCGAATCAAAGATCAACAGACAGTGTATGCATTGATCAGTGAATTGGATCAGATGAAAAAGTTTGCAGAAAAAGAGGAATTTCGCGGCCGATTGCAAGAGAAACTAGAGGAAATCTCGGAGCAGATAAAGGTAGTAGAGAGTCTTGATGAACAGATATGGAATGAAATCAATCCACTGGCAGTTACCTTAAAAGATGCTGAAAAAATTGCAGAACTACTGAAAATATACGAGAGTATCCCTAAAGAGAATCTTGAGTATGTAGAACACAGAGAGGATTTGCTGCAGGCAGATACAATCGTAAAAAAATTGCAGAATGGGATTTTGGCAAAAGAGATTTTTACAAATGTGAAAGACTCTAGTATCGATTATGTATATGAGACCTGGAATTATACACTCACACTGAGAGGTGCGAACAATTATGAACCTGCGGATATGAAAGCCGGAGTGACAAGCGAAAAGAAAGATGGGAAATACTTTTTTACAACTGAGGAGAGCGGAACACTTCCGGGAAATATCGACCTAAGTATCAAGTGCAGCGGATTTACGAGCAAAGATTATGTGCTTTATAAGCAGGAGAATGGAAAGCCTGTTAAAGCAGGAACTGCAACTGTCTTGGGCGGCTATCTCACCTGCAGTATTTCAGAAGGCGGGACTTATTATATTCAAAGTGAGCCGGAGAATGCAGGAACAATCGAGCCTGTGTTTACAGGAACCAAAAATCTTCAGGAAATAGCAGAGCAGGTAAAGGAGACGTCGAATAAAAAGACGACTGCAAAAGCACAGGCGACATCCAAGAAAGATGACAGCAAAACTGTAAAAGCAGAAGTGAAAGACAATGTTGTTGCAAAGTCAGAACTTGCCCGTGTCAAAGATCAGGATAAGAACCTTCAGATGGAAGGGAAAATGACCGATGGAACGACGTACACATTCACATTGAATGGAAAAGATATCAAGGAAGAGAAAGAGATCAATATTGAACTGAAACGTACAAGTCCATATGATGATGAGATCAAACAGCTCTCTGAACATCCGGCTGTGCTGTATTTTGAACAATCAGGAACATTTCCTGGAGTTATACAGGTGGAAGTGCCGGTGGAAAAAGAAGACGGAGAGTATTTACTTTTGTATTATAATCCAAAGGAACAGAAGGCGGAGTATGTGCAGAAGGTGGAAGTAAAAGACGGACAGACAAAATTTCTGATTGAAAAAGGCGGAGCGTATTTCATCGATAAGAGGGCGAGTACAAAGTCGCTGAAGGATGATACAAAAGAAAAAGACAATTTTATTGATACCGATACAGATGAGATTATTCTTCAGGGGACAAAAGAAGAGACGAAATCCTTGTCTGTGCCATATATTGTCGGGGCGCTCATTGCATGCGCAGTGGTTGTATCGGGACTTGGATATTCGTTCACTCTAAAAAAGAGACGTAGAAGGGACAGAGATGGTGATGAAGCATAAAGTGAAAAGGGTCATAGGGCTGCTTTTGATCGCTGTGTTGATGAGCAGTGTAGCGACAGGCTGTGGAAAGACAACGCTGGATAATACAGTGCAGAATGAAAATAAGCAGAAGGATTCAGATGCATGGATGGAGAATGATGCCTCCGGTCAAAAGGATACGGATAAAAGTGAGACTTCTAAGGAAGAAGAATACTATGACGTAGACAAGATACAAGGCGGGGAAGTTGACTATTCCAAATATGAGGAGAAAAAATCATCCAGAGCAGCAAGCGGAAATAGCAACAGCAATGTTACATACAGCGATGGGACCGGAAGTGGACAGGATCAGTATCAGACAAATCCTGTTCCGGAAGGAATGCAAAATCCGGTGGAACCAGGAGAAATCACAATTGATAAAAGCAAGAAACAGACCTGCTATCTCACCATTTCCTGTGCAACGATTCTTGACAATATGGAAAATCTGACAGAAGGGAAAGAAAAACTGATCCCTTCTGACGGAGTGATCTATGCGACAAGAAAAGTGACGTTTTATGAAGGAGAGAGTGTCTTTGATGTCCTTCTCCGCGAGACAAAAAATAACCGTGTGCATATGGAATATTCCTTCAATCCGCTGTTCAACAGTAATTATATAGAAGCGATCAATAATCTGTATGAGTTTGACTGCGGCCAGAATTCCGGCTGGATGTACAATGTCAATGGGTGGTATCCAAACTATGGATGTAGCAGATATATAGTTCAGGAAGGAGATGAAATCCAGTGGAATTATACCTGTGATCTTGGAAGAGATCTCGGAACAAGCTGGATGGATCAAAATGGGGAAAGATAACTTTGGTACGTATCATCCGATAATTAATTTTGTTTATTTTGTATTTGTGATAGGGTGCTCCATGTTTTTGAGGCACCCTGTTTTTCTCGGGATTTCCTGTGTGAGTGGTTTTATTTACTATATTTATCTCAAAGGAAAGAAAGCATTCAAAACAGCTCTATGGCTCATGATTCCTGTATTCTTGATCTCAGCACTTGTAAATCCTCTTTTTAATCATGAGGGAGTGACACTTTTGTTCTACTTTCGAACGGGCAATCCCCTGACGTTAGAATCCATTGTATATGGTTTGGCATCCGGCGTTATGCTTGTGTCGGTATTAAACTGGTTTTCCTGTTATCAGGTCATTATGACCTCGGATAAATTCATTTATCTGTTTGGGAAACTAATTCCGGCGATGTCATTGATTTTATCTATGGTGCTTCGCTTTGTTCCGAAGTTTAAAAATCAGATTACAAAGGTTTCAGATGCACAGAAATGTATCGGAAGAGATGTGACAAACGGGAATACGCTTACGAAGGCAAAACACGGAATGAAAATTCTTTCAATCATGACGACGTGGGCATTGGAAAATTCAGTGGAGACAGCAGATTCCATGAAGTCGAGAGGATATGGACTGCGTGGCAGAACTAATTTTTCCATCTATCGTTTTGATACGAGAGACAAATGGATATTTTCGGTGATAGCTGCAGCAGACCTGATTGTGCTTGGCGGAATTGTAACAAAAAAAGTATATTTTTTATATTTCCCGATGATGGAGGGGAATCCGTTAAACTGGGAAACACTTTTGATCTATGTCATTTATGGAGGAATGTGTATGCTTCCTATGGTGATTAATATTGTGGAGGATATAAAATGGCACTATTTGAAATCAGAAATCTGACGTTTACTTACCCAGAGGCAAAGACACCGGCTTTGCAGGAGGTGAATGTTGCAATTGAACAGGGAGAATTTATTGTCATCTGTGGAAAATCCGGCTGCGGAAAGACGACATTGCTTCGGCATTTTAAAACTGCACTGACACCATATGGGACAAGAAGTGGAGAAATTCGATTTTGCGGGGACGCTTTGGAACAGGTATCTGTCAGAATACAGGCAAGTGAGATCGGATATGTTCTTCAGAGTCCGGACAATCAGATTGTGACAGATAAAGTGTGGCATGAACTGGCATTTGGACTTGAAAATCTCGGATATGATCAACAGACGATTCGGCTTCGAGTAGCTGAGATGGCGAGCTTTTTTGGCATTCAGAACTGGTTTGCGAAAAATGTTGAGGAACTGTCGGGAGGACAGAAACAACTTTTAAATCTGGCTTCTGTGATGGCAATGCAGCCGAAGGTGCTTGTGCTCGATGAGCCGACTTCACAGCTTGACCCGATTGCGGCGAGTGAATTCCTTGCAACGATACGGAAAATTAATCTGGAACTTGGGACGACGGTGATCATCATCGAGCACCGTTTGGAAGAAGTGTTTCCGATGGCAGATAAAGTGCTTGTTCTGGAGGAGGGACGACAAATTTTGTATGATGAGCCAAGGCAGGTAGGAAAGGCACTTGCCGGAAATGATCTGTTTCTTGCAATGCCAAGTCCGGTACAAATCTATGATGGAACGGGACAGGTCGGAACATGCCCTTTGACGGTCTGCGAGGGGAGAAACTGGCTGAAGGCCCATTTTGAAAAAGAGCAATCTGGATTCTGTGAGACAGAGAACGAAAAGAGTACAAAAGGAAAAGATGAGGTTGTCATCGAGGCAAAGGAAGTGTGGTTTCGATACGAAAAAGAGATGCCGGATGTCGTGAAAGATCTGTCCCTGCAGGTAAAAAAGGGCGAACTTTTCTGCATGTTAGGTGGAAATGGAACTGGGAAAAGTACGACATTATCACTTTTATCCGGAATTCGAAGACCTTATCGAGGGAAAATCCTGCTGAAAGGAAAGGATATTCGCAAGCGAAAGGAGAAAGAATTGTTTCATGGTTTGATAGGGGTGCTTCCGCAGAACCCGCAAAGTCTTTTTGTGGGAAACACAGTCCGTGAGGACTTGTGGGAAATGTTTTCTGGATTTCATATCCAGCGAAAAAAGGAATATGAAAAGCAAATGGAGCGTGTGATTGAAGATACACAAATCGGTCATCTGCTTGATATGCATCCGTACGACCTAAGCGGTGGCGAGCAGCAAAGGGCGGCTCTGGCAAAGGTGCTTCTCCTGGAACCTGAGATTTTGCTTTTGGATGAGCCGACAAAAGGTCTTGATGGTTTTTACAAACAAAAACTTGCGGATATTTTTGAGCATTTGAAAAAGAGAGGTGTCACAATTCTGATGGTGTCGCATGACATTGAATTTTGTGCTTCTTATGGAGATACGTGTGCAATGTTCTTTGATGGAAGTGTTATAACTTCGCAAAGTGCAAAAGCATTTTTTGTCGGAAATAGTTTTTATACAACAGCGGCAAACCGGATGGCGAGACAGTTATATCCGGATGCAGTGACAGTAAAGGAAGTGATAGAAGCATGCAGCAAAAACAGGCGACAGGAGTAGATACAAAGGCGATGCTGCCGATTTTTTCTTGTGGATTTATGGTTGTTGCTGAACTGTTTCTGCCGTGGTTTTCCATGCCGGTCTTGAAATACTCAAAACTCCAGACTTCATATACGCTGTGGAATGTGTCAGAATGTGTGGATAATATACAGAAAAGTATCCGTGGAGGAGGAAAACTTTCCATGGAACTGTTGACGGCGGAGGAAATAAAAACAATTGGGCAGTGGAGTATTGCCTTTCAGATCTTTGCAGTTGTTTTGGCAGTTCTCCTGATTGGTGCTGCGATTGCAGCATATAAATGGAAGAAAAAAAGTGTAGTATATATGCGTCTCACCTTTTTGGCGGCGGCAATTTTGCCGGCACTGGCATTTGCGGCAAGCTTGCAGGGGAACCTGTTTCTAAATGAAAAGATCGGACGAGAGAGTCATTTTATCAATTTGACGATACACAGCTATCTTCAGCTGACAGCATTTCCATATGCACAGTTGATTCTTGCTTTAGTGCTGATTGCAGCAGTTGGAAAGCTTTTGGATACGCAGTTTGAGTATGAGGCGATCATGTATATACAGAGAAGTGTGCGTGAGGATAAAAAAATCGGAAAGCGAACCAAAGTTTCCATTTTTTTGATTTTGTTTGCGATTCCGTGTTTGATTTTTTTCGGAATCTTTTTCCTGAATGACAGAAGCGCATCTTTCATTGCTTTGTGTATTATTGGGCTTGCAATGATACCGTTTTGCATGATTTTTGAAGATCGGAAACCACAGGCGAGAGAAGTGCTTTTGATTGCGGTTATGGCTGCGATTGCAGTTGTTGGGCGTATGGCATTTTTTATGCTGCCACAGTTTAAGCCGGTGACAGCCATAGTGATTATAACCGGAATCAGTCTCGGCGCAGAAGCAGGTTTTTTGACAGGTGCGGTTGCGGGATTTGTCTCTAATTTCTTTTTCGGTCAGGGGCCGTGGACACCGTGGCAAATGTTTGCGTTTGGCATTATTGGGTTTCTCGCAGGCTTATTGTTCCGTGGAAAACGGGAAAAATATAAGAAAAGCAAGTTGATTTTATGCCTGTACGGGGGAATTGCGACACTTGTAATCTATGGCTTTTTGATGGATACGTCTTCCATTACTATGTTTGGCACCGGATTTTCGTGGAAGGCGCTTGCGGCAATGTATGCAAGTGGTCTGCCGTTTAATATCGTGCATGGGATTTCCACAATGGTGTTCCTGTTCTTTCTGGCGGGACCGATGGATCGAAAATTAGAGCGCATCAAGAAAAAATATGGAATTTTATAAGGAAATAGTTTAGAACCTTCCGTTTTGAAAAACAAACACTTGGCGGTTTTTTTGATTTGCGTTATAATCGTACTATCAAAGTAGGATGAAATCACATTTACAGGAGATGATACAGATGATAAAAGTACAGGAATACAGAGGACATATCCGCAATTGGGAAGAACTCTGTGAGCGGCTTGGGATTTCTCTTTTGCTGCCGCGCAAAGAACGGGAAGAAGAGATTTTGGTGAAAGCATATGAGACATGGGGATATGAGATGGCAGATCACATGCACGGTATGTTTGCATTTGCCTTGTGGGATGACGAGAACAGTCAGTTGTTCTGTCTGAGAGACCCGTTTGGAACAAAACCGTTTTACTATTATGAGACAGAAGATGGAACACTTCTTTATGGCACAACGATCCGAAAGATCATGGAGCAGCCGGGATTCAAAAAAGAATTGAATGAGGAGATGCTTCAATTGTATTTGAGCCTGACATATGTTGCGGGTGAGAATACGTTTTTCCGCGGATTAAAGAAATTGATGCCAGGACGTTACTTGATCTGGAAAGATGGAGTATTGAAGATTGAGCGATACTGGAGTCCGCAGTTTCATCCAGATGAAAGTAAATCATTGGAGGACTGGGCAGATGAGATCCATACGACACTTCAGGAAATCATGCCGGAAGTGAAAGCAAAGGATGAGACGGTAGAATCGTTCTTATCCGGCGGCGTAGATTCTTCCTACGTGCTTGCAATGTCTGAGGCGGAAGTAGCAGATTGCTGTGGATATGAGGAAGAGAGATTTGACGAATCAAGGATGGCAGAAGAGACAGCAAACCTTCTTGGACGAACATTTTACAGATGCGTTATCACGCCGGAGGAGTATTTTGAGATAGTACCTTATGTCATGTACAATATGGAACAGCCACTTGGGGATGCGTCAGCAATTGTTTTTGCAATCGGATGTAAAGCGACAGCAGAGCATACGAAGATCTGCTACTCCGGTGAAGGAGCCGATGAGTTCTTTGGGGGATATAATATGTATCGCAATGCAGAGCGATACGGTGAGAATCTGAAGGATTTTTATGTTGGAAACACGAACATCATGAAAGAGGATGAGAAACAAAAGATTTTGAAGCATTATGATCCGGATGTGCTGCCGATTGAAGTTGCGGCTCCGATTTATGAAGAGATGGAAGGATTAGATCCGCTTTCGAAAATGTCCAATGTCGATATTCAGATTTGGCTGGAGGGAGATATTTACCTCAATGTCGATAAGATGAGCGAGGCGGCGGGATTGGAGATCCGTATGCCGCTGACAGATCGGAGAATTTTTGATATTGCATCGAGAATGCCGTCTAAATATAAAGTCAATGATGAACAGAACAAGGTGGCATTTCGTACTGCAGCCGCGAAGGTTCTTCCTGAGGAGATTGCTTTCCGTAAGAAACTTGGATTTATTGTGCCGATTCGAATTTGGATGGCAGATGATCGTTATAATCAGGATGTGCGTGCGAAGTTCCACAGTGAGATGGCAGAGAAATTCTTCAATGTGGACGAGATTAACGCAATTTTTGATGAGTATGTGAATGGAAACTCTGACAATTGGAGAAAAGTGTGGACAATTTATACCTTCCTTGTATGGTATGAGGAATATTTTGTGAAACGCTGATAAAGCGTTGATTTTCAGGGAGATAAGTAATTATCTCTCTGTTTTTGTGTATTTAAGAATGCGTACTACGCATTTTTGTATAGAAGAGGTTAAATATCCCTAAATGGGTGTAAGAATACATAAAAAAAGACCGGCACCAATGTGCCAGCCTGAGAAAGGAGAAAAATATATGTAAACGTTTTAAAACGTAATTGTTAGGCGAAGTCCAACAGCCATAAATAAGGTTTTAAATACAACCGTTGTCTTCTTTTATTTGATAAGTTTATTATAAAGGATATTTGTGAGTAAAATATGTCGAAAGAAGAAAAGAATTATGAAATTTCTAAAGAAAATCATAAGGGATTCTTTCAAAAAAGCGGATTTGTACAGACATATGCAATTTGCGGAGACGAGTGACAGGTCTATGGTAAAAGCAATGCTGAGAAAAGCATTGGAAAACGATGGGGAGATAGAACTTTTACGGGAGGATGAACGATTTCAGAAATTGATAAAAAGGCTTAGTTGAAAAGAGAGAAAATGAAAGCACAATTCAAATAAAAAAACAGTAGAACATAGCGTCCCAAAATGCTATAATAGCGGATATGTGAAAAAAAGAAAAGAGGGAAGAAATGAATCAATTGACAAAAAAGAATACAATATTAGTGGGACTTACATTGTTCTCCATGTTTTTTGGAGCGGGAAATTTGATTTTCCCGCCGTTTTTAGGAAATCAAGCAGGCGTAAATGTATGGATAGCCATGGCGGGATTTGCCGTTACAGCGATAGGTTTTCCGATTTTGGGTGTGGCAGCCGTCGCAAAATCAGGAGGGTTGGATGTGCTGGCAAGAAGAGTTCATCCTGTTTTTGCGTCTATATTTACCCTTTTAATCTATGTGTCGATTGGACCGGGACTTGCAATTCCTAGAACGGCAAGCACTTCTTTTGAGATGGCAGTGCTGCCTTTTATTCCGACGGGCATCGATGCAGGAAAAGTACAGCTGATCTATTCAGCGGCGTTCTTTTTCGTTGCATTTTTGATTGCTTTGAAACCGGAAAAATTGACAGAATGTTTGGGGAAATTTTTGACGCCATGTCTGCTTGCGTTGATTTTTATCGTATTTGTGCGGGCGCTGTTTTTTAAATCAGGAAACTTTGGGGCGCCGACAGAGGCATATCAGGCAGGAAGCTTTGTAAAAGGATTTCTAGAAGGTTACCAGACAATGGACACGATTGCAGCATTGAACTTTGGAATCGTAATCGCACTCGGAATTCGCGCCAAAGGAGTGACTGAGGAGCGGGCAGTTGTCAAGGAGACGATGAAGGCAGGTCTGATTGCAGGTGGACTCCTGCTTGCAATATACAGCGCGCTTTGCTATATCGGAGCGATGGTGAGTGGAACGTATCAGAACGGGGAAAATGGTGCGCAGGTTCTGACATATGTTGTGCAGAAAATATTTGGACAGGCAGGACTTGTTTTACTCGGAGTTATTTTTCTGATTGCATGTCTAAATACATGTGTCGGCTTATTGTGCTGCTGTAGTGAATATTTCAAAGAACTGATTCCAAAGGTTCCGTATATTGCGTGGAGCGCTGTCTTTGCCGGAATAAGTTTTCTGGTATCCAATCTTGGACTGAGCAATATTTTGAAAGTATCAGTTCCGATTTTGCAGACGATTTATCCAATGGCAATCGTATTGATTGTATTGGCATTTTTGCATCCGTGGATCGCAAAATGGAGATTTGTCTATCCGGTTACGATTCTGATGACAGGATTGACAAGCGTTTTGTATATATTAGGAACGCTTGGGATAAAAATGGGTGTGATTACAACGGTTTTAAAGAGTCTGCCGTTGTATAAAGAACAGTTAGTGTGGATCATACCCGCAATTTTCGGCTTGGCTGTGGGAATTTTGAGTTCAATTCTATTGCCAAAAAGGGGGAGAAAATGAGAAAAAAAAGAATTGTGCTTGCTTCAGCATCACCGAGAAGAAGTGAGTTGATGAAACAGGCTGGATTTACATTTGAAATTCAGGTGAGCAAAAAAGAAGAGGTTTATCAAAGTGAGCGACCGGATGAGATTGTAGAAGAACTGTCTCTTTTGAAGGCTGAGGATGTCGCGCAAAGTTTGGAACAAGAAAATGTGATCGTGATCGGAGCCGATACGGTTGTGGCTTTGGATGGAAAGATTTTGGGTAAACCAAAGTCAAAAGAAGATGCATTTACGATGATTCAGAGTCTGCAGGGAAGAGCACATCAGGTTTATACCGGGACTGCGATTTTGATTTTTGATGAGTTCGGAAGCTGCCGGACAGTCAATCATGCAGTGCGCACGGAGGTATTTGTAAATCCGATGAGTGAAGAAGAAATCACAGACTATATCGAACATGAAAATGTCATGGACAAAGCGGGGGCGTATGGAATCCAAGGGAGGTTTGCAATCCATATAGATAAGATAGAAGGAGACTATTATAACGTTGTCGGACTGCCGATTTCTTATATTTATGAAGTGCTCAAAAAGGAGGTAGAAGATTGAAAATGAGAAGTAGAGGGTATCCATTACCTTAAGCACACGACAAATAA
>OGUD01000374.1_pt1 | contig 40007 bp, 38 predicted proteins | sample 1573671 | NCBI WGS metagenome assembly OGUD01 (sample SAMEA2582065, study PRJEB24529) | metagenome | biome: Human gut stool | place: China | collected 2011 | reverse complement strand
TATACTATAATTTTTACCAAATCACACAATGTTTTAAGTAAAAAATATACAGTATATGAAAGTGACGCCATTCATCCCACGTTCTAAAGACCATGGGTTTTCTGGCTGAAAAAATATAAAAATTAGCGTTAAAACACTTAATTTTACAAATTAATTATTACAATATGTTTATTTAAAAGCGCATATTTCATTTTCAATCTAATAAATAACTTTTTATAACAATCCCTATTAATATACTTTTACCTTGATTTGTCAATATCAATTTTTATCCAAATTCTGGATAAAATGCTTTATTCTCTTTATACCCTCTTTAAGATTTTCAATCGAATAAGCATAAGAAATTCTTACAAAGCCCTCACCCGATGCTCCAAATGCTGTTCCTGGTACTACTGCAAGCTTTTCTTCTCTTAAGAGCCTATTGGCAAACTCATCTGATGTCATACCAAACTTCTTGATTGATGGGAATATGTAAAATGCACCAAATGGCTCAAAACAGTCCATTCCCATTTCATTAAGCTCGTTAAGAAGAAATCTTCTTCTCTGGTCATAAGCATCTACCATTTTATTAACTTCATTATCACAGCTTCTTAATGCTTCAACTGCTGCAAACTGACTATTTGTAGGCGCACACATAATTGCAAACTGATGTAGTTTTGTCATTTCCTTTATAATATTAGCAGGCCCACAAGCATAGCCTAATCTCCAGCCCGTCATTGCAAATGTCTTTGAGAAACCATTTATTACAATAGTTCGCTCTTTCATTCCGTCAAATTCTGCAATCGAGCAATGCTTTGTTCCATAAGTAAGTGCCGCATATATTTCATCTGAAATTACAAAAATATCCTTTTCAATAATAATAGGTACTATTTGCGCAAGTTCTTCTCTTGTCATTATTGCACCTGTTGGATTATTTGGAAATGGCATTACAAGCACTTTAGTCTTATCTGTTATTGCACTAAGCAAATCTTCTTTTGTGAGCTTAAAATCATTTTCTTCTTTAAGCTCAAGCGCAACAGGAACTGCGTCAGCCATTACTGCACATGGAAGATACGATACATAACTTGGCTGTGGTATTATAACTTCATCACCCAGATTAATCATACAACGAAGCGCAACGTCAATAGCCTCACTTCCACCAACTGTTACAAGCACTTCATGCACTTGGTCATATTCTAAATTGTACTGTCTTTGCATATAAGCTGTAATTTCATTTCTTAACTCCTTAAGACCTGCGTTAGAAGTGTAAAATGTTCTTCCTTTTTCAAGGGCATATATGCCTTCTTCCCTTACTGGCCATGGTGTGTCAAAGTCTGGTTCTCCAACACCTAATGATATAGCGTCCGGCATCTCACTTACTATATCAAAGAACTTTCTTATTCCAGATGGCTCTATGTTAAGGATTTTGTCTGAAAGTGGATTTCTCATGGTGTCACCAACATTCTTTCGTCTTTTTGTTCTGCATCAAGGACTCTGCCGTAATCCTTATATTTTTTAAGTACAAAATGTGTTGATGTACTAAGCACAGCATCAAGTGGTGCAAGCTTATTTGCAACAAACTGTGCTACTGATTTCATAGTCTTACCTTCGATTATTACAGTAAAGTCAAACCCACCAGACATAAGATATACTGATGTTATCTCATCATACTTATAAATTCTTTCAGCTATACTGTCAAAACCTAAACCTCTTTGTGGTGTAACCTTAACTTCAATTAAAGCTGTTACTTTTTCTTCACTTGTCTTATCCCAGTTGATAAGTGTATTGTATCCGCAGATAATATGCTCTTTTTCCATTTCTGCGATTTCATTTGCTATAACAGCTTCTTCAATACCTAGTCTTATTGACAATTCATGCAAGTCAATTCGGCTGTTATTTTCTAAAATATCAAGAATTTTCTCTCTCACTTTTCAATCCTCCTAAAAATCTATATACTTCATCTCTTTGCGGTGTATCAAGATATCTCTTTTCATCTTGATTATTGAGTATTCTGTCATTACCGTCTGTAGCTCTCCCTATAATCGTAGCAGGTACACCTATTTGTGCAAGCTCTTTTACAAGTCTATCTCCATCATCAGTTGCCATAAGCAATGCTCCGCTTGACTCTAACTTATACGGGTTGACATCGAACATTTCACAAATTTCTATTATCTCTTGCTTTACAGGAATTTTTCTAAAGTCAATCTCAAGCCCTGTATTAGCGGCTTCTGCCATATCCCACAACGCACCAAATATACCACCTTCTGCTACATCGTGCATAGCTGTTACATTGCACTCTATCGCTTTAATAGCTTCGGCTTTAACAGTCATATCTAAAATATCACCATACGCCTTATCAACAACATCTTCAACATATCTTTGCAATATTTCTTCTTTTTTGTTGTCAATTATGGCTCTAATACCGCCTATTCCAATCCATTTAGACATTACAATATACTGTCCTGCTTTCATGTTCTTAGCAGTAATTGGCTGCTCTTGTTGTGATACACCGATACCTGTTACAGTTACAACTGGTGCTTTTATCATATCATTTATTTGCGTATGACCACCTGATATCTGCATATCAAGTTCACTACACTGCTGATTTAATGACCTTATTTCCTCTTTGAGATTGTATTCGTTAAAATTTCTTGGCATTATTACACTTGTATGTGCCGCTAGAGGAATACCGCCACAGGCGTAAATATTATTAGCTACCCTATACACTGGAAATATTCCACAGGCTTCACTACAAAGTATACGTTTATCATTATCTTCTAAGTCTATTACTCCACAATCAATTCCAATCGCTGGCTTTTGCACTCTTTTATTCTTACTCTTTATCAGCTTTAGTACTGACCTATTAAGTATAGAATTAGATATTTTTCCAGGGTTCATAAAATTTTATACCTTTCTTTAATAAAGTCTTTACTTGCCTATTATCAATAATTAGTATATTATTAAAGAAATACGGATACTACCATTGGAACTACCATTGCTAATATAAGCAGGATAATTATTACTGAAGATAGTATTTTCTTTGTTTTTTTATTATTCATATTAATCATTGCATTTTTCCTTTCTGATATGTATCCTTTAATCTTTTATATGTTAAGGAAACTAATTTATGAAACTTTTATTGCCTTATTTTATAATATTAATTGTTGTTATTCAACTGAAACTTCGTAAAAGTACGAAAAATAATAAAGAGCGAATGTCTAAATTCTGGGAAAAAGAACTCAGTGCTAACTCAGTGCGCAAAAAAGACATCTCTAATCTTAATTATATCACTATTCCCGACTCACTTCCAACTATTAATATCAACGATACTAAAATTTTAAAAGATTATGAAACTATTAATAAACTAAGAGAACGTAAAATCCTTAATTTATCTGGAATGAGTAATACTAATATTAAACTTGAATATGGTGTTGGTAATCTAGCCTTTCTTAGTGAATGTGATGATAACTTCGTTCTTCTTGTAAGAACACTTGATGAATTAGGACATCTTCTTTTTTCACAAGGATATGAAACACAAGGGTGTGAAATATTTGAATATGCTGTATATATTGGTTCTGATATAAAAGCTACATATACAGCTCTTGCTGATTATTATAATAAGAATAATAATAAAAATGGTATTGATAAACTACTTCTTAATGCTAGTAGTATACAGACTTCAGCTAAGGATAGGATTGTAGAATATATTAATAGTGTAATGTAGTGGCAAAGAAAAAGTGGCTGTCGCATTAACGAAAATTCATACAAAATATAGGCTTATTTTCTGATTAAACATTTATATTTTGTATAAAACTTTCTTAGTGCAACAGCCACTTTTTATCTTAATTTTAATATTACAATCTAAAATCTTATTAATGATATTTATATGGCATTTTACCATATTCTGATATTATACCGTCAATAAGCTTAGAGGCTCTGCTTTTTGTAAGCTGGTCAATTGGTTCTTTTAGTTCAAGCTTATAATATGATACAAGACTTAACAAATAATTTTTTTGTGCAATTGTTATTGGCACATCTCTCTTTACAGTATAATTAAGCTTATTTGCCTTTTCAAAAATATCGTCATCTGGCTTTATATCATATAACTTCTCATAAAGACATTTTGCACTGACAGCATCATCATAAGCTCGGTGCGAACTGCCTGCGTCAATATGAAAATGTTCACATAAATACTCAAGATTTCTATGCTCAACATCTGGCAGCAGTCTTCTTGCAATCTTTAACGTGTCAATTCCATCTTTTTCAAATGTCAATTTGTTATTAACAGCAGACTTTTTCAAAAAGCTATAGTCAAATATAACATTATGACCAAGTATTGGTAATTCGCCAATAAAATCAATTATTTCTTGAATAATATCATTAATTACAGGGGCATTTTCTACCATACTGTCATTAATTCCAGTTAGCTGTGTTATTCTATCATCAATAGGTCGCTGTGGGTTAATAAGCTGTTGATACTTACCTGTAATAACACCATTTTCTACTTTTGCCATGCCAATCTCAATAATCTTGTCATTTGCTGGATTAAGCCCCGTAGTTTCTATATCTAATGCAATATAATTATTAATCATTTATTTTACCCCTACTTGTCTGTTCTATCACTTGACCTGCATATTCCATTAAGAAAACACTCACTACACTTAGGTGACCTAGCCGTACATATCTGTCTTCCAAATGTTATTATCTGTATATTGTATACAATCCAGTGGTCTTTAGGTAACACTTTCATTAAATCACATTCAACTTTATCGGGGTCAGTTTCGTTAGTAAAGCCCAACCTTTTCGATATTCTTTTAACATGTGTATCGACAACAATACTAGGCTCATGGTAAATATTGCCTCGTATAACATTAGCTGTCTTTCTGCCAACTCCCGGAAGCTCTATTAATTGTTCAAGCTTTGATGGTACTACATCATTATATTTTTCATGCACAAGCTTAGCTGTGTTAATAATATTTTTTGACTTACTGTGATAAAATCCTATCGAATGTATATCCTTTTCTAACTCCTTAATATCTGCATTTGCAAAACTTTCGGTGTTAGGATATTTTACGAATAAATCCTTTGTTACAATATTAACTCGCTCATCTGTACACTGAGCAGATAGCATGGTTGCCACTAGAAGCTCCCATGCTGTTGTATAATTAAGACTACATCTGTATTCTGTTGTATATGTCTTATCTAATAATTCAATTATCTGTGCTGTTCTTTTCGTCATATCTGTATCGTTTCCCTAATATATTTCCTAATGTGGATAAGTATATTATATCATCTTCTCCCCACTGTCGCCTATGTAATTTTCTGTTAAATGTAATAATTCTATGTCGGCAGATATCTTGCTTTACGTCAACGTGTATAGATTGACTTATTCCATTATCAACAAGCGACTTATAAAGCATAGGAGCTTTTCTTTCGTAAAAATTAGCATTATCTATAACCATCAAGTTATCTTCTCTAAAATTAGCAAAATAACTATCATGGTACATATATTCTCCATCATGTTCAAATGATATATCATTTCCATAAAAAACATACTTCCTATAACGACCACCATTAATATCATACATATATATACTTGAAAGTCCAAATGTCAATGCTATTTTTTCAGCTACATTTTTAGTGCGTTCAGTTCTATTAATACAATAACTGTCTATAATATCATTAACAACTAGATTTTTCCTATACTTATAATAAGACTCAACTGTATCCTTTGCTTTATCAGTTCCCTTTACATAATTACCATGTACATCTTCTTCATAAATGATATATCTATTTCTTCCTTTTTCTTTCGCAAGATATAACATTTTATCTGCCAGATTAAAAAGTGAGTCATAATCCTTTGCGTCATTAGGATAAGTAGCTGAACCTATTGAGCAAGTAATGTCTGGTTTATCATCGTCATTGGCATACATCCATTCTACATTACTTCTTATTGTCCTTAACACACTTCTTATTGATGAAACGGTATTCAAGTTCTCCATAATGATAAACATCTCATCTCCACCAATTCTTCCGGAAATACCCTTTCCTTCAACTGCATTTTTGACAATACTAGCTACATTGCTAATAACTTCATCACCAAACATATGACCATAGCCATCATTTACAAGCTTGAAATCATCTATGTCAATAACAGCAATAGTAACCGGATAATCTGGCTGTGACTCAATAAGCTTTCTAGCATAATTAGTAATTGCTCTTTTATTAAGTAAATCTGTTCCTGCATCTTTTATTTCTTGAACATAAGATATTCCCTTATTTGACGTATTATTCACTGGATTAACAACAGACATAGTTGCAATTACTTGCTTATGCTGCATATCATTTACCGTCTTACCTTTTACTAGACACCATTGTTTCTTATCCTTATGGTCAAAAAATCGCATTTTAAGCTCTCTTTTAAAGGACATAGTACCATTTTTAAAATCGTCACACATATCTTTAAATATAGGAATACACTTTTCGTCAATATCACCATTTTTCAACTTACTCTCACGCCACTCGGCAAGTGTACCATTATAAAAATTAATCTGTTCATGGCTGCCTAACATAAATATCTTAAGCTCATCAGTTTCGATATCGTATGAAATCATAAGATACTCCATAAGGCTAAAATACTCGGTTATGGTATCATTATCATCTATAAGATTATCAATTGTATCTTCAAATTCTGACACATCTTGCAATTCCATACTTATTAGATGGTATTTTTCTTTTTTTAGTGTTACAAGCATCCACCTATATTGACCATCATTTCTAACCATTCTTATTGTAATAATATTAATTTTTTCTCTTTCAAGTTCCTTAATTGCATCTTCAATTCTTTGAACATCTGCTGGATAAATAGAACGTGCTAATGAATATATTGCATTTTCCCCAATAAACGCAAAGAAATTCTTATCACCATTCTTAACCATCAAATCTTCATCAATAACTGCTCTGCACTTGGTAAACTTCTCGTCCTTTACCATAAAAATCTCCTTGCTACATCTTGTGTTTCTAAATAATATTAAGTTTATATCAGTGTTTTGTTTTTAGTCAAGCTTTATATTGTAATGATTGATATTTTTTTATCAATCTATATTTAAACTTTATCTTATAAACAGTTCAGTTATTTTTAGTATAATATTATTTCTGTTAATTTACAAGTCACAGTTTTTTTCTAGTACCTGAATATAATTAATAATTTTGACTTTGCATAAAAATAGACCATCTAAAAGCTAGATTTTATTTCTAACTTTTAAATGGTCTTGTTTTATTTTTATTGCATTAAAAAAAGCGGGTGATGGGAATCGAACCCACGTATCTAGCTTGGAAGGCTAGTGTTCTACCATTGAACTACACCCGCAGAAGTTATAATATTTTACCTGTTCACAAAGCTAATCTCGTTAACAAATAAAATAATAACATATACAAATATTTCTGTCAACCTATAAATGACATTTTTAATTCTTTTCTTTATAGTTGAATTTTATTTTTTCCATTTTTTCAATAATAGAAGACTTAATTGTATCACTTAAATATACTTGATTTAATTTCTTTTTTGCATATGCCAAATATGTATCTTTTTAAACAAACTCCCCAGCTATTGGCACAAGTTCTTCCATTGAATGAACAATTTGATTTGTATTTAAAATTCGTATATTAAAAGGTTCTTCTCCAAAATTCATCAAATGACGTAAATTTACGGTGCGGTCTTCACTTTCTGCAATCTTTAGCAACCACTTAGCACAATTATCACCGCAAGTTGATACATTAAATACCATATCCGTATTAAATTTTACAAGAATTAATGTCTTAACTCCACCTGACAAATTAACTGGTGGTATCTTTCCTAAAATAGGACTATCTATTACACCACTGTCAAGAACTGTTGATTTATCCACATCTTGTATCATGTCTCCGTAAAAAATATTAAGCATAGAATTGCCTCCTAAATATCATTAATATTATTATACAAATTATAAGACTTATAAACCACATCTTTATATATTTAATTTTTTAATATAAATATTAAAAATATTTTCTATGAGTTTTTTAAGTTATTGCTACATTTATCAACATCTTTTACAAGCATAGAGTTTGTATTATTGTCCGTATAAATACAAAAAGAGTTCAATTCTTTTTAAAGAATTGAACCCTTACCATAGTGCCTAGAACCGGAATCGAACCAGTGACACGAGGATTTTCAGTCCTCTGCTCTACCGACTGAGCTATCTAGGCAGAAATCTAAGAATTTTCTAAGATTTCTTAAATATATTGTTTACACTTAGACGTTCACTGTCGTGAACACAAGATACAGTTTATCATAATAATCAAATGTCGTCAATACCTATTATTAATTATATAATATATATATCACTAATATCTAGCAATATCAAATACATTATTAATTTTTATTTGATATTGCTAAAATAATTCTATTCTTGCTTATCATGCATATACTTTTCATACATATCTGGTCTAAACTTTTTCGTTCTTTCAAGTGACTTTTGATATCTCCACTCATCAACCTTGCCATGATTACCCGATAAAAGCACATCTGGTACTCTCATTCCATTAAATTCAACAGGTCTTGTATACTGTGGATACTCTAAAAGTCCATTTTCAAAACTCTCTGTTTCTGCTGACTCAGAGTTATTAAGCACACCCGGAACTAATCTTGATATAGTGTCTATAACCACCATAGCAGGCAGTTCTCCACCAGTAAGCACATAGTCACCAATTGATACATAATCTGTAACAATAGTTTCCAAAGCTCTCTCATCTATTCCTTCATAATGACCACAGAGTAGAACAAGGTCTTCTTCCTTTGAAAACTCATGCGCCATCTGCTGTGTAAAAGTATGCCCTTGAGGAGTCATATATACAACTCTTGGCCTATGTCCTGCTTTTTTAACAATACTATCAAAGGCAGAGCATACAGGCTCAGCCTGCATAACCATTCCTGCTCCGCCACCGTATGGATAGTCGTCAACTTTATTATGCTTATTCGTTGAAAAATCTCTTATATCAACAGCTTCAACCGACATAAGACCATTTTCAATTGCTCTGCCTGTAATACTTGTATTAAGTCCATTTAGTATCATATCAGGAAATAACGTCATTACATAAAAATTCATTACTTAACTACTCCTGCTATACTATTTAAAAGAAATGGATAATATTCATTATAAATATTACTTCCATTACCTGTATACTGTGGGTTCATATATCCTGTGTTATCCTTAAAGGCTGTTGCTACATCAATATATGTCACACTATTTGGTTGACAAGCTGACATAACAATATTATTAACCTCATCAATAACTGACTGTTTAGCATTAACATTTGCCTTTGCTTCAAATGCTTGTGTAATTGGAAGAAGTGACAATACATATACATTAGTTGTTGGACTTGCTGTCTTTATCTGTGTTGCTATCCACATAATATTTTCAGCTATTGTCTGTGCGCTTCTTGTTCCATAATTAACATCATTAAGTCCAACCATTATAAATACCTTAGCTGGCTTTAAATTTACTGCTGTTTCTATATATCTATCAGCCTTATCTGTTGTATTATTACCATCTGCCATTACTTGTGGTGTATCAATATATTTATAGTATGCAATACCGTCCATAATTGAGTCACCTATAAATATCGAACCATTATAATACTCTCTCGATGTGTACTCCTGTGCTACAGCTGGACCTACAATTGAAAGCGGAGAAAAGCCCATATTAGGTGAAAGTGTTGTTTCTTGTATTGTCGACTGTGTTGTCTGTTGTGTAGTAGTGTTATTGTTATTTTGTGCATTGTCTGTAGCTTGTGTTGTTTGATTATTTTGGTTATTCTGATTATCACTACTTTGTGTTACATTTTGTGCTACTGTTGTCTGTGTTGTATTATTAGCCACTGTTTCTGTAGTAGCTGACCTGTTTTCTCCTGCATCAGATTTTGTTGATGTTATTGTCTTATAACCTGCTATACAAATAACAACTGCTGCTGCCGCACCAACACATATAAAGCATAAATTCTTATACTTATTCCACATACGCATCTTTCGGTTAAGCTTTATTCCATTTCTGCTTTCAAGCTTTTTACTCTTAGATACATTAAAATCACTATAATCATTTTTTGAAGTTTCAAATTCTTCATTATTATTTATACTATCTAATTCTTTATCAGCTTCAATATTTTTGCCTATATTAACACTTCCATTAGACTTATTATTAGAAGTGCCATTTGTCTTTTCAATGTTATTTTTATTATTACCCATTATATTAAATCCAGCCTTTCTGGTTAATCATGCGTTTATATTTTACCACTTTAACTTACGAAGAACAACTGCTGATGTCTTTCGCATACCAATCTCAAGACAACCACCCGGAAGTGAATATCCAAGTCTTTCAGTACTAAAGCCACCGTCAAATGTAACCATTACCTGTTCAACATCGTCTTTATCTGTAAGTCCTATCTCCCATGCTCTTATCTTAACTCTTCTTTCTTCTTCAGAATTATTTACAATTACAATAACAGCATCATCTTTAGTAAATCTGCCATACGCAATCAAATTATATTCTGCAGCAAGACTCTTATATGAGCCATACATAAGTGCTGGGCTGTCTTTGTGTACTTTAATCATTGCCTTATGAAATGCAATAAGCTCATTATCTTCATTGCCCCATGGATAAGTTCTTCTATTATCTGGGTCTGTCCAACCACATACACCGGCTTCATCGCCATAATATATAGTTGGTGCTCCCGGCCATGTCATCTGTATTACTACAGCTTCCATAAACACATACTTATTAACATTCATATTAGCGGCTTCTGCCCCTGCATATGCCACTCTACCTACTGTTCTGTTAGTTCTAGTAAGAAATCTTGAATGGTCGTGGTTAGACAATTCATTCATAGATATAGCATAAGCCTGTCCGCCCATTCTTGACATATTGTGGTGCATCGCACCAAAAAAATTATTTGCATTGCCAAGCATATCTTGTCTAAATTCATCACTATGCTTTTGCATACCTGTAAGAAACCATGTTACAGGCTCCATAAATGCGTCATAATTCATAATAGTATCCCATTCACCGCCATGAAGCCAGTTATATGAGTCACCGTAATTCTCCGCAAGAATAATTGCTTCTGGATTAGCTTCTTTAACCACATCTCTAAATCTTCTCCAAAAATAGTGATTATATTCTTCACTATGCCCTAAATCAGTCGCAACGTCAAGACGCCAGCCATCTACGTTATAAGGCGCAGAAACCCATTTTTTGCCAATTCCTAATATATACTCTTCTAGTGCCTTTGAATCCTCGTAATTAAGCTTAGGAAGTGTATCATGCCCCCACCAGCCGTCATAAGAGCTGTTGTCTGGCCACTGGTCACTATAAAACTTAAAAAAGTCGTGATATGGACTGCTATATGTTTCATAAGCTCCAGCTGCATAATCTTCTTTACTTGAGCTATAAATGTGTTCTCTATCAAGCCATTTGTTAAATGAACCACAGTGATTAAACACACCATCAATTATAACTTTCATTCCCTTTGAATGAATATATTGTACAAGGTCTGCAAAATATTTATTACTAGCTTCAAGATTAGCTTTATTTGTAACTCTATCTTTGTACCTTGTAGCATTAACATTATTATTATCGCCCGGTGCTAGAAGCTCTCCCTCATCAGATACTATAACACCAATATGTGGGTCAATATAATCATAATCTTGTATATCATATTTATGGTTAGATGGTGATACAAATATAGGATTAAGGTATATTACATCAACACCTAAATCACTAAGATAACCTATCTTATCCCATACTCCCTTTAAATCTCCACCATAAAACTCTCTTATTCCCATTGTGGCAGGATATTTATTCCAATCCTTAACTTGATTAACATGTTCGCCTATATAGCTATATTCGTCATCTAATACTGTATTAGACTTATCTCCATTACAGAAACGGTCAACAAATATTTGATACATAACTGCACCCTTTGCCCACTGTGGAGTACAAAATCCCGGTATGATTTCAAAATTATAATAAGGATTAAGTTCTTGTGTTGCCCCTATCTGATTATAATAACACGTTGCATTGCCAGACCTTACTTTATAATAATAATATATCTTATTCTCATCAACAGTTATCTTGGCTTCATAATAGTCGAATTTGTAATCACTTTCTACTTTTGTCATTATGTGTTCAACATTATTAATATATACATAAGCATTATCTACATTATATCTTCCCGTTCTTAATCTAAGCGTAACCTCGTCATTTGGCTTTGGTTCACATGGACTTCTGTAGCTTTCTGTTGCGTCACTAAATAATGCCCTTGTATTCAAAATGGGTCTTACATTACACATATAAATTAATTTTTTCTCATCATCTGCAAGGCTTTCAACCATTTTAACTATCTTCATAACCAATCTTCCTTTTTTCCCAAATATATACTATATTATAACGAAAACGAACTCAATTCAACCATGATTTATTAACTTTTTAACAATATTAAATAAATTCTCTTGAATATAGTAAAAAGGACAGCCGGGGAAGGCTGTCCTTTTCGGAGAAGGTATTTCACTTATTATGGGGTGTAGCAAAAAATATATAATGTATTGGGGGGTTTTTACATTGATTATAATAACATTTTGCCCATAATAAGTGTTACCAAACATCACTAAATTTCAAAAATATTTTTGTATATTTTGCACAATACATTCTTTGTATTCAGTATACAATCGCAACATAATCCTATTTAATTATAACTTAGTGCTACATACTTTCTATCATTATTAAAAGTACATTTTGAATCAATCTTGACACTAACTATTAACTACTATTCATAGCAAGCTATTAAAGTTCTAACCGTTAATATTTTACAGTAATCATATATCATCTTCCGACTTTTGATATACCATCTTTTTAGCAGAGCAGCTAAACAACTTTTACACTTCAACTGTATCTGTATCATTTTTTTCTTCAAAAAGAGCTTCAAATTCTTCTCTTGTAATCTTTTCTTTTTCAAGAAGAAGATTAGCACTTTTTTCAAGGATGTCCATATTATCTGTTATTATCTTTCTTGCCTTTTCATAACAATCATCAATAATACTCTTAACTTCCATATCTATCTGACCAGCAACATCTTCGCCATAAGGTCTTGAGTGAGCTAAATCTCTTCCGATAAATACTTCATCGTTACTATCATCGTAATTAATAAGACCAAGCTTTGAAGAAAAACCATACTTTGTAACCATAGCTCTTGCTGTTTCTGTTGCCTGCTTAATATCTTGTGAAGCACCTGTTGTAATATCATCAAATATAAGTTCTTCTGCTATACGGCCACCAAGACTTACGATGATATTTTGAAGCATTTTACCTCTGGTATTAAACATCTCATCTTTTTCAGGAAGTGGCATAGTATATCCTGCTGCCCCCATACCTGTTGGTATTATTGACACTGTATGAACAGGGCCTACATCTGGAAGCACATGGAATAATATAGCATGACCTGACTCGTGATAGGCTGTAATCTTCTTTTCTTTTTCAGATATAATCTTACTCTTCTTTTCAACACCTATTCCAACTTTAACAAAAGCATATTCTACATCTGAATTTGAAATGTATCTTTTCTTAGCCTTTGCTGCATTAATTGCCGCTTCATTGAGAAGATTTTCAAGGTCTGCACCTGTAAAACCGGCTGTTGTTCTTGATAATGAGTCCAAATCAACATCATCGCCTAATGGCTTCTTAGCCGCATGAACATTAAGTATCTCAAGACGACCTTGAACATCTGGCGCACCTACTACAACCTTTCTGTCAAATCTTCCTGGTCTTAATATAGCAGGGTCAAGAATATCAATTCGGTTAGTTGCTGCCATTACGATAATTCCTTCATTTACACCGAAACCGTCCATCTCAACTAACATCTGGTTAAGTGTCTGCTCACGTTCATCGTGACCGCCACCCATACCAGTTCCTCGTCTTCTAGCAACTGCATCTATTTCATCAATAAATACAATACATGGTGCGTTCTTTTTAGCTTCTTCAAATAAATCTCTTACTCTTGAAGCACCTACACCAACAAACATTTCAACGAAGTCTGAACCTGAAATGCTAAAAAATGGAACACCTGCTTCTCCTGCAACAGCTTTTGCAAGAAGTGTCTTACCAGTTCCCGGAGGACCTGTAAGAATAACACCCTTTGGTATTCTAGCACCCAATTCAGTATATTTTACAGGGTTCTTTAAAAAGTCAACAATTTCTTCAAGTTCTTCTTTTTCTTCATGGAGTCCAGCTACATTTTTAAATGTAACTTGTTTTCCCATATCATCTATAAGCTTTGCTCTACTTTTACCAAAATTCATCATTTTAGTACTTGAACCGCCACCTGATTGTCTTGAAGTTAAAAATACTATAAGCCCTATTGTAATTATACACATAAGAAATGGCCATAACATACTTATCCATGTGCTTTGTCTTACAACATCTCTTACTTGATAATCAACATTACTATTGTCAAGAAATGCTTCAACCTCATTAATATCAGATACATTAAGAGTCTTCTCTGACACTCCATCTGTTGTAAACTTTACTGTAAGCACACCTGTTGGCACTTCTGAATTTTGTTTAATAATTACACTTGATACATTTCCCTTTTCAACATCATTTTTAAAGTTCTTATAAGTATAACTTGATGTTGTAGAGGACGTTCTGGCAAATACCATATAAAATATTGCTATAACTGCTAGTAATATAACATAAACACCAAAACCGCCAAATCTGCTTTTGTTACTATTCATCTTCGCCTGCTACTAAAAATAGCTTTTCCTTTCCTAGATTTTATAAATTAATTTAAAGGTTTAGCACACCAATATATGGAAGATTTCTATATCTTTGGTCAAAATCTAAACCAAAACCTATAACAAACTTATCTGGAATTGTAAAACCATTATATTCTACGTCCATCTCAACTTCTCTTCTATCCGGCTTACTAAGTAATGTGCATATCTTAAGTGATTTAGGATTTCTTGCCTGCAACATAGGTACAAGTCTTGAAAGAGTATTTCCTGAATCAATAATATCTTCAACTATAATTACATTTTCACCTTCAATACTTTCATCAAGGTCTTTTTTTATCTTAACCTCACCACTTGATTTTGTACCACTTCCATAACTTGAAACCTGCATAAAATCAAGCATTACTGGAACTGTTATTCTCTTTGCAAGTTCACAAGTAAAGAATATGCTGCCCTTTAATATACATATAAGCTTAACATAACTGCCTTCGTAATCTTTACTTATTTGCTCTGCAAGTTCACATACTCTCTTTTGTAAGTCTTCTTCTGGTATCATTACACTGATATCGTGCTTTTCCATAACTTTTTCGTTCATTAATGCCACCTTTATCCTTTCATTGTTTATTTAACATTACAGGAAAAATGTATTGAGGCTTTTATAATACAGCCTAAATTACTATCTATCCTTGCTGTTTCACTTCGTCTTACTGCACATATCCACAAAACTTCTGAACCTGTTGCACATAGCAATATGTTATCTCTATCTGTTGAAGGGATTTTCCTGTCAATAAGCTCTTTTTTTAACTTCTTTTTTGTTCCATCTAAATTAACTATAATATAGTCACTAGCTTGTCTTTTTCTTATCACAATATCTTGATTTAATTTATTGCAATCAAAGTAAATAGTATAACTATTATTTTGTGTTTTTTCAAGTGCTAATACCCTCTCAAATGTAATTTTCTCAATAAAAGCCTTTTCTTTGTTAGGAATATAACATTCTTCATTAATAACTGCTTCTATCTGTTCTCCAATATTTAGAGCTTTTAACTTAGAATTTTCAATACTTATAGTAATATCATTATCATTTTCAGATATATCTTGTTGCACCTTCTTATACATGATTATCTTATCATAGCTTCTCTTAGCAATAATATTATACGGCATATCAACCATTTTACCACTCTGCATATTAACAAGGTCAACTACTGATAGAATATGCGTCTTATACACATCTTTTAAATGCCCTGCAAGCTCCCCCATCACACGCCTTATAACATACTTAAGCAATAATGGCTCTATATCTTTACTAATATCAATATCTGCCCTTATTATATTGCCCTCATCATCATACTTTAATGTAACCTTTTTATCATAAATTACATTTGCCATTTTTGTAATAAATGTATCTGCCTCTGATATATCTTGCGCCACCGCACATATATGCTTTGGCGCTAGTTCATTAATATTGTTTTGTACAAATGGAATAAGTGTATTTCGTATTTTATTTCTTGTATATTCGTTATCAAGGTTAGTACTATCTGTTATAAAACCTTCTCCACATTCTGTTAAAAATGCTTCAATTTCTCGTCTTTCTACACAAATGAGTGGTCTTATAACATTATCTCTTACAGGCTTGATTCCTGCAAGCCCTGTAAGACTGCTGCCTCGAAACATATTCATAAGTACAGTTTCAGCCTGGTCATTAATATGATGCGCAACAGCAATTCTTGTAGTATCATAGCCATATTGTGCAGCAATGGTATTAAATATTTCATACCTAGCTATACGCCCTGCCTCCTCCTCAGATAATTTTCTTTCTTTGGCTAACTTTGGAACATCTACACTTACTGCTTTAAAGTTCACATTATATTTTTCACAAAGAGCTTTTGCAAATTCTTCATCTCTTTTTGCTTCACTTCCCCTTATTCCATGATTAACATGAACTCCCGTAATTTTTATATTGTACTTGCCCATTCTTATTACATGAATAAGCACTATAAGCAAACATACTGAGTCTGCTCCACCTGAAATACCAACAACTACATTTTTGCAGCTGTCAAACATCTTATTGTCTTTTATAAATTTATATACTTTTTCTATCATAAGAATAATTATATTATCATTTTTTACTTGTGTCAAACAGTCCTATAACCATAACGGTGCAATCATCTGATGGAGTATTGTTGTTACATTTCAATGAATTGTGAAGAATTGCTTTAGCCATAGCATTTGGCTCTTTTAATTTTATAGAATTAATAATGTCAACCATCTGTTCTTCTTTGTTGACACACGGAAGATTGTCAAGAATACCATCACTTATCATAACAACATAATCGCCATCATATAACTTCTTAGTAGTACAATCGTAGTCAACTTTTTCAAGCACTCCTATTGGAAGTGTCGTTGACTTTATAATCTCAACACAAGACTCTCTTTTTATAAATGTTGATACAGCCCCTAGTTTAATACAGTGCATATACGCTGTTTGACAGTCTATAATACTCATATCTACTGTAACAGGATTGCCCATACCACCCCCTGCAATGTAAGCAGAATTTACAAGCTCTAATGCCGCTTTTTCATTAAAGCCTGCTTCGATACAATTTTCAATAAGTTCAATAACCATACGGCTTTCTACAAAAGCTCGCTTGCCAACTCCCATACCATCAGCAATTGCGGCAATTACTTTTCCACAGTCTAAATGTGACATAAGAAAATTATCACCATTAAAATGGTCTTTTCCCTTATTCATTCTTGATATTCCTGATAGTATTCTAAACCTATCTTCTTCTAAAAATACATATTGATGAAATTCCTCATTAATAATCATTCTATTCATGTTGTCGCTATAATATATACTTCCTGTGCAGTCTGATATAGTTCTTAATAGCCTTCTTAATGTTACACAACCTTTTCCAATTGTTCTTGCCATTAAGATTATCTGATATTTACCGTTGTTCCTTTTGATAAATTCAATATTTTTTATTCTTATGCCATTAATAATACATCTTGCCTTAAGTTCTTTTACAAAGCCCTTATCCGCCTTTTTTACACATACTCTCATATTGGCCGATTGAATTGTCATACATTCTTCCAATACATCAGCAACTAAAAAAAGCTGTCTGGAAATACCTGACTTTTCAGAAGCACTGTTATACGCCTCACCTAGCCTTCTGAATGTCTTGGCTGTTTCCTCCAGCTTTGTAACTGAATATGTAGTAACATAATCCTGCACATTATCACTCATACTGACTCCATTTCTGCCATAAGATATGCAAATACTTGTTTTATGCAATTTATTCGCACCTATCAGTATAAAACATGTTTTGTAAAAAAAATGTCACTCTATGCAATTATAATAATTTACTTATTTTCTGGTCTAAATACAAGTTCATCCGGATATATAAGTCCAAACTTGTCCTTTGCCATATCCTCAACAAATTTCTTTGTTTGTATGTACTTTTTGTATTCTTCAAGGTCTTTAGTTCTTTGTTGCTGTTCCTCCAATTGTGCTTGAAGGTCGGCTTTTGTCTGTTCGTTTATGTCATATTGCTTTTGAAGTGATGCTTTATTTATGTACATTACAACTCCAATTACTATTACAAGTAAAAATGCAAGCACCAACCCCATAATTGCAGAACGTCTTTGTCTTTTTAGACGCATTGCGTGTTCTCTTCTTGTTTCATATTTCATAAAATATCTTCCTTTTTTTTAACTGACCTATGTGATTTTAATTTTGTTGAAAAATACTTAACTTTTATTATAATAAATCTTATAAGTGTTTTCAATGGCTTTAATACAAGTTGTAATATAAATGTAGTGTATTTTACAAACAACTTTCCAACGGAATATCTATAAATAAATGCTCCTGCTATAAATCCACCTGTAACAAAACCTCTAATAATACCATTGTTAAGCTCATATATAATACTAAATGCTGTAATCGCAACATTTATCCAATATATAATATCTTCAACAGATATAGTCCATACTCTCTTATGTTTTACAATTCTTCTAAATACCCTAATACAATCATATTCAAAAGCTAACACCATGCCCCAAAAGAGCGATAAAATAAGAGTCATGCCCTCAACACCAATGGATTTATTTATCATTTAAACAATCTTCCCATAAATGTTTCATTTTTCTTAGCAATTCCTTGCGACTGCGAATACACTAAAGACTCAACCTTACCGTCAATATCAAGCTCTCCTTTTTCCACAGAAAGCCTATTCACATGAAGGTCACTCCCTTTTATCGTCATAAGTCCATATTCTGTTTCCAATACAACTTTATTAAGGTCAAAAGAAATAACATCTGTAATTCCAGTAAGCTCCATTCTTTTCCTATCTGTCAAAAACACCCTATGCGACATCTTTTGGTGCATTTTCTCGTCCATGCAAACACCCCCATATAAAAAACACTCTCCGCAAGCTTCTCAAGTTATTGTGACAGTTTTCATACTATTTTCTATATATCACTCCACAATTAATATATGCCGCACCCAATATTTTAATGTATATTCTAAATATATTCAAACATATCTGCCGCTTCTTCTTTTTTGACTGTATCCTTAACTTCTGTAACCCTAACCTTTACAGACTTATTACCAAATTCAATTTCTATAACATCGCCCTTTTTAACGTCAACAGATGCCTTAGCAACCTTGTCATTTATTTTCACACGACCTGCATCACAAGCATCATTTGCAACAGTTCTTCTCTTAATTAATCTTGAAACCTTTAAATACTTATCTAATCTCATAATAAATTCTCCTTGTTTGGTTTTTATAATTTTAGTAAGATTATAGCATAATGAAAAAAGCTGCCGCAATAAAAATCTTCTACAAAATATAGATAATTAAGCATTATTCTATATATTGTGTTGATTTTTTAATGCGACAGCCCTAAATATTAGTATCTTTATAGATACCTGACTGTTATCATATTAACTAATAATTAATTATGCGTTCACAGCATCCTTTAATGCCTTACCAGCCTTGAACTTAGGAGCTTTAGAAGCAGGAATTTGAATTGCTGCACCTGTCTGTGGGTTCTTTCCTGTTCTAGCTGCTCTTTCGCTAACTTCAAAAGTACCAAAACCAACTAACTGGATTTTTCCGCCATTCTTTAATTCTTCGCTAACAACATCGATAAATGCCTTTAATGCCTTTTCGCTATCCTTCTTAGATAATTCTGCCTTTTCAGCCATTGCTGCTACTAATTCTGTCTTATTCATGTAAATTTCTCTCCTCAACAGGTATATTTTTCTATTGGATTTCCCCAACAAATCATTTATAAACTGTTTTACAGCTTTTGTCAATACAAACTGCCATTTTTTAAGTGTTTGTGTGGTTTTTTCTATAATTTTTCACATAAACTATAGATTTTGTACACTTTTTCTTTTCATTTCTATTAGTTCCTTTGAAATTTTTCCAGCACTGTATGCGCTTTCATACTCTTGTAACTTATCTAGCTTTTCTTTTTTCTTGACAGCTTTCCAGATACTAAGACCTTCTTCTATATCCAGTTTTTTAACTTCTTCCTGCGTAAACACATTTGGGTGTCTTCTTACAAGCTTTTTACCTAATTCATCTATTACATCATTAAGAGTAAACTCATCTTTCTCCTTTGCAATTTCAGAATACATAAGCACTTGCAACAAAAGGTCACCTAATTCTTCTTTTAGGTTAATATAATCGTTGTTATCTACAGCTTCAACTACTTCTTGTGCTTCATCTGTAACACATTTTTTCATAGTTTCATAAGTCTGTACGCTATCCCAAGGACAACCATCAGGCTGCCTTAACTTATGAACTATATCTAATACATCTTTAAAATTGTACTTTTCTTTTATAAATTCTTCGTTCATCTGTATACTTTCCGCCTTTTTACATTTTATACAAAAATCCAAAAATTTTATGCCTGCATTTGCTTGCCTATAAAGTCTGCTGCACTTACTACAAGCATTTTCTCAGAATTAGTATACTTTTGTTTTTCATCTTTTGCAAGCATTACTACTGCGCCAAGTGCGTCACCTTCACTTATTATAGGACATAGAGCTTGTGCAAATATTTGTAAATGTATATCTTTATCTTCTACAATATTTATGCCACCCCTTGAGCTGTCATTTGCAACAACGGGAGTTCTTTGTTCTATAAATTCTTCAAGCTCCTTTGTTATTGGTTTTGATATAAGCTCTTTTTTTAAATTTCCCGTTGCTGCAATTATCTGCTCTCTATCAGTAATACAAACTATCTGCCCCGTAGTTGACGCAAGCGAGTCTGCATAATCTTTTGCAAATTCAACCATTTCTCCAACTGGTGAATATTTTTTCAATACTATTTCACCTGTTTTTTCTGTATATATTTCAAGTGGGTCTGTTTCTCTTATTCTTAATGTTCTTCGTATTTCCTTTGGAATGACAATTCGCCCTAAATCGTCAATACGACGTACTATCCCTGTAGCTTTCATAATATTTCCGTTACTGAAAACTTATAAAAAGTTATAAACTTTTATGTTTCATTCCTATTTCATCGTGTATGCTTTTGTACTAAATAAATTTAGTTACTACTTACAGTTCCTTGTACACTCCATAGGCGTAAATTCCGAACTAACGTATTCGTACACATCTGTATTAACTTTTTCGTGTTTTATACAGATATTTTCATCTCTCCATAATTTTTAAGATTTATCGCTGCTTGATAATCTCTATCAATTACATTTCCACATTCACATCTGTAAATACGGTCTGATAAATTCAAATCTTTTTTGATTTTGTTACAACAACTACATAATCTTGAACTTGGAAAAAATCTATCTGCAATAATTACTTTTGTATTATTCCATTTAGATTTATATTCAATTTGTCTTCTAAATTCTCCAAAACACTGTTGTTGTATTGCTTTTGAAAGATGTTTGTTCTTCATAATTCCTTTTACATTCAAATCTTCAATACATATAAAACTTGGTTTTCGTTTTATAATTTCTGTTGTAATTTGATGTAAATAATTTAGACGAATATTCGCTAATTTTCTTGAAACCTTTAAAAGTTCTTTCTCTTTTCTTTTTATGTTGCTTGTTTTACAGTAACATTCTCCATTCTTATTTTTTTCATATCTTCTTGATATACAACGCTGCAACCTGCGTTTTCTTTTTTCTAATTTTTTTACCTTTTGTATTTTATTAATATTTTTATACTTGTTTTTATCTGAACATATTGCTAAGTCCTTAATCCCTAAGTCTATGCCTATACCTTCATTTGATGGTATACTCTCTTTATCTTTATATTCTATTCCAACTGTCATATACCAATTTAATCCGTCATACTTAATTCTTGGATTAAAATGCTTACAATCTGTCGGAATACGACAATGTTCTGCTAAACGTATCCAATTAAGCTTTTGTTTGTTATGTCTTTTTGAAGTAGCAAATCCTTCTACTTTTACATGAGTATCTGTAAATTTAATCTTTTTTGTATCTTGATAAAACTTTGGTATAGAATGTTTTTTACTTTTAAATCTTGGTGCTTTTGATACCCCATTAAAGAAATTTTGATAAGCTGTGCAAGCATCTCTAATCGCCTGTTTTGGTACATTATTAGAAATTTTCTTTAACCACAAATATTCTTCTTTTTTCTTTAATTGTGTAAATTCTTTTCGCAAATCACCTTCACAAATAAACTTTCCACGGTTTTCATGGTTTTCTTTTTCTCTACCCAAAGCCCAATTATAAGCAAATCTAGCAGTATTGGCATATTGAAATAACTTAGCCTTTTGTTTATTATTAGGCACTAACATCACTCGGATTGTTTTTATCATTTTTCTCACCTCTCTTTCTAATTTATATTTTACTAAACTCCAAACCATTTCGCAATTAATATAAATCAAAAAGGAAAGTTATAAAAATCAATATACTTTTATAATATTTTATAAGTTATTTTTAACTGCTATAAGCCTCCAAATTTTATATTTTAATCAAATATTTCGCAAGGATATTTTTCATTGTTTAAATATATTTTAGCAATGTTTTATCTTTCACTTTTTAGCTTTGGAGTTATTATGTGGAAAAATTGTGGAATTATTCTTTATTAATTAATTATAATATTGAATTCTTGACTGGAAAATGTTACTATTATTATGGGATTTGATGACTAAATACATATTTTTATAGTCATAAAAAACAGTATATTAATCAATATTTAGCTAAATCATACGTCATCAATCTCAAACATGATTATTTATCTTAATCAAAATTATAAATTTACTTTATAATTAAAAACTGAATAATTTACATTATAGATATTTTGTTTGATTTTTGTATAATATACATATTTATTGCTCACTTTACAGTGACAAGTAATTGCTTAGTATATACACAAAGCCCGTAGTTACTTGATTTTCACATAATTTGCATAAGATTTTTAATAGCAATATGTATATTTTTTAAAGTCATATCATCTTGAAAAATGTCACAAAATGTCTTAAAATACATACTAACAAATTATAAATACTAGGAATTAGGGAGGTTTTACTATGGCTGGCTTTATGACTAAGAATTTTTACAAACAACGAAAGGATTTTGAAGCTTCCTCTGCAATACGAGATAAAAAACTCCCATTTCCTGATGATGTAATCGAAACAACTAATATTCCTTATGCAAATGATAACATTGACGCACACAGACTTGATATATTCAAGCCTAAGAATTGTGAAGCAAAAGTCCTCCCTGTTATTATCAATGTTCATGGTGGTGGCTTAATTATTGGCAGCAAAGAATTTAATCGTTTTTTCTGCGCCAGATTAAGCAAAATGGGATTTATTGTATACAGTATAGAATACAGATTAATTCCTGACTGCACATTTTTTGACCAGTTAAATGACACATTTACAGCTATAGATTACATAAAAAATCGTATTCCTAACGACAATGGTGACATATCTCATGTTTACGGAGTTGCTGACAGCGGTGGTGCTTGTCTTCTTACTTACGCTACCGCAATGACTAATAATAGCAAGCTTGCAAAAGCAGCACAAGTTACCCCAGCTTCGCTTAAATTTAACGCACTAGGTCTTATTAGTGGTATGTTTTACACAACACGTTTTGATAAGATAGGAATATTTCTTCCTAAGTACCTTTATGGTAAGAATTACAAGAAAAGTGCATTTGCACCTTTTACTAATCCAGAACACCCGGATATTATTCGTTCATTGCCACCTTGCTTTCTTGTAACAAGCCATAACGACAACTTAAAAAGTTATACTATTAATTTTACAAAAGCACTTAAAAAATACAATATGCCACACAAGCTTATCAACTTTCCTAAGAATAAGACACTTACACATGCCTTTAGTGTATTTGAGCCATTTTTAGCAGGAAGCTCAGAAACGCTTAAATTAATGACAAATTTTCTTAAGAAATACTAATACACTACTTACAAGCATCTAAAAGTGAAATACCTATGCTTAGAAATGAGGATACTATGAACTATGATGAAAATCTTTTTAAAGAAAAAGCTAATATAAAAGCTAGAAGAATATGGTTAGCATTTGCACTTCTTCTATCTGCCAATTACGGCTCTGATGTACCTAAGGGACTTTATCCTACATCGTCATATCTTGTATTTCTTGCATTATGTTGGATACCTTTCTTTATTGGTGACATTATACTTCGTACAAAAGGCAAATCAACAAAACTTTACAAATATATAATCGCTGCGGGATATGGAATATTTTACACCTTTGTATTATGTACAACTGCTTCTCCTATTGCGTTTACATACATACTTCCAGTTACAAGCCTTTTTGTTATCTATAAAGACAGAAAGTTTATGATTTATTATGGTATAACTAATGGTGTTAGTATTGCTATTAGTGTTGTATACCATTTGCTTGTACTTCAAGCAAATTCCGCTGATGATATAAAAAACTATCAGCTCCAATTTTCATGTATAATACTTTGTTATATTTGTTATGTGCTTTCAATTAAGCACCTTACGGAGTCAGATGGTGCATTAACTGCCAGCATAAAAGCTGACCTAAAAAGAGTTACTCAAACAGTAGCACAAGTAAAGACAGCTAGTAATACAATTATGGAGGGTATCACTGTTGTTCGTGAACTTGCCGCTGAAAATAAACATGGTTCTGATGAAGTTGTAGAAGATATGAATTTGCTTATTGATAACAGTCTTCAATTGCAATCTCATACATCTTCATCTATGGATATGACTACTGATATTAATTCACAGGTGCAAAATGTTGTTTCACTTATTAACAACATGGTTACATTAACAACTGAGTCATTAAATCACGCAACTGAAAGTTCCGTTGACCTTCAAAGCCTTGTTACTACAGCTAATTCAATGTCAGAACTTTCTATTGAGGTTGAAAATATTCTTACTGAATTTAAGTCTGAATTTGAAACTGTTAAAAAAGAAACTGGAACAATCGACAGTATTTCAAGCCAAACTAACTTACTTGCCCTTAATGCTTCTATAGAAGCCGCAAGAGCTGGTGATGCAGGTCGTGGCTTTGCAGTTGTAGCTGAACAAATTCGAGCATTAAGTACTGAAACACAGGCTTCATCAGCACAAATAAGAGATGCTCTTGTAAGACTTCAAGAAACTTCTGATAATATGACTAATTCTATTAGAGAAGAATTAAAGCTTATTCAAATCACACTTGATAAAGTTACACAAACTGGTGACAATGTAAGCAAGATTACAGAAGACTCAGGTGAATTAAAGCAACATATTGAAGTTATTGATACTGCTATTAAAGAAGTGGAAATCTCTAATCAACAACTTGTCAACAATATGGAGCAAGTATCTGACATTGTTAATACTATGACACAGCGCATTGACACATCTGATGATATAAGCAAGAAAATGGTTAGTAAATATGATGAAAGCTCTGCCAATATTAACAACATAGAAAAGATTATCGAAGGTCTTATGTGTGAGCTTGGTGTTGGTGGTTTTATGGGTATCTCAGATTTAAAGCCAGGAACAAAAGTTACTGCTACTATTAATCAAGACAATGTAGCAAAAGACTACAATGGTTCACTTTTAAACCGTTCAGACGACAATATGATAATTAGATTTAACAATACGCCAGAAATCAAAAAGCCTACATCATGTACAATTAAATTTACTGTTGGAAATGTGTTATACTGTTGGAATGAAGCTATTATAAAAACTGACACTTCTCAAAACTCACAAGGTTTTGTTGTAACAGTTAATTCTAAACCTACTATCCTTAACAGAAGAAAGTATCCTAGATTAGATGTAACTAATCCTTGTACTATTACTATTAAAGCAACTGGTCAGAAGTTCAAAGGAAAGCTTGATAATATATGCGCAAATGGCTACGCATTTATTTCAAAAGACGATTTCTTTACAGACAGCAAAGGTAAGATTATAACACTCTCTATAGAAAACTTTGAACCTGCAAAAGGTGTTGAACTTGAAGGAAGAATTATAAGAAGCTCCAACAACGAAGGCTCATACATAGTAGGCTGTCAAATGCCAGAAGACAATATAAAGATTATGAAATACGTTGAAGACAAACTCAACATCACTCCAACTAATTAAACTAAAGTAGGGCTTTCATTGAAAAATGGAAACCCTACTTTTTATAATACTTTTTCTCCATAAGATAATTCGTTAAATATATTCCCTTTCTAACTACTTGTTGCTCTTTAATTACCTTATATCCCCTTTTCTCAAAAAAGGTCTTGCTGTAATAGACGAACTTCCCTACAATCAACTGACATATATCGCCTAATAAACACTTCACCACTCCAAACTCATATTTAATATATAATAAAACTCTCCTACCACCAAAATGTATCGGTAAAAGGGAAGAGGATTTTTAATTTTATAGTATATGGTAAAAGCTAAGTAGTTCTTAGGCTTGCTATCAAAAAACAATGATATCCGCACATGGAGGTGCGGATAAGCAATCAGCGACACGATGTCGCATTGATTGCGCTCATGTCCGTAGCCATAACATTAATAGCATGCCTTAGAACTAATTAGCTTTTATCCATCAACCATAAAATTAAAAATTCTCTTCCCTTTGTACCAAACTCTATGCTTCTTCCTTAAAATCTTTATCAAAAATTTCCTTATTGAAAGCCCCTTCAAGTTTAGCAATAATAGTTGTACATACTGCATCACCTGTAATATTTACCGCAGTACGAAGCATATCAAGTATTCTATCAATACCCATAATCAAAGCAATACCTTCTGTAGGAAGTCCTACTGATGAAAGTACCATTGAAAGAGTTACAAGACCAACACTAGGAACACCCGCTGTACCAATTGAAGCAATAGTCGCTGTTGCAATAACAGTAAGAATAGCTGATGGTGTAAGAGTCATTCCATAAGCCTGTGCTATAAACACAACAGCAACACCCTGCATAATAGATGTACCGTCCATGTTAATTGTAGCGCCAAGTGGTATTGTAAAAGAAGAAATTCTCTTGGATACACCAATCTTCTTACTTAAAGTATCAACTGACATAGGTATAGTTGCATTAGATGTAGATGTTGAAAATGCAAATGCCATAACTGGGAAAAACTTCTTTACAAACTTAAATGGATTTAATCTTGTAAATATAAATAATAATAATTGATATACACCAAAGCACTGAAGTGCAAGTGCAAGAATTACACTAAGCATATACTTAAGCATTGGTAAAAATGCGTCAAAACCAATACCTGCAAATGTCTTTGCTATAAGGCAGAACACACCAATAGGTGCAACCTTCATAATAGACATAGTCATTTCCATCATAACATCATTAAACTGACTAAAGAAATTAGCAACAGTAGATGCTTTATTTCCAAGCTTTGCAAGCATAATACCAACAAAAAGTGCAAATACGATTACAGGAAGCATATCACCTTCTGCAAGAGATGAGAAAATATTTTTCGGTATCATATTAAGTAATGTGTCAGCAAAATTAATACTAGCTGTTGTTGCTGCTGCCGTTGTTGTGCCTTCTTCCACTGTAATATCCATACCAACACCAGGGTTAATAAGTGACGCAACCCCAAGTGCTAATGATATCGCAAGTGCTGTTGTCAATATATAGAAAAGTATAGTCTTAACGCCAACCTTTCCAAGTGTCTTAGTATCGCCAATTGCCATACTTCCGCATACAAGCGAACAGAAAACAAGTGGTACTACAAGCATTTGCATAAGTCTTATAAAACCATTACCTATAACATACAATATACCATTCATTAAAATGTCATTTTTAAATGAACTATCAGGCATATAATAATGTATAAGCACTCCCGAAACAGCTCCTAATAACAACGCAATAAATATCTGCGTTGATAATCCCATTTTCTTTTTTTCTTTTTCCTTTTGATTAGCCATTCATTTTCCTCCGTAATTTTTTATAACAATAAGCATATTAATATATACTTTATGTATTATATATTATTATAACTTCTTATCCTGTAAAAGATACTCTCTTAAAGCAGTTTTCCACTTTGCTGGTTCTTCCATTCCTGAAATTCTAAGCATCATATTGTCAAGTGCTGAATAGACTTCTTCAACACCATTTTTTTCATTAACAGGTACAAGCTCTAATTCATTTTCTTTACCCAATATCTTAAGAATTTCTTTTGCATATTCATATCTGCTACATGGGCCACCCGTACATACTGCGTGATATAAGCCAAAATGGTCATTGTCAATAAATTGTGATATAACTTGTGCCAATTCTTTAGCACTTGTTGGAACTCCAAAATCATTGTCTGCCACTTCCATTTTCTTGCCACTTCCTATACTTGCAACAACTTTATCAAGGAAGTTGCCCTTAATTCCATACAACCAAGAGCTTCTTATAATGACATATCTTGTCATAAGCTTTTCAACCATAAGCTCACCTGCAAGTTTAGACTTGCCATAAATACTGCTAGGATTAATCCTATCAAATTCATTATAAGGTCTGTCATTTGCTTTGCTGAATACGTCATCAGTAGATATCTGTATAAGCTTTGCTTGAATACTTTCTGCTGCCTGAGCCAAATTTCTTACACCGAGCGCATTAACCCTATATGCTTCATCAATATTTTTTTCACAAAGTGCAACATCAGAATAACCAGCACAATTAATAACAACATCTGGTCTATTCATATTCATATATGTGCTTACTTCTTCTTCATCAGTTATATCAACCTCGTCTTTATCAGTTTCGATAATCTCATACTCAAGGCAATCTAACTGCTTTATCATAGCTGACCCTACATTTCCTAATGAACCAACTACCCATATTGTCTTCATAATTTAAAACCTGCTATTAATATACAATAAAGTTATATAACAGCTTTTCCTTTCCTAATTTTTTAATAAATATAAGCTCTATTATTCAAACTTTAATTTCCATAACCTATTTTTACTATTCTAGTTCATCAAAAAGAGCTTTGCACTTATTTTAACATAATTAAGCAATAAAATAAAATGCAAGGGATAAAAATAAATAATCCCTTGCATATTATTATTTTAAAAATGAAAGATTTTGTCAAGTATATATAACAAACTTTATTAGTTGATGTTATTTTGAGCCTTTGCTAACTCATTTTCTATAACTGAATAAAAGACACCTATATTAATAGGCTTTGCTATATGCGCATTCATTCCTGCTTGTCTGCATACTTCAACTTCTTGGTCATAGGCATTAGCTGTAAGTGCAACTATAGGAATTGTCATCGCATCCGCTCTGTCAAGCTGTCTAATCGCTGAAGATGCTTTAAGCCCGTTTATCACAGGCATTCTTATATCCATAAGAATAATATCAAAAGTTCCCGAGTTAGAATTTGTAAAAATTTCTATGGCTTCCTGACCATTTGTTGCTTTTACAACTTCCATTTTACGTTCTTTAAGCATACTCTCAGCTACCTTTATATTAAGCTCATTATCCTCACACAAAAGTACTTTCTTACCTTCAAGATTAATTGATGTATGATTAGATAATTTATTTGATGATTTTTCTTTTTTTTCATCAGAAATCTTAAAGCTTAATTTAACCACCGTTGTAGTTCCAACACCTTTACAGCTCTTTATATCAATATTGCCATTCATAAGCTCAATTATATTTCTTACAATTGCCATACCAAGCCCAGTTCCCGTAAATGCCGTAGAAAAATCACTTTCTTCCTGCTCAAATGGTTCAAATATATGTTCTAAAAACTCTTGACTCATTCCAATACCATTATCACTGATTGTAACTTCTATATCTACTATGTCATTTTCCTGCTTTAGCTTTTTAATATAACAATTAATCGTACCACCCTCTGGAGTAAACTTTATTGAATTAGAAAGTATATTAATAAATACTTGTGAAATTCTTAACTTATCAACATATATATTACATTGTTTAATATCTTTATATGATATATTAAATGTAATATTTTTGCTATTTATCTGAGGAAGTATACACATATGTATATTCTTTATTATATCTATAAATGGATAAAAATGATTGCTTAATACAAATTTATTACTTTCAATCTTTTGCATATCAAGTATATCATTTACAAGGCTCAATAAAAGGTCTTCTGCTTCCTTCATCTCAAGAAGCTTTTTTCTTACTGTATCAGTAACCGTATTATCTGCAAGCAAAATGTCTGTAAGTCCTATTATTCCGTTCATAGGTGTACGCATATCATGACTCATTCTTGATAAAAATTCAGACTTTGCTTCATTTGCTTTCTTAACTTCTTTTAAGGCTTTTTTTAATTTGGCATTAGTTTCACGTTCTTTTTGAAGACTTTTTGTTATATCTGTATATGTAATAAGTATTTGCTTACTGTTATAATCCATATAAACAAAATCAAGTTGTTGATATGTTACATTCTTATCTTTATCATAAATCTTAAACACTTTACTATACTGTGAACTAGGACGTTTAAGGTGCTTTAAAATGTTATCTACATTTGTTGTTTTTATAAATTCTTCTCTACATTCATCACATACTCTTGCCTGTGAATACTTCTCCAATGCCATGTGATAATCATTGCCAGAATACACTTCATTATCAGAAGTTCCTTTATCCATATAAATAGTATATTCTCCTGTCATTCCATCAATACACATCATTATAGCATACTGTTTTTTAATGATAGCATCAAGCATCATTTTGCGACGTTGTGTATCAGTTCTATCCTCAACATATATAATGCCTTCAATATCACCGTTATATGGATTTTTAATAAGATTAATACAACTACGAACCCATTTTCGCTCATTTATAAGCTTTAAATACATATGGTCAAATTGAATATAGTCAACATTGTTATTAAATTCTTCTATTAGATTTTCTCTATTAAATATTCTTTTGAACTCATCAATTCTTTCTTTATCTTCCACTCTAAGATACACAAAATCAAAAAATGCGTCAGCCGATATATTTTCAAAAATAGCAACATCTCTACCTTGACTTTTATAACCATCACTACATATATTTTTTGTAAGATTTATTCTATAACAACCTAATGACTTTTTCTCAATACTAGCTTTTGATGCTTCAAACTCTTTGTAATGCTTAATTTCACTTTGCAAACGCTCTTTATCTATATTATCCATAATATAAACTTTCCCCCATGCCTTTCTCATATTATAAGCTTAAAAAACATTTATCATAATTAACCTAACAATCGTGTTATATAATACTATAAACTTGTTAGCTTACCAAATACTATACTATTCCACATATTGTCATTTTTAGAAACCATATATTTGCTTAATATATTCTGTTTATAGTACTCACCACTATATGAAAGTTGTGCAAGCAAATCATCTCCAGAATATCCATTTTCCTTAATACTTTTAATCGCCAACTGTACATATTTTTGTACTAGCGTTCTTCTCTTAAAACTGTCAGTTATTATATCAAGGGTTACTCCTGTTTTTTCAATTACACCTTTATCAATGCTATCATAATAACTCTTTGCAGAGCTTTCTTGTGTATTTTCTTCTTCTTTTGTAAGCGATACTCCATTATTAATAGCTTCTATTTCCATAATATAATCATATATACACTCATTTATAGCTGTCGTTTTAGCATAATCTCTTATAAATACACTATCTAAGCCAGCACTGTAATGAGTATTCCAAAATTCATTAGGGTCATCTTTGTTATATGTTAAAGCCATAGCATTTATATTATCTTCAACGTCTTTAATATAATAAAATGTTTGTTTTAAAGAAATATTCTTATTCTCAACCGTTATAGCCGTTTCATCAATATGTTTTTTAAAATCATACTGCTTACTTTTATTTTTAAAATAAGCAAATGTAAATAAACTACCTATTAATGCTATTAGAAACACAATAACTATTACATACTTTTTATTTAATTTACCCATATATGCCTCATTTCTACCGAAACTATTTAGCTTAATACTAAAGTTAGTTGCTTTATCCAAATGTTATATGTTCTTTTTCACAAAGTTTGCCTTTTGAAAATATCATATCAACCGCAGCTTTATAATCAGCCATATTTTTAGACTTCTTAATCTGCTTTAAAGGCTTTTCACAGTCACAAAATGTTTTTGCCATATAAAACCACAATTCTTTCATCTTATGAAGTACATTTATATCACCAGACATAACTTGCGAATAATCTTCTAAAAGTATATTGTGAAACTTCTTAAGGCGTGTCATATCAAAGTTAATATCTCTTTCGTACTCATTATTACTATCACATTTTATGTGGCTAATAACGTCAATAAATGCTGGGTCAGCAATTAATCCTCTACCAAGCATAATTGACTGTTCTTCGCTAAATTCATTAATAAACTTAATATAATCATTTTTAGTGAAAATGTCAGAATTATAACAAAGTCTGTTCTTACTTAATGTTATAAGCTCTTTGTAGATATCAATATGTGGTAAACCTTTATAGTACTCCTTTAGTATTCGTGGGTGAACTATAATCTCATCAAAATAAAAGTTATTATAAACTTTAAAAAGCTCATACACTTCATTAACATCATTGACACCAATTCTTGTCTTAACAGATAGACTAAGTTTACCTACATTATTATTATCTTCTTGAAATAAACCACTAGAAAAAACATTCTCAAAAAAAGAATTGAGCTTGTCTGTATCAGAAAGAAAACCAGCGCCCTTACCCTTAGTGACTACTGTAGGTGATGGACAACCAAGATTAAGATTAATTTGCGTATATCCCATATCTTTTAACATAATAGCAGTATCTATAAATTGCTGTGCATTAGAAGTAAGCACCTGTGGTATAGCATTAATTCCAATATTATTATCAGGTGAAATATTGTTCATATTCATGCTTGTAAAACTACCATTCTTATTAGGTGCTATAAATGGAATAAAATATTTGTCAATCTTTCCCTTTCCATAGCACTCATCATACGCCCTTCTATAAATATAACCTGTTATTCCCTCTAGTGGGGCAAAATAAATCTTCAAAACAAATCTCCATATTTTATATTTTTCTAATTATCTTTTTTATTTGACCTCAGCTTTTTTAAAACAAGATAAAACCATATAATAAATATCGCAATTGCAATCCATTGACTTACAGAGTTACACATCACGCCACCAAATAAAAATAATGTCGCCCACATTTGTGTATTAACTCTTATGTCTAATGCCATTGCCGCATTATTATATCTAGACTTTTCTTTCCCATGTAATATGCTAAAAATTTTTATCAAAATACCTGCATTTTCTTTTTTTATCACTAAAATAATTGATATTATATAAAATATTAGAGCTACAATATAACACGCCATAGCCCCTATTCTCATTTAACTCCCCCTTCTTATATTTGGTAGTATTATATCATAAAATATTATATTTTAGCAACTTTTGAAGATACTATATGCCAAAAAGGTAGTAAAAAAGGTTAAATTTAACCATTATATTTTTACCATTGATTACCATACTTTATCGTGCTATATTTATATCATTACGAATTATGTCTATATTCTTTATAAAATGTCATAAATTCGCAATAATTGTCACAATTATGTGACAAAAATATATTAGGGTTTTATATAAGTGAGGTACAATTATGAAGGACAAAATTATTACTTTTGGAGAAATAATGTTAAGACTTTCTCCTGAAAACAACGAACGATTTACTCAATGTCATGCTTTTGAAGCAGTTTACGGTGGCGGTGAAGCCAATACTGCCGTATCACTTGCTAACTTTGGCGTTGACTGTAGATATGTAACTAAACTTCCCGCACACACTATTGGTCAGAGTGCTATTAACTCTGTACGTCAATATGGTGTAGATACAAGTAAGATTGTGCGTGGTGGAGAAGAAATTGGTATTTACTTTCTTGAAAAGAAGACTAGCCAACGTCCTTCTAATGTAATTTATAATAGAACAGGTTCTGCTATGGCTCTTGCTACTAGAAGCGACTTTGACTGGGACGACATATTTGACGGTGCTACTTGGTTTCATTTTTCAGGAATTACTCCTGCATTGAGTGATGAACTTGCCGAAATCTGCATTGAAGCTTGTAAAAAAGCACATGAAAAGGGAATGACAGTAAGCTGTGACCTTAATTACAGAGGTAAGCTCTGGTCAAGTGCTAAGGCGAACGAAGTTATGTCAAAGATTTGCCCTTATGTTGATATTTGTATTGCAAATGAAGATGATGCAGTAGGAATATTTGAAATCGACCCAGCTAATGCGGGCGATGAAGAAAAGAACCAGTACATAGCAAAGGAACTTCTTAAAAAGTTCCCATTTAAAATGGTAGCTTCTGTATGGAGAACAGAAACATCAATTACAACATTCAAGCTTCAATCTATGGTATACACAGAAGGCAAGGCTTATTACAGCAAAGAATACTTTATGCACATACTTGACTACATCGGAGCAGGCGACGCATACTGCGCAGGTATAATCTACAGTCTTATTAACAACTTCGACCCACAAAAGACAGTAGAATTCTCCAATGCCGCAAGCTGCTTAAAACACACAGTAAGCGGTGACTTCAACCTAGTAACAGTAGACGAAGTAAACAAACTAGCCTTCTCCACAGCAGGCAACGAAGTACAACGTTAAACAATAAAACATGAACGCAATCAGTGACACGATGTCACATTGATTGCGTTCACGTCCGTTTTCAATCATAAATTAGCACATCTTAGAACTACTTAACTTTGATTAATCAACTATAAAATATCACGCCTGTTTTTTACTGCCCGTATCCATACATTTCTTCCTACAACTTCTTCCACCACCTCAGTATTATCGGAACTTCTACAATAAGCATACAAACCCAGCCAATAAACTGTCCCCACGGAACAGCTTCAATATTCATACCAAAGCCAAATATAAGAATAGCCGCTCCAATACATCTAGTAACAATATTAACTGTACTAGAAAGCAAAGTAATCTTCATTTCACCCATGCCCCTAAAAAATCCCTGTATTCCATTAGTAATACCAGGCATTACATACATAAGTGAAATTAACTTAAGATAAGTAACTCCTTGTGCAATAACATAATCATGGTCAGTAAACATTCTAATAATAGGTCTTGAAAATATAAAGCAGACTGCCATAATTCCAAAGCCATAAATAATCTCAAGCACCATACCCTCCTTAAAGCCCTTTTTAACTCTATCCATCTTCTTTGCACCGTCATTTTGTGCCATAAATGCCGTAGTTGCATGACCAATATTTTGCTGTGGTGTATATGCAAAATCATCAATTCTATTTACAGCCGCAATCGCCGCAATTGCGCTTGTTCCCATAGTATTAACCATAGACTGCATAACCACCTTACCAAGTGGTATAATAGCTTGTTGCACCGCTGTAGCCCAACCATAACTTATAGTCTTTTTAACAAGACTCTTATCAAATACAAACCACTCTTTTCCAAGACATAACAACTTGACTTTCTTCTTTATATATATGCCACAGAAAATACAACAAAGGGCTTCACTAAGCACAGTACTTATAGCACAGCCTGCTATATCCCATTTAAGACATATAACAAAGAACAAATCACCAACAACATTTAACATACTACTTAAAATAAGAAAATACAATGGGTTCTTACTATCTCCCATAGCCCTTAATGTTGACGAATAAAAGTTATAAATAAATGTAAACACTTGACCGCAAAATATAATTCTCAAATAAGTAATTCCCAGTGGTTTAATCTCATCAGGCGTATGTATTACATTAAATATCAATGGCGCACCAATTACACAAACTGCTGAAAATACGAGCGAAAATATAAGACCTGCAATCATAGTTGTACTTATTTCTCTTTTCAAAGTCTTATAATCCTTAGCTCCAAAAAGGTTACCCATAATAACCGACGCACCCATGCACAAACCATTTATAAACAAAATAGCCATTGTAACAATAGGATTACTCGTTCCCACCGCCGCTAATGCGTCAGCCCCAACAAACTTACCAACAATTATCGAGTCCGCCGCATTATATGTAAGCTGAAATAAATTACCTAACACAAGTGGTATTGTAAATTCTAATAATAAAGGCGTAATCCTGCCTTCCGTCATATCCTTAGCCATTTTCCATTTCCTTTTCTACTGAATATTTGTATCTTTATTAAAAACTTTATATTATATGTTAAAAACTTATTAGCTCTTAGTTATGCTGTATACAACCAATGATTTCCACACAACTTAAAATACTTAGTTTTATCAATCAGATATAAAATTTAACAACATTTTTTATACTATATACTTTCGCTTCTTTTTTTGTTCTTTCTTATAATAAATAAACATAACAATACTACATACAATCCACCCTGCCGGATATGCAAATGCCACAGGATAAATCGTTCCTATAAAATAAGAAGTAACTGCCAAATATATCTGTCTAAATACAACAAACGAGCCAAGCATAATTATCATTGGACCATTTGCATCCCCTGCACCCCTTAACGCACCAGAGTGTATCTGATTAAAGCAACAACATACATAAAATGGTGACATAAAATGTAAAAATGTCCTACCAAACGCAAGTATATCTTCTTCACCTGTAAACATTCTTATAAGCGGTGTTGCTGCAATATTCAAAAATACAGATAGTGCCGCTGTTATTCCAAGAGAAATATAAAGTGCCGTTTTCATTCCCTTATTAGCTCTCTCATCATTGTGCGCACCAAGATTTTGTCCAACAAATGTTGTTGCGGACATTGAAAGACTTTGCATAGGAAGTATTACAAACTGGTCAACTTTTGAATACGATGTCCACCCTGCCATACAAGCCGAACCAAATCTATTAATATAAGATTGTACAAATACATTTGAAAATGATGTTACAGCAATTTGAAGTCCCGCAGGAAGTCCAACTTTGCATATCTTCTTTAATATCTCACCAGAAATTCTAAGCTCCTTTATATTAAGTCTATATGCTTCTTTTGTTGTTAAAAGCACCCATAAAATCAATACGGCTGAAACAAATTCAGATATAATTGTAGCATAGGCAACGCCTTCAATTCCCATACCAAATACAAGCACAAATAAGAGGTCAAGCGCAATATTTACAACAGAAGTTACACACAAAAAATAAAGTGGTCTTTTTGAATCACCAACTGCCCTTAAAATACCAGACCCCATATTATATATCATAAGTCCTGATACTCCTGCAAAATATATTCTAAGATAAGTTGAAGCTTCTGCAATTACATCATCAGGAGTCTTCATAAAGCTAACCATAAAAGAAACCGTTGACATTCCTATTATTGTAAATGCTATACAAAGTATAAATGTAAGCATTATAGTTGTATGTATTGCCTCTTTTAATTTCTTATCGTCATGCGCCCCAAAATAATGCGATATAACAACACCAGCTCCCGTTGACATTCCCATAAAAAAGCCAACAAGTGTAGTTATAACGGGAGCAGTCGAGCCAACCGCCGCCAACGCCTGCTTACTTACATAATTACCAACAACTATACTATCCACCGTATTATAAAGCTGTTGAAAAAAATTACCAATCAGCAATGGTATTGAAAAAAATATAATATGCTTCCAGATAGTCCCAGTTGTCATGTCCCTTGTCTTAGTTTCTGTCTGCACAAACGTCACCTTACTTTCCAAATTTTATCTTTAATAAACAAATGTATCTATATTTAGAATTGAAAATCTCCCAATCATTTCTTAATGCTTAACTGTATATACTTTTATTGTTATTTTTCTATTCTAATTTATGAAAATATGTTAGCTTTATATTAATTTTGAGCTTTTAACTCAACTATTTCCTGCTTTAACTTCTTTAAATAATCATCTCTTAATTTTGCTTGATTTTTCATATTTTCAAGTTCATTTTCAAGGTGTAAAATATATTCTCTATTCAACTTAATTCCACACCTAACAGCCACATCTTCGTGCTTTTCCATATCATCAAGCCATTGCATAAGTGATTTTCTTCTTATATCATTATAAGTTGTATCTTCTTTTCCAAACATTTTTTTAATCCTTATTTTACTTTTTTTATTTTTTAAAAATAAATCTATTAAGTTAAATAACCATTCTCCTAACTATAAAGTAAAAAATTTACTCAATAGTATTAAAAAAATTATGCTAAATATAACTATGATTTATTTTTAAAAGTTAAAACTTTCTATTACCTATTATATTTCATTAATGTACAATGTCAAATTATTTTGCGATTTTTCAACAGTACAATATAATAAAACATTCAACCATATTTGCAAATGCTTTTAATGACTGAATGTTTTATTATTTTATATTACTTTTTTAGCTAAACTAATTCCATTACAAATTTTCTTGTATATTGTGTCGCTTTGCATATCCAGATAAAATAAGTGTCAACGCACCGTCACCTGTTACATTACAAGCAGTTCCAAAACTATCTTGAAGCGCAAATATTGTCAACATCAATGCTGTTCCTGCGTCATTAAAGCCTAATACACCTGTAATAAGCCCAAGCGAAGCCATAACTGTTCCACCCGGTACACCTGGCGCTCCGATTGCAAATATTCCAAGAAGAACACAGAATAACATCATAGTTCCTACTGATGGTATATTTCCATATAATATCTTAGAAACTGTCATACAAAAGAATACTTCTGTGAGAACTGAACCACAAAGGTGAATATTTGAAAATAGTGGTATTCCAAAAGCAACCATATCTTTTCTTAAAGGTTTTGCCTTATAAGCACATTGCAATGCAACTGCAAGTGTTGCAGCAGAAGACATTGTTCCAACCGCTGTAAGATAAGCCGGACCATAATGACGAATAACTTCTATTGGACTTTCCTTTGAATATATTCCAGCAATTCCGTATATTAATGCTAACCATATAAAATGACCTATCAAAACTATAATAACAACTTCAATAAACACTGGAAGCTGCTTTGTTATTGAACCCTCATAAGAAAGTCCACAAAATGTTAATCCAATGAACACCGGAAGAATAGGTATCATAATCTTTGATACAATAGAAAGAATAATCTTTTGAAATTCTTCTAAAATACTTGTAATCATCTTAGCCTTTGTCCAAGCACAAGCAAGTCCAATCATAATAGAAAAAACAAGCGCACTCATAACTGGCATAATTTGTGGAATAGACAATTCAAAAACGGCAGTTGGAAGCTCCTTCAATCCATCAACATTAGAAGCAATTGACAAATGTGGAATTAATGCAAATCCTGCTCCTGTTGAAAATAATGCTGCGCCTAAAGAAGATGTATAAGCAATAATTACAGCAATAATTAAAAGCCTTGACGCATTATTTCCCATCTGTGTAATAGATGGCGCAATAAAGCCAATAATAATTAATGGAATACAGAAATTAATTATTTGGTTAAGAATATATTTTAAAGTAACGATTACATTTAAAATAGATTGTGTAATAGCATATTGGTCTGTTGAACTTAGAATAAGTCCAAAAACAATTCCAATTACTACTCCTGCCAATAACTTAAATGGCAGACTATGGAAAAATCCGGATTTTTTCATAAAATACTCCTTTAAATAATAGTTTTCCTACTATTATACTATAGTATCCCCAAAATCACAATCAATATTATCAACTTTACAATATAATATAATATTTCTACTTGATGGATACTGACTTTTAAAAGATATCTTCCCCACCAAATAAGACATTAAAAAAACTGGGCAAGCTACCCAGTTTAAAATAGTCGGGGTGACAGGATTCGAACCTGCGACCTCTTGATCCCAAATCAAGCGCTCT